>ERZ1673701.1348-NODE-1348-length-22537-cov-5.190552_pt1 | contig 22537 bp, 16 predicted proteins | sample MGYA00580231_ERZ1673701 | MGnify/ENA primary metagenome ERZ1673701 (study PRJEB41218, sample SAMN15661798) | gut metagenome | host: Homo sapiens | place: Canada: London | collected 2015-08-20/2019-03-30 | study: EMG produced TPA metagenomics assembly of...
CCTCCAGCACGCCCTCCTTGTGCTGGGCGATGGGGATCACCACCACCTGGGTGGGGGCGATGACGGGGGGCAGCACCAGACCGTGGTTGTCGCTGTGGGTCATGATGATGGCGCCGATCAGGCGGGTAGACGCGCCCCAGCTGGTCTGGAACGGGTACTGCAAAGTGTTGTCGCGGCCGGTGAAGGTCACGTCATAGGCGCGGGAGAACTTATCGCCGAAGAAGTGGCTGGTGCCGGACTGGAGGGCCTTGTGGTCCTTCATCATGCACTCGATGGTGTAGGTGGCCTCGGCGCCGGCGAACTTCTCCTTGTCGGTCTTGCGGCCCTTCACCACGGGCATGGCCAGCGCGTTCCTGCACACGTCGGCGTAGCAGTTGAGCTGCTGCTCCGTCTCGGCCTCGGCCTCGGCGGCGGTCTCGTGGATGGTGTGGCCCTCCTGCCACCAGAACTCGCGGGAGCGCAGGAAGGGGCGGGTGGTCTTTTCCCAGCGGATAACACTGCACCACTGGTTATACAGCATGGGCAGCTCGCGGTAGCTGTGGAGCACGTGGGACCAGTGGTCGCAGAACATGGTCTCCGACGTGGGACGGAAGGCCAGACGCTCCTCCAGCGGCTCGCTGCCGCCGTGGGTGACCCATGCCACCTCGGGGGCGAAGCCCTCCACCAGCTCGCCCTCCTTTTTCAGCAGGCTCTCGGGGATCAGAACGGGCATGGCCACATTGACGTGGCCGGTCTTTTTGAACTCCGCGTCCATGTACTTCTGGATATTCTCCCAAATGGCGTAGCCATAAGGTCGCAGGATCAGGAAGCCCTTGACGCTGGCGTAGTCCACCAGCTCCGCCTTCAGGCAGATGTCCGTATACCACTTGGCGAAATCCTCCTCCATGGGAGTGATCGCTTCCACATTTCTCTGATCCTTAGCCATGTCAAATACCTTTCCTTTGCTGATTTATATCGTGCATATGCAACTTGATATTTTACCCGCCGGAGCCGCTGTTGTCAATATCCCGCCGCAAAAACGCCGCAAAAAGACCGCCTTTCGGCGGTCTTTTCTTATATGCCTTTACGCTCTCGCTTATTCGTTTCCGGGGAACTGGGGGATGGTGGCGAAGCCGCGGGCAAGATCCTCATCCGTGGGGACGGTATCGCTCATGACGCCGTCATTGTACTTGCCGTAGGCCACCATGTCGAAGTAGCCGGTGCCGGTGAGGCCCAGCACGATGGTGCGCGCCTCCCCCGTCTCCTTGCACTTCAGTGCCTCGTCCATGGCCACACGGATGGCGTGGCTGCTCTCCGGCGCGGGCAGAATGCCCTCGCAGCGGGCGAACAGCTCCGCCGCCTCGAACACGGCGGTCTGCTCCACGCTGCGCGCCTCCAGATAGCCATCGTGATACAGCTGGGAGACGATGCTGCTCATGCCGTGGTAGCGCAGGCCGCCGGCGTGGTTGGGAGACGGGATGAAGCCGTTGCCCAGCGTATACATCTTGGCCATGGGGCAGATCTTACCGGTGTCGCAGAAGTCGTACTTGAACACGCCCCGGGTCAGGCTGGGGCAGGAGGCCGGCTCCACGGCGATGATGCGGTAGTCCGCCTCACCCCGCAGCATCTGGCCCACGAAGGGAGAGATCAGGCCGCCCAGGTTGGAGCCGCCGCCGGCGCAGCCGATGATGGTATCGGGCTTGATGTGGTACTTCTCCAGCGCCGCCATGGTCTCCAGACCGATGACGGACTGATGCAGCAGCACCTGATTCAGGACGCTGCCCAGCACGTAGCGGTAACCCTCCTGGCTGGCCGCGGCCTCCACAGCCTCGCTGATGGCGCAGCCCAGGGAGCCGGTGGTGTCGGGGAACTCCGTCAAAATCTTGCGGCCCACCTCGGTGGTGTTGGAGGGGGACGGGGTCACGTTGGCGCCGTAGGTCCGCATGACCTCGCGGCGGAAGGGCTTCTGCTCATAGGAGCACTTCACCATGAACACGCGGCAGTCCAGTCCCAGATAAGCGCAGGCCATGCTCAGCGCAGTGCCCCACTGACCGGCGCCGGTCTCGGTGGTGACGCCCTTAAGGCCCTGCTTCTTGGCGTAGTACGCCTGGGCGATGGCGGAGTTCAGCTTGTGGCTGCCCGAGGTGTTGTTGCCCTCAAACTTGTAGTAGATGTGGGCGGGAGTGTCCAGCTTCTCCTCCAGGCAGTAGGCCCGCACCAGTGGAGACGGACGGTACATCTTGTAGAAGTCACGGATCTCCTGAGGGATGGGGATGTAGGCGGTGGTGTCGTCCAGCTCCTGCTTCACCAGCTCGTCACAGAACACATGGCCCAGCTCCTCCGCCGTCATGGGCTGGAGCGTGCCGGGGTTCAGCAGCGGCGCGGGCTTGTTGGTCATATCCGCACGCACGTTGTACCAGTTCCGAGGCAGCTCGTCCTCGCTGAGGTAGATCTTATAGGGGATAGTGGTAGTGTCTTTCATCTTAGTTGCCTCCTAAATTATAGTACCGCGTGGTGCGGGGTCTCACTGATTACGCGAATTATGCGAAATAGTCGATCATCATGGCGTGCTTCATCTTGTCCAGCGTCTGGGCCGCTGCGGCCTTGGCGGTCTCGCTGCCGGCGCGCAGGATCTCCATGATGGCGTCAGGGTCTCTGGCCAGCTCCTGGCGGCGGGTGCGGATGGGCTCCAGCGTCTCCTGCATCACGTTGTTCAGGAACTTCTTCACCTTCACATCGCCCAGACCGCCCCGCTCGTAGTGGGCCTTCAGCTCACCCAGATCGGCGTACTCCGGCAGGTAGCGGGCAAAGTGCTCATCGGTGCAGAAGGCATCCAGATAGATAAACACGGGGTTATCCTTGGTGTTGCCCGGATCGGACACCATCAGGTGATTGGGATCGGTGTACATGCCCATGATCTTGGTGCGGATGTCATCGGGCTCGTCGGCCAGATAGATGCAGTTGCCCAGAGACTTGCTCATCTTGGCCTTGCCATCGGTGCCCGGCAGGCGCAGGCAGGCGGCGTTATCCGGCAGCAGCGCCGTGGGCTCCACCAGCGTCTCACCGTACAGCTCGTTGAAGCGCCGGACGATCTCACGGGCCTGCTCCAGCATGGGCAGCTGGTCCTCACCCACAGGCACCGTGTCGGCCATAAAGGCGGTGATGTCCGCCGTCTGGCTGACGGGGTAGGTCAAAAAGCCCATGGGAATGCTGTGGTTGAAGCCGCGGAGCTGGATCTCCGCCTTGACGGTGGGGTTCCGCTCCAGACGGGCCAGCGTCACCAGATTCATGTAGTAAAACGTCATCTCCGTCAGCTCGCTGACATGGGACTGCACGAAAATGGTGGACTTGGCGGGGTCGATGCCGCAGGCCAGATAGTCCAGCGCCACCTCCATGATGTTGTCGCGGACCTTCTGGGGATGGTCGAAGTTGTCGGTGAGGGCCTGCGCGTCGGCGATCATGAAGAACAGCTTCTCGAAGCGGCCGCTGTTCTGGAGCACGACGCGGTTGCGCAGGGAGCCCACATAGTGGCCTACGTGGAGGCGTCCGGTAGGACGGTCGCCGGTGAGGATGATCTTGCCCATACTTTCAATTCCTTTCTATATGTCAGATATTTCCTGTTGGTAAAACAAAAAACGTCCTGTCCCATGGAATTCCATGGGACAGGACGTACAATACGTTCCTGCGGTACCACCCAAATTGGCAAAGCGCCCGCTCTGCACGCACGATCATGCGCTCCGCCGGGATAACGGCCGCGGCTGCCGTCGGGTATTACTCACCTGCTCAGGCTTTCTCCCCGCCCTCGTAAGGCCATTCGCCGTACATTCCGCTGCCGCGCTCCCACCAATGCGCCGCTCTCTGAAAGGTTCCTGTACGGGTACTTCTCTTACTCAACGGTTTGGAATATGACGCCATTGTAGCACCTTTTCCGCAGATGTCAAGAGATTTTTTCACAGCGCCCGCAAAAATTCCGGCTTTAGGTCCCGCCGCCCCTCCAGCGCGGCCCGGATCTGGGCCAGCAGGGCCTCGCGGTCGCCGTTGAGAGTGCCCTTCAGCGTCAGGTAGTTGCTGGCATGGTTGGCGCGGAACACGGTTCCCTCGCTGTCCACGTGCTGCAAAAACAGCTCCGTCTCCTTCAGCACCTCCAGCGGGCCCAGCACCGTAAAGCTGCCGTCCTTGACCCAGCCCTCCAGCGGCGTGCCGTGGGGCACCATCAGCGTCAGCAGCCCCAGATAGTCGGGCTTCATCTCGCTGACGGCTCTGGCGGTGTCCAGCGCATGCTGCTGCCACAACTCCACACTGCCAAGGCCGGAGATGGCCGTCACGGACAGCGTCAGGCCGCAGCGTTTGGCCTTCTGCCCCGCCGCCACGATGTCTGCGGCGGTGTGGCCCTTGCGCATCCGCTCCAGTACCGCGTCGCAGCCGGACTCCAGCCCCATGTATACCATTTTCAGTCCCTTCTGCCGCAGCAGGCGCAGGTCGTCCTCGCTCTTCACCTGCAAGCTGGCCGGGGAGGCATAGCACGTGACCCGCTCACACTCGGGGAACAGGCCGTACACCAGCCCCAGTATCTCCACCAGGTCCTCCGTGCGGCGCATCAGGGCATCGCCATCGGCCAGAAAGACCCGTTCCACCCGGTGGTAGACGCGGCGAGCCAGCTCGAAATCCTCCCGTATCTCCTGCATGGGACGCATGGAAAAATGCTTGTCGTCGTACATTTCACAGAAGGCGCAGCGGTTGTGGCTGCACCCGTAGGTCACCTGCACGATGAGGCTGTACGCCTCGCTGGGCGGCCGGTAGACCTTGCCTTTGTAGCGCATGGGATCACTCTCCTTCCGCTCTATTATGCCACGGTTTCCATCGTTTGAAAAGAGGCATCTTTCCGCATCCGGCGGCATAGGGTGGGACATCTCAACAAACGAGGTGTTCGATATGGAACTGAACTACAACCGCGTCCATCTATGCGGGCAGGCGGAGGACGTGCCCGCTCTGTCCCACGTCAACCACGGCTGCGCCTTCTACAGGTTTACGCTGGCGGTGATGCGCCTGTCAGGGCAGGCAGACCGCCTGCCGGTCATCGTGCCCCAGACGCTGCTCCATGCTGTACCGGTGGCGGCTGGGGCCACCGTCACCGTCATCGGTCAGCTGCGGTCCTTCAACAACAAAAGCGGTCAGGGCAGCCGCCTAGTGATCTCCGTGTTCGCCCACCAGCTGGCTCTGGGCGGCGAGAGCCCCTTCAACCAGATCCAGCTGTCCGGCATATTGTGCAGGACACCCACGCTGCGGCGTACGCCGCTGGGCCGTGAGATCTGTGACATCATCCTGGCAGTGAACCGCCGGTACGGACGGGCGGACTACCTGCCGTGCATCGCCTGGGGCGCGGTGGCGGCTCAGGCGGCGGACATGCGCACCGGCCAGCGCCTCACCGTGGAGGGCCGCGTCCAGAGCCGTGTCTACACCAAAAATGACAACGGCGTCCTGACGGACCGCACGGCTTATGAGGTGTCCATCATGCGTCCTGCGGAGATCGAGGAATTTCTTGTACATATTCCCCGTTGAAAACGGGAATCACCAGTGTTATGATAGATTTAACGTCAGATTTTACAAGAGATTTTACGAAAGAGAGATAGATCCTCATGCAGCATCACCTGCACTTCCCTTTTCATCACCACAAGCCCCATGCCGCCCGGTACGACGTGGATATGACCCAGGGCAGCACCACGGGGCACCTGATCCGCTTCGCCCTGCCGCTGCTGGCGGGCAACCTGTTCCAGCAGCTTTACAACATGGTGGACACCTGGGTGGTGGGCAATTTCGTCAGCAATGAGGCGTTCTCCGCCGTGGGCACCGTGGGGCCCATTATCAACACCCTCATCGGCTTCTTTCTGGGAATGTCCAGCGGTGCCGGCGTGGTCATCAGCCAGTATTACGGTGCGCACCGGCCGGAAAAGGTACATCAGGCGGTACACACCGCCATTCTCCTGACGCTGCTGCTGGGCGTGGTTTTCACCGGCGCGGGCATCGCCATGACGCCGCTGATGCTGGACCTGATGAAGACCCCCGCGGAGGTGGCGCCGGACCAGGCCACGTACCTGACCATCTATTTCGCGGGCATCATGGGCCTGCTGCTGTACAACATGGGCTCCGGCATCCTGCAGGCTGCCGGCGACTCCCGCCGCCCCTTCTACTTCCTGGTAGTGTCCGCCGTGGTGAACACGGCGCTGGACCTGCTGTTTGTGCTGCAATTCGGCATGGGCGTGGAGGGCGTGGCCTACGCCACCATCATTGCTCAGGCGGTATCCGCCATACTGACCATGATCGTGCTGATACGCTACGACGGCAGCATCCGGCTGGAGCTGCGGAAGCTGCGGTTCCACTGGGACATGCTGAAAAAGATCGTGTCGGTGGGCATCCCCGCCGCGCTGCAGATGGCCATCACTGCCTTCTCCAACGTGTTCGTGCAGGGCTACATCAATCACTTCGGCGCGGACTGCATGTCCGGCTGGACGGCCTACACCAAGATCGACCAGCTGGTGATCCTGCCGGTACAGTCTCTGTCCATGGCCTCCACCACCTTTGTGGGCCAGAATCTGGGTGTGGGCAACGTGGCGCGTGCCAAGGGCGGCGTGCGCCGTGCGCTGCTGCTGTCCTTCGCCGTCACCGCCGTGCTGCTGGTGCCGGTGCTGCTGCTGGCGCCGGGCCTCACCTCCTTCTTCAACAGTAAGGCCGAGGTGGTGTCCTACGGCGCGCTGCTGCTGCGGCTGCTGTCGCCGTTCTACTTCTTCTTCTGTATCAACCAGATCTACTCCGGCGCACTGCGGGGCGCGGGCAACAGCCGTATGCCCATGTTCATCATGCTGGGCTCCTTCGTGGTATTCCGCCAGATCTACCTGTATGTCATGGCCAACTACATTTCCAACGAGATCGTGCCCATCGCTCTGAGCTACCCCGCCGGATGGTTCGTATGCAGCGCCGCCACCCTGCTGTATTACACCCACTGCAAGTTCGACCACTATCGCCTGGTGGAGGATGTGTAAATGGACAAGTGTGAATCCTGCGTGTTCTACCTCTATGACGAGGAATACGACGACTACGTGTGCGACATGGACCTGGATGAGGACGAGATGGCCCGCTTCCTGGCGTCGGACACCGGCAGCTGCCCCTTCTGGCGGCCCGGGGACGACTATCTCACCGCACGGAAGCAGTAACATACAGCAAAAGAGGGGAGACAGCACATCCGCTGTCTCCCCCTCTTTCATCTGTACCGCACGCAGGCCCTCCCGCGGGATGCAGCGCCTTGTGTGCGGCGTCCCGCGTCAAAGCGGCGCCCGGCGCGGCACATCCCTGCAAAACGCAAGAGACGCGGCCAAAGGCCGCGTCTCTTTTCTTCCCCCATGGGCAAGACTCCGCTCGTTATACCCCCCAACAGGCGGAGCAGCAGAAAAAGCGTTACTTACCGGACCTCTTCCGGCGGCGCAGGCCCGCAGCACCGCTGAGGCTCAGCGCAGCCGCGGCCGCATAGGCGGCGATACCGGCGTCGAAGGTCTTGGGCGACTGAGCCGCACCGCCGGTGCCGTTGGCGCCGTTATTGGTGCCGTTGCCCTTGTGGTTGTGCCACTTATCGTCCGGCGCAGGTACAGGCGGCTTGACGGGATCGTCCGGTGTAGGCACAGGCGGCTTGGGGCCGTCATCGTCGTCGCTCTTAACGTCCTTCCACAGCGGCGTCACGCTGACGTCGTGCTCCACCACGTAGGTGGTGCCGGCCTCGTAGGCCACGCCGTCGATGATCCACTTGTCGAACGTCTTCTTGTCGGGAGCCCGGAAGCCCATGCTGTCCCAGTCAGAGCGCAGGGTGTAGTTCTTACCGCCCTCGGCACGATCCATGGCCAGAGTGCCGCCCACCTCGGTATCGTAGCTGACGGAGTAGTACACCGTCACGGTACCCTCGGCCTCGGTCTCGATAGTACCGGCATAACCCTTCGCCGTGATGCGCACGGAGATGGTCTTGCCGATGTCCTCGCCGGTCAGCTCGTAGGCAGCCTCATCGGCGCCCTCGATGGGCTGGCCGTTCCGCAGCCACTGGTAGCGCAGGTCAGCGTTGGGCATGCCGCTGGTCTCGGCAGTCAGGGTCTCGCCGCGCTCCAGCTTGCCGTTGATGACCACCGTGCCGGTGATATCCGGCAGAGTGCGCTGGTAGCCGCAGGTATCGCAGGTGGTATCATCCGCATCGGTGTAGTCGTGCTCGGCCTTGTCCTTGGTATAGCCGCAGCCGTCCACCGTGCAGGTGTGCCAGTGATACGTGTCGTCGCTGTTCCAATCCTCGGTCCAGACGTGAGGCTGCACCTCATACTGGGCATAGTAGGTGACGTTGCCGGTCACAGTCTCGGCCACATCCTCCACCGCACCGTTGGGCGTGGTGCTCCAGCCCAGGAACACATAGCTGTTGTCCTCGTCCGTCTCCTTGTCCGCGCCGGGCGCCTGAATGGCGGTGCCGTAGTCCACAGCGCCATCGGTGCAGCTGCCGGTCAGGCTGCCGCCCTGGGCGTTCCAGGCCACCGTGTACTGGTTGACGGTACGGCTGAAGATGGCGGTGATGGTGGTGTCATCCGTTACGGTGTAGGTACCGTTAGGCGTGCTCCACTTCTCGAAGGCGTAGGTGTACTGGGCGGTGTTGGCGCTGGCCACCGCGGCCACCGTCACGCCCTTGACGGTAACGGTGCTGCCGCTGACGGTCAGATCCGCCCCCTCCGGCACGCGGCTGACCGCCTGCACGGGCGTCACCATGCCGTACTCGGCCTCGTTGGCCTCGAAGGACACGGTAAAGTAGTTCACGGTGCGGTCATGGCCGCAGATCAGGCACTCCGTGCCCTCCAGGCCGTCATAGACGTGGGCCTCTCTGGTGGTCATATCCCACTCATCGCAGCCGTTCCGGCACTGCTTGACGTGATAATCGTTGTCGTAGTCCTTCCACTGGAAGTCGTGCTCCAGCTTCTGGCCCACCTCGAAGATGGCCTCACCGGCAGTACCCTTACTGGAGACGCCGCAGGCACAGGACTTGTAATAGAGCGCCGGAGACAGGCAGGTAGCGTCGGCCTTGCGGTACTGCTGGCTCTCCGCCTTCTGGTCGAAGGTATGCTGGTGGACAGGCACCGTCACATCCAGAACCGCACCGGCCCTGTGGGTGTCAGTCTCCTTGAAGCGCACCTGATAGATGCCGCTGTCCAGACCGGCCAGAGTCCCGTCGGGGCAGGTGATGTAGTTCACACCATCAGCGCTGTACTCCATGGCGGAGGTCACGCCGGTGATGGTACCGTCGGCGCCGCCGATGGAGGAGGGCGCGGTGCCCTCCAGACCGGCAGGTGCATCCTGCGCCGCCTTCTGGATGACCAGCGTATAGGTGGCGGAGGATTGCGCAAAGTTGTGGTTGCTGTCATCCGACATCGCGGTGATGACCACGGTACCGGCCTTGCGGATGGTGACCTCGCCGGTGGCGGCGTCCACCGCCGCCACGGACTCATCGCCGCTGCGATAGACCACAGGGCCCTTGGCGCCGCTGACAGTCTGGGTATAGCTGGTGCTGGCGGGATCGTAGGTCAGATCCACCCTCGTCTCCGCGAAGGACAGCTCCTGGCCCATGGGTACGATCGTCAAATCGTCCAGCGCCAGCTCCGCCGCGGCGAAGTTGCTGCTGCCGGAGATGCACAGCTTCACCGTGTAGGTACCGGCATTGGTGGGCTCTTCCACCGCGATGCCGTCGGCATTCGTGTAGACCACGGTCAGCGTGATATCCTGCGCGGGATAGCTGTCGCTCAGCTCCGCGGTCACTTCCTTGGCGTTTCCGTTATAGACCAGATCCTCGCTCCGGGGATAGGTCACAGCGAAGTCGCTGACCACAGGGGTCTTCTCGCCGATGCTCCACACGATGGTCTTATCCCCGGTGGTGCCGTCGTCCCACTGATAGTTGGCGGTGTTCGTCAGCTTGGCCACGGCGGTGTACTCACCGGCGTTGACCGCCTTGAACTCGCCCTCCAGCGTGTAGCCCTCACCGGCGGCCACGCCGGTCCGGGTCTCGCCGTTGTAGATGAGGCCGGTGACGGCCGCGGGGGCCTTCACCTTCATGGGCTGGATCTTCCACTGGATGGTCTTGTCGGTCTCGGTGCCGTCGGGCCACACATACCCCTCGTTCAAGCGCAGGGTGATGGTGTACTCGCCCACATCCGTGGCCTTGTCCTCACCGGACACGGCGTAGTAGGTGTCCGCGCCCTCGGGCACGGTGAGCACCGTCTGCTCCTCGCCGCTGTAGGTCAGGGTGGTCTCGGCGGCCACCACGGGCATCAGGTCTGCGGGCACCGCCTGCACCAGCAGGATGGTGTCGTGGGCCTCGTTCCACGCGAAGATGCTGCCGTTGTTGGTGGTGATCCTGGCCAGCACCTCCGGCGGCAGGGTCTCGTAGGTCACGCCGCTGAAGTAGTCCTTACCCTCGCGGCCCTCGACCTCCACCACCTGGATGTCCGCGTTCTCGGTCAGGCCGCTGACGCAGATCTTCGCCACACTGCCGTTCTTTGTATCAGTTACCAGGTACAGATTATCGTCCGTGTCGTCGGTCAGGGTGTTGCCGGTGATGCTGACGCTGCCGCCCAGCGTAAGTGCTGTGTCATTTGGGTTGTGCGAAGTGAGTACGCCGCCGCCCATCTCACCGGCGGTGTTGCCGGTGATGCCGCCGTTGAGGAGCTTGGCCCATCTGTACTGCGTCCCATAGGGCCAGTTGAACAGGCCGCCGCCGAATCTGGCCGCGCTGTTGTAGGCGATGGCGTCGCTGCGCAGGCTGTTCATGGTGAACTTGCCGTAGTTGGCCACACCGCCGCCTCCAGCGCTGCTCGCGTCGCGGATACCTTCAAGATCCGAATTAGGCCAATAGCCGCCAAACTTCAAATCTCCCGTATTGGTGGACTTATTATACTGGATCGCTGCATTTCCGTACAGGCCGAAGCTGCCGCCTTCACGAGGCTCTACGCTCACACCGGCGCCATAGCTGCTGGTAAAGCCGGTGATGGTGCCGTTATACAGGTTGGCGTAAGCGTTGCTCACTTTAAGTCCGCGCTGGTCGGTCATATTGCTGTTGCCCCGCAGGCCGCCGGGCGTGGCCGCGCAGTCGGTCAGGTTGACCTTGGCGATGGCGAAGACGCGCAGCAGAGAGTTGTTGGTGTTGCTGTCAGCGCTGGTGACGGTATGGCCGTTGAAGCAGAGGTTCAGCTTCTTGTCGCTGCCGTTGGCCTCCCACGTCTCCGCCAGCGTCACGTCCTTGCTCAGATACCAGTTGCCGGTGCGGGGCAGCCAGTTGGTGGCTCTGACATAACCGCCGCCGGATGCGAACGTCGCGGAGCCGTAGTCCTGCTGGGCGGCATAGTCCGTCCACTCCTTGAAGTCGATCTCGCCGCCGCACTCGCCGGAGTGGCCCGCCACGGAGATGTCATGGCTGGCGCTGTCCAGATTGCAGAGGGTATGCTTGTGGTAAATGGTCAGGTGGATATAGGTGGCGCCGCCGCTGTTGGCGCCCAGCTCCATCTGGCCGTCGTTGTCGTCGTCCAGCGTGAAGCGGGGTATATCGTTCACCATCGCACCGGTCTTATATTGGTTGCTCTTGCTATTGATGGTGATGACGTCTTTGTCATTCGCCGGCTCCAGCACGGTCACACCGATCCGGCTGCCGGTGCTCAGCAGCGTTGTGCTGGTGCCATACTCTCTGTCCAGCACAATGCACTGGGTGGTGGCCAGGTTGTTGGCCGCACCGTTTACGGTGTTGCCGGTCACGGTGATCCTGGAACCTCTGGTGGGATACAGTGTGATCTTCTTGTCGCGGGTATCATAGACGCTGTCATCTGCTTTGGCGGTGTTATAGATGCCGCCGCCCTGCGTACCGGCGGTGTTGCCGGTGATGCTGCCGCCGTACAGGGTCACGTAGGCAACATTGTCATAGACACCGCCGCCGTAGGTAGCCGCGGAGTTGCCGGCGATGCTGCCGCCGTACATCTCGAAGCTGCCGTTCTTCTGGACCGCCACGCCGCCGCCAACGTCATCGGAGTGGTTGCCGCTGATGGCGCCGCCGTACATCTTGAAGGTGGCGCTCTTCTGGACCGCCACGCCGTTGCCAAAACCCTTGATGGTGCCGGCGTACAGGTTAAACGTGCCGTAGGATTCCACCTTCACGCCCGCGCGCTTGCTGGCCGCCGTGCTGCCGCCGTTGATGACGCCGCTGCCCTGGCAGTCCACGATGTTCAGGATGTGGCTTCTGGTCACGTAATAGGTATAGTCCGCGCCGTCCTTCACGGTGATGGTGTGGCCGTTCAGGCACAGCGTCACGTCCTCATTCAGAACGGTGCCGCTGCTGACGGTCACATCGTTCATCAGTCTCCACGCGCCCGCCGTGGTGGGCAGGCTGTCGGTGGAGGTCCATTTCTCATAGATAGCCTCGGTCTCATCGTTGCCGTTGGGGTCCTCTGTGCCGTCCGGCTTGTGGATATGGCCCGGGGACACCAGATACCGGCTGTTCTCCACCGTGTAGAAGTTGTTGCCGGTCTGGGTAACGCGGTCGGCGGACAGGCTGCCGATATCGATCTTGGCGCTGTCGCTGAGGCGTCTGATGATGCTGATGTTGGCGCTGTCGTTGGCGAACGCGATGCTGCTGGCGCTATTGTTGTTCCAGATCTGCACGTTCTTGCCCAGCTTCAGTGCGCCGCCGTCGTCCACATAGATGGCACTGCCCTGACCGCCGGTGATCACGCTGTTGCCCATGATGTCGCCGCCGGTCATGGTGAACGTACCGCTGGTGCCCACATACACGCCGCCGCCGTACCGGACGCCCACGTTGCTGCCCACGCTGCTCGCGCGGCCGTTATTGCGGATGCTGCCGCCGTACATGTTGAAGGTGCCGTTGTTCAGAACGCCGCCGCCGTGCTCCACAACGACGCCGACGCCGCTCTGGTCGCCGTTGCGGTAGATATGGCCCGCGTACATGTTGAACGTGCCGTTATTGTACACACCGCCGCCGTCCGTGCCGACACAGCCGACGATGGCGCCCATATACAGGTTGAACGTGCCGTCATTGCGGACGCCGTTGCCCCGATACGTCTCGGCGTTGGCCGGCATCAGTGCGCTGGCGTTGTGGTACTCGCTCCATTCGCTGCTGCAGTCGGTCAGGCTGAACGTCACGCCGGAGTCCACCGTGATGATATCAAAGCTGCCGCCCGCGATGATGCTGTGGCCGTTGGTACACAGCACGGTGCCCTTCTTGGGCTTCCACGTCTCGCTGAGGGTCACGTCCTTGGTCAGGTGATAGTAGCCCGCCTCGGTGGGCAGGGAATCCTCGGACTCCCAGGGCGTGAAGGTCTGGAGGTTGGCCGCGGTATGGCTGCCGCTGACCGTGTGCTCCGCGCCGCAGACGCAGTGGTAGTGGGCCGGCAGCTTCTTCAGCTGCTCGTTCTCCACATACAGCACGCCCAGGTTGGGATCGTCCAGAGAGAAGCAGCCCAGCGTCTCGTCCGTCACCCTGCCCTGCACGATGCCGTCCGCCCAGCTGTTCAGGGCGATCTTTGCCGCGCTCTGGAGGCCGCTGACGTGAATGGGATAGCTCTCGGGATCCAGCATGCACACGTTGCTGCGCGGCTGGGTGCCGGGTGCGCCGTCCTTATAGTTATAGTAGACCTTGGCGGTGCCGCCGATGTTCAGGATACCGCTGCCGGTGGCGATGCCGCCATAGGCCGTACCGACGTTATTGAAGATGGAACCGCCGGTCATGTTGAAGGTACCGTTGTTCAGAACGCCGCCCGCATAGCCCTTGTTGTCGCGGATCTGGCCGCCGGTCATGTTGAAGGTACCGCCCTTATTGACCACGATGGTGGCCTGCTTGTCGCCGGTGCTCTTGTTATACTCGATGGAAGCGCCGTCGCACAGATTCAGCGTAGCCCGATCGCCCACCGTGATAGCGGCCTTCGCGCAGTCGATGCCGGTGAGGGTCACGTTGCTGAGCGTCAGGTTGTTGCCCCGCTTCAGAAGGATGGCGCTGTTTTTGGAACCGGTGGAATTATACACGCCGAAGCTGCCCCGCTTGGAGGCATCCTCCGTGCAGTCCATCAGCGTCAGGGACTGTTGGTCCGTGATGTCGTTGTAGGTTGCCTCGTCCTTGCCCAGGATGCCCGCGCCGTTGATGGTGTGGCCGTTCAGGCAGATCGTCAGGCTGTTCGTGCCGCCCCACCATGTATAGGGCGTCCAGTCCTTCGGCAGATACACATCCTTGGTCAGGCAGTATATGCCGAGCTGGCCATAGTCCACATAGGGCAGTGAGTTGCTGGCTGTACTGTTGGGGCCGCACTGCTCACGGGCTCTCTCGTCCGTCCAGAGGATGCACTCCACGTCGCCGTGCATATGCTTCTCCGTTGTGGACGTCGAGGCGGCCTGTACCTGTGTGGGCAGCATGCACAGCGCCGCCAGTGCCAGCGCCAGCAGACCGCCCATCCATTTCTTCTTCATCTGTCGATTCCTCCCTGTTGTGATTGCAGATTCTCTCATCGCTCCCCGCGGGTCTGCACCCGCAGTGCGTTATATACGTATTGCTCCCGCCGCGTCACTCGGCGTGGGATCCCCCGTCCATGGGGCCGGGCTCCGGCTCCTCCGGCACTCTGCGGAACCCCATGATGCGGGCCGGGATGTAGACCCACGGCCGGTGCAGCGCGTGGTTGTAGTTGTCCACCGCCTGACGGTAGATGCTCTCGCTGCGGTACAGCACGGCGGCTGCCTCCCGATCGGCGGGGGTCTGCGCCAGACGGCGGCGGAAGGCGGTGACTTGGCTGGCTGCGCTGTCCACGATGCTCTGCCGGCCGGTCAGCATACGCCGCACCTCCCAGGACCAGAGCGCCACGAAAGCAGCCGCGCAGACGGCGGCGATCAGCCACGCGATCCACGGTGTCATGTCCCATCGCCCCCCTTTCTCCAGCTTTCAGCATGGTCAGTTTACCAGCTTTTTCCGGCGGCAGGAGGCCGCGCCCTTGAAATGTATATTTTTTCGACACGAAATGTCAGAACATGACTTTTCAAACCACCCCTCCCTGTGGTAGAATCGTAGGCGATTATTCAAACGGAGGTGTTTGCGGTGTATATAGCGGTCTGCGATGATCAGGCGGAGGAGCTGTCCGCCCTGACGGCACTGCTGGACCAATGGCAGGCGGAGCGGCATTTCCCCCTGCGGTATCACACGTTCCGCAGCGCCGCCGGCATGCTGGACGTGGCCCAGCGCGAGCGGTTCAGCCTGTACCTGCTGGATGTGATGATGCCCGGCATCGACGGCATGGACGCCGCCCGCGAGATACGCACCTTTGACGATGCCGCCGATATCGTGTTTCTCACGTCCTCCCCTGGCTTCGCCTACGAGAGCTACGGTGTGCGGGCGCTGGAGTATCTGCTCAAGCCCATCAGCGGCAGCCTGCTGTTCCCCGTACTGGACAAGCTGATGCTGCGGGAGCAGCGTCCGCAGGACGGTCTGACCCTGAAGGCGGGTGCCACGCTGGTGCGGGTGCCGTTTTCCCGGCTGTCCTATGTGGAGGTCAACGGAAAGCATCTCTACTTCCACCTGGCCGACGGCACGGTGCGGGAGGTGGCGGGTTCTCTGAAGGACTACGAACCGCTGCTGCTGGTGCGGCCGGAGTTCATGCGCATCCACCGGTCCTACATTGTGAATATGCTCCAGATCGATGAGCTGTCCCCCGCCGGTGTCCATACGTTTTCCGGCATGAACCTGCCGGTGTCGCGGCTGCTGTACCCCCAGCTGCAAAAGGACTATATGAAGCTGCTGTTTGCGGAGAGGGAGGAGCTGTGACCGTATCCGACATGAATATCGCGTCCCTGCTGGACGTGTTCGATTACGCTCTGGTGCTGATCTACGGGCTGGCACTTGATGTGTTCATCTCCGGCGGCTGCGATACCCCCCGCCAGAAGCGTCTGATCGCGTACCTGTGCCCCTGCTTTCTGGTGGTCCAGCTCCTGGGCTGGCTGGCGCTGGGCGAGCTGGCTGTCAAGCAGATCTACCCCCTGATCGTCCATCTGCCGCTGGTGCTGATTTTGGTGCTGGCGCTGAAAAAGCCCTGGGGCATCGCCATCGTCAGCACCGCCACCGCCTATCTCTGCTGCCAGCCGCCCCGCTGGGGCAGCATGGCCGTGGAGGCCCTGACCCACAGCGCCGTGGCCGGCAATCTGGTGTATATCGTGCTGCTGAGCGGGTCGTTCTACCTGTTCCGCCGGTACTTCGTGGCCGCGGCCTACGGCGCCATGACCAGCTCCCCCACCGCCCTGCTGCTGTTCGGGAGCCTTCCCTGCAGCTATTACATTTTTGACTACGCCACCACCATCTACTCCGATGCGCTGTATTCCGGCATTCAGGCCCTCAACGAGTTCCTGCCCACGGTGCTGGTGGTGTTCTACGTCCTGTTCCTGCCCGCCTTCCACGTCCAGAGTCAGAAGCGCTCCAGCGCCGAGATGCAGCGCTCCCTGCTGGAGGTGGAGCTGAAGCAGTCCCAGCAGGAGATGGACTCCCTGCGCCAGTCGGAGATGCAGACGGCGGTGTACCAGCACGACATGCGCCACCACCTGAACATGATCAGCGGCCTCCTGGCCTCCGGCAGCCCCCAGCAGGCCCAGGAGTACATCCAAAAGGTCCAGTCCGACGTGGAGTCCATCACCTCCCGCCGCTTCTGCGAGAACGAGACGGTAAATCTGCTATGCTCCTCTTTCGTGCAGAAGGCGGAAAAGTCTGGCGTTACCCTGAATGTGGACGCGCGAGTCCCCGCCCACCTGCCCATCAGCGACACGGAGCTGTGCTCCCTGCTGTCCAACGCGCTGGAAAATGCCCTGCGCGCCGCGTCCACGCTGCGGCCGGAGTTCCGCCGGACGGTAGACCTCTACTGCGGCATCCGCCTGAACAAACTGCTCATCGAGGTGCGCAATCCCTACGACACGCCGCCGGTGATGCGGGATGGCGTACCGGTATCCGATGCGGCAGGCCACGGCTTCGGCTGCCGCAGCATTCAGGCCATTGCCCAGCAGCGCGGCGGTCTGTGCCAGTTCCTGGTGGAGCGGGGCACATTCCTGCTGCGCGTGATGCTGCCGGCAAAGGGCGTCGCCAAGTAAACCTGCGTCCAGTAAAAAAGGACCTGCACCTCGCGGTGCAGGTCCTTTTTTATTGGTTTGTTCAACCCTCGATGATCTCCTGGAAGTACAGGGCGTTCATGCCGGTGCCGTCCAGCATAGCCACCATCACGGTGTGGCCGTCCTTGTCGATGAAGGTGCCGGCATAGGTGACGCCGCCCACCTCGATCTTCATGGTGCCGCCGTCCTCGCTGAGGGAGTAGGTGCCCTCGGTCTGCTCCTCATCCTCGGCCAGCACCACCTTACTCTCGTCCACGAAGATGAACTGGTACACGTCGTGGAGCTGGCTCATGACCTCCTGGGTCTGATCCGCGGTCATCTGCACGCCGTCGACATAGCCGCCGATGAAGGTCCAGTAGGTACCCGCCACTTCGGGAGCGGGAATAAACTGATCGGCCAGGATGGTCAGCAGGCTCTGGCCCTCAGGGCTGGTCTGGGTATCGTCCGCGGCGGCATCGTCCTGCACCTGCTGATCGTCAGCAGCGTCGTCGCCCGTGTCGGCGGTATCGCCGCAGGCCACCAGAGCAAATGCCATCATCATCGCCAGCAGCAGAGCCAGCAGTTTCTTGAGTTTCATGTTCATTCTTCCTCCATTGTTGTCGTTTCTCTTGATATCTATATAAACCGCCTCTGCGGTCTATATCGTTCTTTGCATCACACGCTGGTGGTGATGCTGTCGCCCTCCACAGTGAAGACGGCCGGGCTGGAGTAGGCGCAGTTGTCCATGGCGTCCCGCATTTCGAACACCATGACGTACCGCCCGTCCGGCAGCGCCGTCTCGCCGAAGGCGGTATCCGCCGTCACAGTGATGGTCTCCGCCTCGTAGGCCTCAAAATCATCATCGCCGGAAATGCTGGACATATACCACACGGTGGTGAGCTCATCGCCCTCCTGCAGCAGCCGCAGCTCCTTACCGGCCATGCCGTTCTCATCCAGTCCCTGCCGCGCACCCAGGATCTCCCAGGTCTCCGTGGAGAAGTTATAGGCCACCTGCAGGTTGTATGCCTCGCCGTTCAGCAGCACCGGCACGGTATACAGGTTGTAGTCGTCACCCTCACTGCTGAGCTCCATGTAGACCACCGCGCCGTCGATGCTGCCCCAGACGCCCCGGAAGTTGTCGGTGAACACGCCGTTCTCCCAGTCGCCGACGATGTCGTTGTCCCTGCCCAGCATCAGCAGGCTGTCGCTGTCCGGATCCGTATAGTACAGGGAGAAATTCACGGACGCCAGCAGGCTGTCGGCCTCCGGCCCAAGGGTCAGTACGGCGCAGCCCTCATCGTTCAGGGTCAGGGGCGCGTTGTCCCAATCCATGGCGGACAGCGTCTCCACCTCAGGCAGGTCGTGGATATCCATCTCCGCCAGATAGTCCATGCCGCTCTGGTCCAGCTCACCGGTAAGCTCATAGAGATAGAAGTACTTGAACGCCGTGCCGGCGCCCAGACCGGCATAGCTGACCGCCTCGTCTGCATCGCCGTTATAGGAGTAGTAGCAGGACAGGCCCGTGGCCTCGCTGCGGTAGGGGCCCTTCACCTGATACAGCACGCAGCTGTCCAGCGCGTCCAGCACCGCCTGGGCCGAGGGCAGCATATCGCCGCTCTGGCGGGCCATGTGGCCCAGATCCACCATGTTGGCGTAGCCCTCCTCGCGGGTGTTGCCGCCGTAGTTCTCGCTGCGGTCCGCCACGCGGGCAAACCGCGTGAAGAAGGACGGGTCCTGACAGGCGGCGCTCAGCGCCTCCGCGCCATAGCTCTCATAGGCCGTCAGCAGCGGCCCGATCTGGGACAGGTCGGTGAGGGACAGCGTCACACTGTCCTCCGTGCCCGCCAGCTCGCAGCCGGTGTAGTACGCATCGCAGATGGCGCGTCCCAGAGCGGCGCCGTCCATGGACGGCTGTTCCGCCAGCGCGCCCACCCAGCCGGTGTAGTACCAGCCGTTGCCCGGCTCCGTCTCCTCCGAGGCCACCAGATAGCGGCTCAGGTCGCAGAAGGTGTAAGCCACGTCCACCGTGGCCATCAGGCAGGTGTCAAAGCCCACCAGCTCCACCGGCTGCTGCCCCGCCTCCAGCGACGGCTCCCACACCTGGGAAAACGCGGCGTACATCTCGTCCAGCGTCAGGGAGTCGTAGTCGTACAGCTCGTCAAAAGCCGCGCCGGACACCGAGCCGCCGCCGTGGTTCCAGAACACCACCGCCGTCTTGTCGGCGGGGTAGCTGTCCTTGGCAAACTGCAGAAACGCCGCCAGCGTCTCGCTGTCGCCCATACTGGCCGAGGGCTGCTCGTCCACCAGCTGCAATCCCTCGCTGTTGTACACGAAGCGCTGCAGCTTGGAGGCGTCCACCACGTCGTTCTGCCACTCGGCAGCGCCGCCGGTCTGGATGACCACCGTCACGTTCTCCGGCAGCTCCACCTCCATCAGCTCGCTGAGGTCCGCGGTGGCGCAGCCGCCACCGGTCTCCAGATCGCTTCCGCAGAGGTACCAGTATACCGCCCAGCTGCCGTCGTCCGCCGCCGTATTGTTGTCCGGCGTACCGGGCTCATCGCCGCAGGCGGCCAGCGGCAGGGCCATGACCAGCGCCATCATCAGCGCGAAAATTTTCTTCTTCATATTCAGATCCCCAGCAGCTGCTTCTTCTTGGCAGCAAACTCCTCCTCGGTGATGACGCCGGTGTCCAACAGCATCTTGTACTTCTGCAGCTCCGCCACCGTGTCCACGGCAGGAGCCGCGGCCTGAACGGGCTGGGCCGCCTGAGCGGCCGGCGCGGCGGCGGTCTCGCCGTCCCACAGCTCTCTGGCGCCGGGATTCATCACATGAGCCAGCGCCGTGGCCATGCGGTGCAGCTCCTCCACCTTTTCATCGTACTCATTGAGATAGTCGATGATGCTGGGGTTCGTGGAGCTGAAGGACGGCGCGCTGATCTCATTCCGGAAAGACTTCCAGTACGGGTCATTGAGGATGACCTCCACGCTGAACTTATGCACCGGCGCGTCCGCCTCGAAGCGAGGCTCCGGTATATCGAACCGGCGGTCGTCCGGCTCCCCGGGACGGCGGTCGCGGTCACGCATGCGCTCCATCCGCTCCATGCGCTCGTACTCCTCTTTCTGCATCTGGAAGCGGTCCACCCTCATCTGCATGGCCCGCGCCCGCTCCGGCACATCGCTCTGATGGCAGTGCAGGCCGTCGGCCCTGCCCTCGAACAGGGTCTTGCCGTCCTCCAGGAAGCGGAAGGACACCAGCGCCGACGCCGGAAATACCAGTGCGCCGTCGTAGCCCTTCAGCCGCAGCAGACGGTGCTCCGTGTCCGCCAGCAGCTCGCCGCTCAGAAAGCCGAAGCTCATGCGGTCCGTCTCCTTGAACGCATCCCGCAGCGCCTGGTTTTCGTCATAGTAAGCGATGTATTTCTTGAACTGATCCAGCGACATGCGCTCCGGCACGCCGTCCGGCAGATCCACCTTACCGGCGCATTCCTTGCACAAGGGCATATCCTCCACCTTGGTGGCCAGCAGCCGCGGGGTAGGGCTGCCGCAGATGGGGCAGAGCTTTTTATTGTTACTGAATAATCCCATAGGACCCTCCTGTATTCTCCGTTTGTTCCGACGGTCTGAACCGCCCACTCTCCGTTTCGGCAGTATAGCATGTTTTTCGACAGCGATACAGGCTCCGCCTGAAATGTATGTTTTTTCGGCGCGAAATGTCGGCATCGTGCTGCCGGGACTTCTGACGCAGCATGGCGCGTTTCGATCGGCGGAGCTGTGTTTGCCCTTGTTGCCTGACGCCATCTTCAGCAGATATTACCAGCCCTCGCCGCCGCATATTCACCGTCCCTCGGGAAAAGCTATGACTGCGATACCCAATCAGAGTTTATCGCTCAACAACAGGAAAGGAGATTTTTCAATATGTCCAGTAAGAACAGCAGCAAGCTGAACGTTCCCGAGGCCAAGGCCGCTATGGATAAGTTTAAGATGGAGGCCGCCTCCGAGGTGGGCGTCAACCTGAAGAACGGCTATAACGGCGACCTGACCAGCCGCGAGGCCGGCTCTGTCGGCGGCCAGATGGTCAAGAAGATGATGCCCATACGAACGATGAGTTTCAAGCGGGCTGACCGAACAGCACTGGGGCATGAAGTTGAAGTACGGTACATAGCAGGGATCACAATATAGGGAAACGCACGAGCCACAATTTGGTTCGTGCGTTCTTTATCATTCTATCGTTGAGAAGCTGCCAATCAAAAGCAGCTGAATCAGCAAGAGAGCGAACGAGAAATCAATGAGAGGCGTTTTGAAAGTGATGGTAAGTTGGATTTTGCGAAGAAACGTGCGGATAGCCTTCAAAATATCTTTCATATGCAGTCCCCCTTCTGTTCTACGTTCTTGCCCGTTCGCTTTAGAGCCTCTTGAATCTGGTGAGTCAGGAAGGGGGAGATTTCTGACCCACTTAAATTATAACACACAATGTGTGGTGTGCAATAGCAAGTTTTTCGTAGTGACGGCGTATTGACATTGCATCATGCTGTGGGTATACTAAAGGAAAAGGAGGTCTGCTACTATGTCAAATATCAATGTGGCTACCGCACCGAAAACAGCGACGTTTCAAATGCGCATCAATCCGGAAATCAAGCAGGAGGCGGAGAATGTTTTTTCCAACTACGGCCTGAGCTTGACGGAGGCTTTTAATATATTTCTTCAGCAATCGCTGAATAGCAACGGCTTTCCGTTTCTGTTGTCTCCTGAAAACGCGGAATATATGAGATCCAAGGCCGCGGCACAGCTCATGGCCGAGATTGACAAGGGTTGGAAATCTGCTGAAGAAGGGGGCTGGCTTACGCTGGAAGACGTGGAGTCCCGGCTTGGGCTGACGGATGAATAAGCTGCGTATCACGCCGGCAGCAGCCAGTGACTTGGCAGAGATCAAGGCCTACATCTCGCTGGAGCTGCATAACCCACAGGCTGCACAGCGTATTGTGAAGAGTATTACTCACGATCTACGGCATCTACAGCAAAACCCTTATCTTGGCTTTTCTGTTTCAGCCAAAATCGGTAGAGAGACTGACCTGCGGGCACTTCTCAGTGGGAGCTATTTTCTATTCTACCGTGTTGGAGGCGAGACAATACAGGTTTCCCGTATTCTGGATGGGCGGCAAGATTATCTGCGTGTTCTGTTTGGCGCAGCGGAAGAGAAGTGAATATCAGTAACATGATAGCAGCCCCTTCTTTTCAGGCAGAAAGAAGGGGCTGCTCAGTTCTTCAATCGCTTGGTGTGAAAATTCACTTTTTCGCGAACGCCCTTTTAAGTTAACTGCGCATAAGTCTTGACTGTTAAGGCCAAGCTGTTTTGTCCAGAAATAGCCGGTCTGTTTTGTCGCATAGCC
>ERZ1673701.1359-NODE-1359-length-22473-cov-8.667856_pt1 | contig 22473 bp, 18 predicted proteins | sample MGYA00580231_ERZ1673701 | MGnify/ENA primary metagenome ERZ1673701 (study PRJEB41218, sample SAMN15661798) | gut metagenome | host: Homo sapiens | place: Canada: London | collected 2015-08-20/2019-03-30 | study: EMG produced TPA metagenomics assembly of...
CCATCATCTCGTCGTACTCAGCACCGTGCATCAGGTGGGTGGGCTGGACGACCAGGTTCTTCACGCCGTTGGCCACAGCGCGGTCCAGAGCCTGCTGCATGTTGTCGATCTTCTCTCCGTCGCGGGCCTGAACATGGTTGATGATGATCTGTGCGGTGAAGGCGCGGCGGACAGACCAATCGGGATAAGCGGCCTGCAGCGCATCCTCGATGCCCTTGATATCCTTCACTCGGCTGTCGTTGAAGGAGGTGCCGAAGGAGACCACCAGCAGCTCATTCTCGCCGATGTCGTCCTGATTGCGGCTGTCGTCCTTGGAAGCATCACCGGTGTCGCGGCCAAAGTAGTCAGGGTCAGCCTCTTCGCCCTCGACCAGCTCCTTCTGGGCATCGGTCAGGGCATCCCATGCGGCCTTGGCGGCCTCGCACTGGGCATCGGTGTCATCGGTGCGCTCCTGCACATAGATGGCATCGATCAGGTCTGCAACGTTCTTTGCGGCCAATTCGTCAGCCTCCTCGCCGGAAACCTCGCTGCTGGCAGCAGATCCTGCCGTGCTGGAAGCAGTGGTGCTGCTTGCGGCACCGCCGCAGCCGGTCAGTACACCGGCGCAGAGGGCCAGAGCGGTCAGAGCGGCCGCTGCTTTGTGGATGGTGCGTTTTCTCATTTTTTGTTCGTTCCTTTCCTGTTTTTGAACATGATTTTTGCTGAACAGAAGGTACAGGAAAGAGCGCCCGGCAAAACAAAAGGGGCCTTTCTGCTTGCGGGACGGCAAAGCAAAAAGGCCCTTTTCAGTTTTTTCAGGCTTTTTGGGTACAACCAATTCCTCGTGATCTGGGGCCTGCGCCCCCGTACCAACAGCGGGCAGGTTTCCTGGCTGAAAGCTCAACATCCACCGCTGCCTTCCCGGAACATACGTTCCAGTGACCGGCGCAGCTGCACCCTGGCGGTAAACTCCCTTATCACAGTGACGAGATCGTGCGGGATTTGCACCCGCTTCCCTTTTAACGTGCCTGCCCCCGGCCAGAGCCGCGGGCGGTACGCACCTGCTGTTTTCTATTCAGTTCGCTGTTCAGTATAACATACTCAACGGAGGAATGCAATCACCACTCCGGGGAAACTTCCGGGCTCACAGGCGGTGTTTTTTCCCCGATCAGGGCCACCGCCACATCGTTGACATTGGTGCCCGTTGCCCCGGTGATGATCAGGCCATCCACTGCTTTCAGGGCGTGGTAGGAATCGTTGTTCTGCAAAGCAGCGTATCCGCTCCAGCCCCCGGCCTCCAGCGCGGCAAGGGTATCCCCATCCACATAGCCGCCGGCGGCATCGGTGGGGCCGTCTGTGCCATCGCTGCCCACAGAGAACACCGCCGCGTTCAGCCCGGCAATGGCAGGCGCAGCCGCAAGGGCCAGCTCCTGATTTCTTCCCCCAAGCCCTTTTCCGGTCAGGTGAACGATGGTCTCGCCGCCCGCGATGTAGGCCAGCTTTTTCCCCTGCCCTGCCTGGGTGCGGACAATGGAGCCAAGAAAGCTGCCTGCTTCCCGTGCTTCGCAGCAGAGTTGGTCGGTCAGGAGAACCGGTTCATATCCCAGATTCCGGCAGGCACTGGCCGCGGCACGGCAAAGCTCCCGCACGCTGCCGGTGATCCGGGTGGTCACATTGTCCAGCGTTTTGGGCGTTTCCTGCGCCAGCAGGGCCCGGGCCTGTGCTGAGAGTGCCAGATGATACTTTTCGGCAGCGGCAAGCGCCTGGGCGCAGGTGGAGGTATCCGGCACCGCCGGGCCGCTGGCGATCATATCCAGCGGATCCCCCAGAATGTCGCTCAGCACGATGCTGAACACCTGCGCAGGGGCACAGCGCTGCGCGAACCGCCCGCCCTTCACACCGGAAAGCCGCTTACGGATGGTATTCATCTCCACAATGTCGGCCCCGCTGGCCAGCAGCTGGCTCGTGATGTCCTGCAGCTCTGCCCCGGGAACGAGCGGCTGCTCAAACAGCGCACTGCCGCCGCCGGAAAGCAGAAACAGCACCGTATCCCTGGCGGTCAGCCCCTGCACCAGCTCCAGCGCCTTTTGGGTGGCCGCAAAACCGTTTGCATCCGGCACCGGGTGGCCCGCCTCATAGCAGGTCACCCCGGGGATCTCACCTTTCACATGGCCGTACTTGGTCACGACCACGCCGTCATCCACCCGGCCCAGCACCCTGACAGCCGCGTGTGCCATCTGCCAGGCCGCCTTGCCCGCCGCCACCAGAAGCACCCGGCCCTTCCCGGGCCGGAGATCCCGCAGCGCGCGGCGCACCGCCTCATCCGGCAGAACAGCGTTCAGGCTGGAACGAAGGATCACATCCGCATCCCGGCGCAGTGCAGCATTCATAGACTCGCCCTCCTTGCAGCGGTGCCCGCCCCTCCGGGACAACGCACCAGAAACAGCCGAATAAAAAATCAAGACCGACGATCTCTTTTGAAATCGTCGGTCTTGTTCCAATCCGAGTGGCGAGAATCGAACTCACGGCCTCTTGAACCCCATTCAAGCGCGCTACCAAAACTGCGCTACACCCGGACATCTGATCGAGCTTGTCGCTCACAGCTCAATCAGTATACCCGAAGAATGGTGTTTTGTCAAGCACTATTTTCAAATTTCTTCTTCATTTTCGGCAATGGCCGTTGTGCTGCCCACCGGCTGCGGAAACTCCACCGTAGCCAGCGCCACAGCGAACACGCTCTGCGCACCGGCATCCAGCAGAGCCTGCGCGCAGGCCGAGGCCGTGGCTCCGGTGGTCAGGACATCGTCCACCAGAAGGATGCGCTTTCCCTCCACAGCCTCCGGCCGTGCCACCCGGAAGGCACCCGCCACATTGGCCAGCCGCTCGTCAAGGGAAAGTCCCTCCTGCCGCCGGGTGGAGCGGGCACGGGTCAGCGCGTCCGTGACCACCGGCACGTCCACCGCCCGGGCAAGGGGCTGTGCCATCCGCTCCGGCACATTGTAGCCGCGCTTTTTGCTGGAGGCCGGTACCGGAAGGATGCAGTCGTAACCCCTGTCAAGGCCCGGTACCGGTTCGGGCAGGGGCTCAGAACCGCACATTCTGATCTCGCTGCCAAAGAGCAGGCGGGCCATCTCCACGCCCAGCTCCACAGCTGCCCAGGGCGCGCCCTGATATTTCGCCCGCAGCACCGCGCGGCGGACAAGGCCGGTGTATCGGTAGGGCGCGGCTGCCCCATCCAGCCGCCCCAGGTAGTGCTCGGAGCCGCGCAGCCGCATGGAGGGTGCACGGCGCAGCTCTGCCAGCCCATCGGCGCAGTCCGGGCAGGCAGGCTGGTTCCCCAGCACCCGATCACAAAAAGGGCAGCGGCGCGGGTAAAGCACCCAGCGCAGCTGCCGCAGTGTGCGGCTCAGGCCGCTGTAATAAAGCATCAGTCGTTCTTGACCGCAATGATGACGCGGACCTTTTTTCCGGCAGCGCAGCCGAAATTATCGTACCAGCCGGTCAGCTGGTAGCCGTCCGCATCCACCTGAGCCAGCTTGGTGGGGTAATACTGGCCCTTGTACCACAGGTAGACCTGCACATTGTCTGCCATCTCGTAGCGTTCATTGCCCGAGAGCACCGAGGCCGCGCCGACCTTGTCGATCTTCAGGGGCATCAGCTGCATCATGGCCTTGACAGAGCCGGTGGTCTCCTGCCGCACGGCAATGCCGCCCGCCAGCACCGGATACTTGATGGCCGTGGTGTAGCTGGCCACCGCGCCGTTGACGTAGCAGATATAGGTCGCCCCGCCGCCGATGTAATTGAAGATCTGCTTGAAGGGGGTGCCCGTGATCTCCGCAATCTGCTGGAAGCCAATGCTCATCAGGGAGCCGGTGTTGCTGGTCAGCTTCTGCCAGGCCGTGCTCAGGATATCGCCCGAAACGATGCCCCACAGGATCTCGCTGGTGGTGGGCACCAGCAGGTTGGACAGGCGGTCTACCGCCGTGGCACCGGTCACAGTGGTGGTATCCGAGGTGGAGCCGGAGCCGTCGGTGCCGCCCGTGGCCGTTCCGGTGGTGGTGCCTGTCGTGGTCGTGGTGCCGGAAGTGGAATCTCCCGCCGCAATGCTGGTGACAAGGCTCTTCAGGTCAGAATAATTCATGGCCAAATTTTTCACATCGTCCAGCACGCCGTAGCTCCACAGGTCGCCGGTCACATCGTTCAGGATGAGCCGGTTGATTTGTCCGGCATCGTTGACGGTATAGTAGCGGACATCGAGGTCACTCAGTGTTACCCCCGATAGGCGGCTGGGACGAACCGTCCCAGCCACACCCTCCGAAGTTGTATCCAGAATCTCTACATCGTCGGCCAGGGCGGCAGCGCCCAGCGCAGTACCATTGGTATTGATGGTGCCGTTGACGCGGCGGTCCTCGATGTGCTCCACGCTCTCGCCCTCCGGGGTGACCTTGATCTCTACCAGCCACCCCTGCGGAAAGTTCAGGCTCTTGTCCACGTTCACAGTGCGGGCAATGCCATCGGTGCACATGACGGAGACCTTCTGCAAAACATCCGCGCCGTTCTCTTCCACCAGACTGCGGGTGGCGGTCTGCACGACACCGTAGAACACGCTGTCGGCTTCCTCGCCGGTCACGATCCCGGCAGCCTCATTGTTCATGCCCAGCAGCAGGGTGACGACCTCGCCCACGCCGCCGCCGTTGAGGGAGGACACCTGGGAGGCCACCGCAGAGGAACCCAGCGTATAGCTGGTGCCTGCCACCGTTACACTGGTGGGGGCGCTGGCACTGGGCGAAACTGCCGTGATGCGGCCAGCGGCGCGGCGGGTGTAGACCCACAATGTCTGTAAACTCTCGCTGTAATAATACACATCGTATTTGTTCAGCTCCGCAGATTCCGACGCTTTATCGTTGCGGTAGACCATCTTGGGAACAAAGGGCAGCTGGACCGTATCGCCCGCCACAAAGGGGCCCTTCAGGCTCTTGAGCATGACGCTGGAGGTATCCACCTGACCGTTGGAGACCGTGAAGCCCAGGCTGCTGCCGTAGGCACTGCCGCTGGCGGCGTTGGCTGTCAGGGCGTTGTAGAACAGCAGGGCGCACTCCTCGTAGTTGAGCACCTCGCCCTGGCTGCGGTCCACCTGATTGCGCAGGCCCAGCTCACTGGCCTTGTTCAGCTGTGCGTTGGGGAAGGAGCCGCTCAGGTCGGTCATCTTATAGCCCATCAGCTTGAGGATGGCCGTGACCGCTTCTTCCAGTGTCACGGCATTGTCGGGCCGGAAAGAGCCGTCGGTGTAGCCGTTCATCCAACCGTTCTGCACCGCAATGCGGACATAGGGGGCATAGGGCGAAGTGCCGGGCAGGTCGGTGAACAGGGTGCCCACCGTGCCCTGAGAGCCCACGCTCTCGCGGTAGGTGGAGTAGGACACCAGCATCCGGGCCAGCGCACCGCGGGTGACCACAGCGTTCAGAGCAGCCTGCTGGCTGCTGTCCATCGCGTTCAGCGTGATGGACAGCTGGACCGCCGTGTTGGCGTTGCCCGCTGCCGATGCCGGCAGCACCAGCATCGACACGGCAATGCTTACCGCCAGCAGAAATGCAAGGATTCGCTTTTTCATGGAAAATCCTCCTTAAAATAGTTTCTAATGTATTCCGGGTTGCGGCTCCCAGCATCTGCTTCGTGCAAAGCCTTGCACTTGCATCCTGCTGGCCGCGGCCCCAACAACTCCTCCCTTCATCCGCCACTGGCGGCGGTCGTCGTTGTTGCCCCTATTAGGGGAGCTCCGCAAGGCACTGGCAAAGCCAGACCGAAGCGGTGAGAGGTTTAATCATATCTCAGCGCTTCAATGGGGTTGAGCCTTGCGGCGCGCTTGGCGGGCAGATAGCCGAACAGCACGCCGATGCCCACCGAGATGCCAAAGGCCACCACGATGGAGTTGAAGGAGGGGCTTACCGTAACGGTGGTATCGGTCATGAACATGGGCAGCACCTTGTTGGCAGCCATGGACACCGCATAGCCCAGCGCAATGCCCAAAACGCCGCCCAGCGCAGAGGTGGTGGCTGCTTCCACCACGAACTGTGCCAGAATGGTGCGTTCCTTTGCGCCCAGTGCCTTGCGGATGCCGATCTCGCGGGTGCGCTCGGTCACCGACACCAGCATGATGTTCATAATGCCGATGCCGCCCACCAGCAGCGAGATGCTGGCAATGCCGGTAAGTATCACGATGACCATGTTGATCATCTTGTTCATTTCCTCCAGCCACTCGCTGGCACTGTACACATAGTAGCCGTTTTCGGTCTTGAGGATCGACATCAGTTCCTCTTCCATGGTGGTCTTGGCCTCGTTGGCAAAGTTTTCGTCGGTCATCACCGCCGTATAGTTGTTGACCGAGCTCTGGCTGGAGAGCCGCATCACGGTGGTGTAGGGCAGGTAAACGCAGTCGTCATCGCTGCCCTGCTGCATGGTGGGGTCGCTGACTTTGGCAGACAGCACACCTACGACGCGGAACTTGTTGGCACCGATCTTGAGCGTCTGCCCCACACCGTTGCCGCCAAAGGCCACCCGGTTGAGGTAATCGCCAATGATGCAGACCTGCTTGTTGTCCTGCATATCCATGTACTGCAGGCCGCGTCCCTGTGCGAGCTGGTAGTTTTTCATTTCGGTGTAGTTCTCGTCCACACCGCTTATGTTGGACCAGCGGTAGCTGGTGGTACCGATCTTCAGCGTGCCGCTGGCTTTGCCGCTCATTTCGATCTGGGGCGACACCGCTTTGATCAGGTCGGAATGCCGCTGGCAGATATCGTACATCTCCTCCACCGACACGGAGCGGGAGCCGTAGCCCCACACCTGAATGCTGAGGGTGTTTGTGCCCAGCGCGGAAAAGCTGTCCCGCATGCTCTTGGTCATGCCGTTGCCCAGACCCACGATGACGATGACCGCCATCACGCCGATGATGATGCCCAGCATGGTCAGAAAGGTGCGCAGCTTGTTGCTCCACACGTTCTGGATGGCCTGCCGGAAGGTTTCAAAGATCATGCCTGTTCCTCCTTTTCCGGCGTTTCGGGCAGCAGAGTGGGCTGCACCATGGCCTCCGGTGCGTGGGAGTCGCCGTCATACACCACCTGACCGTCCTCCAGCCGGATGATGCGGTCGGCCTGCACGGCAATAGAGTTGTCGTGGGTAATCAGCACTACGGTGTGTCCCTGCTTGTGCAGCTGCTGCAAAAGCCCCAGCACCTCGCGGCCGGTATGGGAGTCCAGCGCGCCGGTGGGCTCGTCCGCCAGAATGACCGGCGGGTTGCGCACCAGTGCCCGCGCAATGGACACACGCTGCTGCTGGCCGCCGGAAAGCTGGTTGGGCCGGTTTTTCAGTTTGTCGCCCAGGCCCACCTGCTCCAATACCTCACGGGCACGGGCGTGCCGCTCGGCGCGGGAGACGCCCGCGTACACCAGCGGCACCTCCACATTCTCCATCAGGTTCAGCCGGGGCAGCAGATTGTACTGCTGGAAGATGAAGCCCAGCATCTCGTTGCGGACCGAGGCCAGTTCGTTGCGGCTCATTTTGCCCACGTCCCGGCCGTTGAGCCGGTACACCCCGTGGGTAGGCACATCCAGACAGCCGATGATGTTCATGCAGGTGGACTTGCCGGAGCCGGACTGGCCCACGATGGCCACGAACTCGCCTTTGTCGATCTTCATGGTAATGTGGTCTGCGGCCTTTACCGTGGTGTCGCCCATCTGGTAATACTTGCAGACCTCTTCAAATTCGATCAGAGCGCTCATGCATTCCTCCGTGTCAGGTCAGGATCACGCCGTCGGCCTCGCCGATCACTTCGCCGTCATTTCCGGCGTCCACCGGCTCGTCAACGGCCGGTTCCTCGGTCACGGTGCTTTCTGCACCTTCCCCATCGGCCGTGCCGTCGGTGGTCTCGCCGCCCGTCGTGTCGGTGGTGCCATCGGTCATGTACTCATAGCCGCCGTTGTCGTAATAGGTATCGCTGCTCACCGAGCTGGGGTCGTAGCCCACGGTGTCCTGCGCGGTCAGGCCGCTGACAACCTGGGTGTAATCGCTGTCACTGACGCCCAGCTTGACCTTGACGTACACAAAGCCGTCCGGTGCGACCATGTCCGGGTCTGCGTTGACCGCACTGGGGGAATCCTGGGTCACCAGCACATAGCTGCCGCGCACCACGGCTGCGTTGGGCACCGCCAGTGCGTTCTTGGCCTGGGCCACCACGATCTCCGCGTTGGCGTTCATGCCGGGGCGCAGGCCGTCGGTCTCGTCGATGCGCACGGTGACCGGGTAGGTGGTGGTGCCGCCGCTGGTGTCACCCTTCATGGACACGCGGGTCACAACGCCCTCATAGGTCCTGTCCTGCACGGCGTCGGCGGTGACCTGCACGGTCTGCCCCACCGACAGGCTGCTGACCTGCAGCTCATCCACATTGATGGTCATTTCCAGGTAGCTCAGATCGTAGATGGTGCACAGGTCGCTGCCCGTGCTCAGGGCATCGCCCACCTTGGCGGCCTTTTCGATGATGGTGCCACTGATGGGCGAGGTGATGGTGTAGTTGTTCATGGTGTCCTGGGTGCTCTGCATGGACAGCTCCGCACCGCGCAGGGTCTCAGAAGCAGACTGGATGGACTCGCTCAGGTCGTCACCGCTGATCTGCAGCACGATGTCGTCCTTGTTCACGCTGTCGCCCTCGCGTGCATGGATGGCGGTGACCGTACCGGCGGCCAGCGTCGTCAGGGTGCGCTCGGCCTGATACTGGAAGGCGGCCGCGCCGATGGAGCTCACGCCGTTCACGGTAGCGGTGGCCGCCTGGGCGGTGGTCAGACCGCCTGCATTGCGCACCGAGATGGTCACGGTGCGGGTGAGCAGGTTGCCGGTGCTCAGGGCATCGGTGCCGGTGATGGCGGTAATGGTGCCGGCCAGGGTCTCAAAGGTACCGTCCAGCGTCACGTCCGCGCTCTGCCCCACCGAGAAACCGGCTGCGTCTGCCGCCGGGAACTCCAGTGCCAGTGTCATCTTGGAGTTGTCGCGGATCACGGCCACTTCCTGGCCGCTGGTCACCTCGTCGCCCTTGGCGACCTTCAGGCTGCTCACGACACCGGCCACTTCCGCGCGCACATACTGGCGGTCCACCGTCTTGTCGTAGTTGCGCTGGGCCTGCTGCAGGGTGATGCCCGCCTGCTCCACCTTGGTGGTGGCGTCGGAGGAGTCCACGGTGTAGAGCACATCGCCCTCTTCCACGTTGTCGCCTTCCTCAAAGCTGCAGGTCAGCACCTTGCCGGACACCAGCGACTTGACATTATAAGTATTCGCCGGCTTCAGGGTACCGGTGCCGCTCAGGGCATTGACGAGGTCCCGCTGTTCCGGCGCGGTCTCCACATAGCTGGTATCCACGCTGGCAGGCTTGTCGGCCTTGGGCTTGAGCAGCCACACACCGCCCAGCACGGCCACGCAGGCCACCGGGACCAGCCACTTCCAGTTCTTTTTCAGGAACCCGGCTGCTCCGGCACCGGCCGTTTTCCCCGTCTGCGGCGCTCCCGCAGCATTCTGCTCGGTTTTCTTTTTCATAGATCCTCCTAAAAATGAGCAGGCGGCACTCCCGCCTGCAGGCATCCGGTTTACGGTTCAGTTGATTGTAGTGTAGCGCATTTTGGGGCAATACACAAGCGTCCAAATTTCGTACATCCATCTTTTCAACAAAATTTAACAAAGCCGGGGCACACCCGCAGGCATGCTCCGGCTTTTCCCGTTTTTCTTCGGTTTTATACGCGCACCATATCGGGGGTGATCTCTGCCAGACTGTGAGCGCCGCACATCTGCATGGTGTCGGCCAGTTCCCCGGCCAGCTTGTCGATGTAGCACTTCACGCCTTCCTCGCCGCCGCCGTACACGGCCGTGACAAAGGGGCGGCAGATCAGCACGCCATCGGCGCCCAGGGCCAGTGCCTTGAACACATCCACACCGGTGCGGATGCCGCCGTCCACCAGGATCTTCACGCCGGTGCCCTTGAGGGCTGCAGCGATCTCCGGCAGGACTTCAGCGGTGGCGGGGCACTGGTCCAGCACACGGCCGCCGTGGTTGGACACCACGATGGCGGCGGCACCGGCCTCCCTGGCCTTCAAAGCACCCTTGACGGTCATCACGCCCTTGACGATGAAGGGCCGCTCGGCCAGCTTCACGATCTCGGCCAGCTCTTCCACGCTCTTGCTGCCGGCCGGCGGGGTCATGTTCTTGAGGAAGGGCAGGCCTGCCGCATCCACGTCCATGGCCACGGCAAAGCAGCCGCTGGCCTTGGCCTGGGCCATCTTCTCTCGGATGGTGTCGATGTTCCAGGGCTTGATGGTGGGCACACCGCAGCCGCCCGCCGCGCCGATGGCCTTGGTGGCCATCTCCATCACGGTGGGGTTGGTGCCGTCACCGGTAAAGGCGGCAATGCCGTTCTCGGCGCAGGCGCGTACCAGCACGTCGTTATAGGTCATATCGGTGTAGGTCTCGGAGTAGTGCAGGTTCACAGCACCCACCGGGCCTGCAAAGAAGGGGTATTTGAACTGCTTGCCAAACAGTTCAAGCGTGGTGTCTGGGGTGCCGCCCTCGCACAGGGTGTCCATGTTCACCCGGATGTCCGCCCACTTATTATAGTTGCGGATCGCCGTGTCGCCCACGCCCTTGGCACCGGGACCGGGGATCTGGTTTTTGCAGGCCACGCCGTTGCACACCGGGCAGGCCTTGCAGTATTTGCCGATGCACTCCCGCGCATTGGCCAGCACTTCAGCATAGTTCATACAGAGTCCATCCTCCTTGTTTTCCATTTCTGCGGCAGGAAATGCCCTGCTGCTGCACTCTCTGCCCCCATCATAGCCTTGTTTTGGCTCCCCGTCAAGGGCTCTGCACACCTTTTGCCCGCCTCTTGTCATTTTGCAGTACGATGGTACGTCATTTTGAAAAAAGTCTGATCTTTTTCAAAAAAATCCTTGACAAAACAGCTGGTTTCAGGTATTATAGTGGAGCGCCAAGGGCACCCGCCCAAAGGCAGAACAAAAGATGTGGAAAGATGGCTGAGTTGGTCTAAGGCGCACGACTGGAAATCGTGTAACGTGTCAAAAGCGTTCTGGGGTTCGAATCCCCATCTTTCCGCCAGAAACCTGAAACAGAGATGTTTCAGGTTTTTTGTTTTATTCCAAAACGCTGTCCTTGACAATCGCCCTGCGTTCCGCTATGCTGAAAAAAAGATTTTCCTGAAGGAGGAACATTTTATGGCTGCATCCAAAAAGAAACGCACAGGTGCCCGCGCTGCGGTCGTGGTGGTGCTGTGCCTTGTGCTGGTGTGCGTAGTGGCCGCCGCCGTCGCGCTGGGGCTGGTGAGCCGCCGCGTGAAGAGCTTTGCCGGTGGAGCCAGCTTTTCGCTGGACTACCAGATCACTTCCACCGCTGCCGAAGAGCCCGCTTTATATAAGGTGCTGGCGCAGTTCGGCGGCACCTCCGGCCGGGTGGACGGCCAATATACGCCGGAAGCCCTGCAGCTGGAGCTGTACCCGCAGGCCAGCGGCAGCAGCCAGCCCCTCACCCGCCTGTACATCAGCAAGGACGAGACGCTGTACGATGCCGGGCAGCTTTACCGCACCCTGCGCAGCAGCATCACCGACAACTATCCGCTGGCCGGTGTGCTGATCCCGGAATGGAATATGGGCAGCTACATCTCCCAGACCCAGCTGGCCAGCCTGCTGGGCGTGGATGATACCGCCACCAGTCTGCAGTCCATGAACGACTTCCAGCTGGACCTGAAAAAGATCAAAAAGGTGCAGCCAGAAAATGCCAAGGAGGGCTACCTCTACTTCCGGCTGGAAACCGACGACACTGCCGCCGATTCCCCCGTTTTGACGCTGGGCGTGGAAAAGAGCGGCCTGCTGCGGGCTGCCTCCCCCGCCGTGCACATCCTGCTGGACATCCCGGCCCACGGCATCCACACCGAGCTCACCGGCACCGTGACCCCGGCAGCTCCGACTCTGACCGCTCCCACCTCCCGCATGCAGGACAGCGACATTGCTTCGCTGGTACAGCTGCGCCAGACTGTCGAGAGCGTGGTGCAGTTCGTGCAGGGCGCTGCTTCCGGCACGCAGAGCGCCTCCTGAACCTCCTTGATATGCAAAAACGGCAGACGCCTTGCAAAGCGTCTGCCGTTTTTTGATGCGTTTATCGGTCCAGGATGCGGCCGTCGGTGGAGATGGTCACCACCTGCCACGGCACGAACTTGCCGCTGTTTTTCAGGGCGGTCACGGCGGCGTGTTCCAGCCCGCCGCAGCAGGGCACCTCCATGCGCAGCACCGTCACGCTCCGGATGTCGTTGCTGCGGAAGATCTCGGTCAGCTTTTCACTGTAGTCCACAGCATCCAGCTTGGGGCAGCCGATGAGGGTGATCTTGCCCTTCATGAACTCTTCGTGCACATTGGCGTAGGCGTAGGCGGTGCAGTCGGCTGCGATCAGGAGCTTTGCCCCGTCAAAATAGGGGGCGTTCACCGGCACCAGCTTGATCTGGCAGGGCCACTGGCGCAGCTGCGACGGCTGTGCTGCGGTGGGAGCAGCAGGTGCGCTTTCCTCCCGGCGGAACTGGCGCATAGCGCTGCCCGGGCAGCCGTGGAAGGCCGGTTTTGCGGCCTGTGCGGCCTTTTTCTGCTTGTTTTCCAGCACGGCCTGCTCGTCGTAGGCGGCTGCCTCGCGCTCTTCAAAGGTGATGGCACCGGTGGGGCAGCCGGGCAGGCAGTCGCCAAAGCCGTCGCAGTAGTCGTCCCGCATGAGCTTTGCCTTGCCGTTCACCAGACCGATGGCACCCTCGTGGCAGGCGGTGACACAGGCCCCGCAGCCGTTGCATTTTTCTTCGTCTATATGAATGATTTTCCGGATCATAGAAAAGCCTCCTTGTGTTTGTGCTTTGAGTATACTATAATCAGGGCAGACCTTCGGTTGTTATAACCACGAAAGTGAGGCTTTTTTATGAGACCCGTTGCATCCCCGCTGTTTCAGGGCCTGTCGGCAGAGGAGTGGGCTGCACTGGAGCAGTCCGGCTGCCTGCGCGCGAAGAGCTACCCCCGGCACGCCGTCATTTTTCATGCCGGAGAGCAAGTGCATGCTCTGGGCGTGGTGCTGCGCGGCACCGTCCACATCGAAAATCTCGACCTGTGGGGCAGTAAGAGCATCCTGAGCAGCATTTCTGCCGGGCAGGCCTTTGCCGAGACCTACGCGCTGTGCGGCGACGTGATGATGGTGGACGCCGTGGCCGCCGAGGAATGCGAAGTGCTGTTCGTGAACATTTCCGCCTTTTCCGGCGGCGCACCCGGCACGGTGCACGAAAAGCTGCTGCGCAACCTGCTCACGGTGTCCATGCGCAAAAACCTGAGCCTTTCGCAGCGCATCTTCTGCACCACCCCCAAGACCGTGCGGGGCCGTCTGCTGACCTACTTTTCCGCACAGGCCGCCCGCAGCGGCAGTCTGCAGTTCGAGATCCCGTTCAACCGGCAGCAGCTGGCCGACTACCTCAATCTGGACCGCAGCGCCCTCTCCAAGGAGCTGTGCAAGATGCGGGACGAGGGCCTGCTGACCTTTGAAAAGAACCGCTTTGCCCTGAACGAACTGCCGGAGTGAACCTCCCGCAAACGCAAAAAGCACCCGCCGGGTCTCACGATCCGACGGGTGCTTCTGGTTTTTACGGGTTCAGCCTTGCTCAATCTGTCTTTTTGGCAGGGGCCTTACGGGTGCGCTTGGGCTTTTCGGCCGGGGCGACAGCTTCTGCGGCGGCTTCTGCCTTGGGTGCAGCCTTCTTCCGGGCAGTGGTCTTGCGGGGAGCCTTGGCGGGCTTCTCTGCTGCTTCCACCTTTGCGGCGGGCTCCGTCTTCGGCTCTCCTGCCTTTTCGGCAGCGGGCTGGACGGTCACAGCCGGTTCCGCAGCGGCCTTTTTGGTGGTGCGGGGCTTGCGGGCGGCAGGCTTTTTGACCGGTGCCTTCTTCTCCTCTGCCGGGGCAACAGCCTCAGCGGCAGGTGCGGCTTCCACAGCAGGCTCGGCAGTCTTTTTAGCGGTGCGCTTTGCGCGGTCCTTCACCTCAGCGATGGTCCACAGCTGGTCGGCACCGGGCACCTCCTGCCAGATCTGCAGCACGGCACCTGCTTCGGCACCCATGCCCACGGTGTCCACGCACTTGCCGCCGGCCCAGGACGAGCGCAGGCGCACGGTGCCTTCCGGCGTGGGGCAGAGCTCCCACATCTGAGAGGTGCCGCCCACATCCTCCCACAGGTGCAGCCAGGTGCCGTTGGCGGTGCCGGTCATGGTCAGGTCCAGCAGCTTGCCGGAGGCGCGGTTGCGGATGCGGTACACGCCCTCGCCCACCCGGACAAAGCTCCACTCCTGTTCGGGCTTGTGGTCATACTTGCCCAGACGAACGGTGCCGCCGTCCTTGCTTGCTTCCACGGCCTGGATCACATTGCCGGTGTGAGCGGCAATGGTATAAAAACGATCGGCTTCGATCACGGTCTGTGCTACGGTTTTCATGCTTCAGTTCCTCCATCTGTCACGATGCCGGGCAGAGTCTGCCAACATCTTCCTGCCTAAATGATACCACATATCGTGATTTTCCACAAGCAATTCGACCTTTCTTTAGCAAATCATACAGAATCGCCGGTTCTTTCGGCGTCATTTTCGCCCCTTCGCACCGGTTTGCGAGCCGTTTTTTCACACGGTTCCCCTCTCGACTTTTTGCCGTACTTGCGTTATACTATGATGTTGCTGATTTCCGCCGTCCGCTTTTGGCGGCGGCTTTCCCTACTCCATCCCATTCAAGGAGGCTTTTTATGACAAGCGATGACCGCAGTGCGCTGCAGTTTCGCCGGATGACCGAGACGCCCATCCCGCAACTGATCCTCAGCCTTGCTGCTCCCACCATTTTAAGTATGCTGATCACCAGCATTTACAATCTGGCCGACACCTTTTTTGTGGGCCAGATCTCCACCAGTGCGTCCGGTGCCGTGGGCGTTGTTTCCAGCCTGATGGCCATCATCCAGGCGCTGGGCTTTATGCTGGGCCACGGGGCCGGCACCATCATCAGCCGCAGCCTGGGCAGCCGCGACACCACCGCCGCCACCCGGTTTGCGTCCACCAGCTTTTTCACGGCTCTGGTGTTTGGCGTGGTGCTGGCCGTGGCGGGCCTTGGCACCCTGCCCCACTTCATGATGCTGCTGGGCAGCACCGAGACCATCCTGCCCCACGCCTGCGCCTACGCGCGGCCCATCCTCATTGCCGCCCCGCTGATGATCTCCAGCCTGGTGATGAACAATATCCTGCGCTATGAGGGCAAGGCCAGCTTTGCCATGATCGGTCTGGTCACCGGCGGCGTGCTGAACATCGCGCTGGACCCGCTGTTCATGTTCGTGTTCGGGCTGGGCACCGCCGGGGCCGGTATTGCCACCGCCCTGAGCCAGAGCATCAGCTTCTGCATCCTGCTGTCCATGTTCCTGCGGGGCAAAACGGTCAGCCAGTTCCGCCTTTCGGCCGTCACCCGCGAGGCCCGCGATTTCGGCCGCATCTTGCTGGGCGGTGCGCCCAGCTTTGGCCGTCAGGGCCTGAACAGCATCGGCGGCATGCTGCTGAACCTTGCCGCCCGCGGCTACGGTGACGCCGCCGTGGCCGGTATGAGCATCGTGTCCCGCATCTTCATGTTCATCATCTCGGTGGCCATCGGCGTGGGACAGGGCCTGCAGCCGGTGGCATCCTTCAACTACGGTGCCCGCAAATACCGCCGGGTGCGGCAGGCCGCCATCTTCACCATCGAAGCGGCCTTCTGCATGCTGGTGGTGCTGGTGGGCCTGTGCTGGGTGAACGGCGATGTTCTCATCCGTCTGTTCCGCGATGACCCCGCCGTCACCGCCGTGGCGCTGCCCGCTTTCCACTACCAGTGCCTGGCCATGCTGCTGCAGCCCATCATCGTGGTGGCCAACATGACCTTCCAGAGCGTGGGCGCGTCCGGCCGGGCCACCTTCCTGGCCTGCTGCCGACAGGGCGTGTTCTTCATCCCGCTCATCCTCATCCTGCCCCGCACCCACGGGCTGTTCGGCGTGGAGATCTGCCAGCCCATCGCGGATGTGCTCACCTTCCTGGTGTCCCTGCCCTTCCTGCTTGCATTTCTGCAGCAGCTGGGCCGGATGGATGACGCCGAACAGAGCAAAACCGCGTCCTGAAATTCTGTCATAAATCTGTAACCATCCGCCGCGCATTTTCTGCAATGGAATGCGCGGCCGTTTCGTATTCCAGATGAACCGGAACTTTCTTCCGGGTGCGTTTTTCCATTCCAGACAGTAGCATCTGCATTTTGCATTGCCTTTTGTATTGTTTTAAGAGGAGTGATCCCATGAAAAAGACCGTTTCCCGTCTGGGCAGTGCTGCCCTGTGCGTGACCCTGAGCCTTGCGCTGGGCTGCGGCTGCGCGGTAATGCCGCCTGCCTCCTCCGAGAAACCCGCTTCCTCGGCAGTGTCCGTTCCCACCGACGCCGAGGGCAAGCCCCTGTACGATGCCACCCGGCTGGACGACGGCCGCCTGCGCATCCTGTACGGCTACGACAACTCCGGCGACTGCCGCACCGTCCTGTGCGGCAGCAAGGTGCTGTACCAGTCTGCCCGCAGCGAGACCGTGAGCCTGCTGCAGGATATCGTGACCGGCGAAACGAACTACTGGTTCCGCACCTGGTCGGACTCCACCGGCCGGGGCGGCCGCCGCAGCGCCCTGTACGACAAGGACGGCAACGAAGTGATGGCCTTTGACGGCGAGCAGAGCGCCACCATCCAGAACGGTCTGCTGGTGCTGCAGGAGAGCAGGATGGTCGGTGACAGCTACGATGTCGACTATGACAGCTACGGCACCTGCAGTGTCATCGACCTTGCCACCGGCAAGAACCTGCCCGTCCCGGAGGGTGCCTACAGCTGCATCGTCTGCGGGGATATGCTGGTGTTCACCTGCTACGCCCGCCCGGCAGACCTTGCCGAGAACGAATGGGATGACGACAGCAACCTGCACAGCTGGGTCGCCATCCAGCAAAAGGACGGTACCCAGACCTACGGGTCTGCTTTCTCTACGGCCTATCGCATTTCCTATGCGTCGGATGCGCTGGACGACTGGGTGGAACTGGACATCTCCCATGCAGACGGCAGCCCGGCCGACCAGGTCCTGCACAACCCCGCCACCGGCGAGGGCTATATCGGCTTCCAGCAGACCTGCGGCAGCGGCACGGCGGCATTTCTCACCGCAAACGGCACCTACCAGCTGCGGGACCTGACCACCGAGGACCGGGGCGTGATCGCCGAATTTGACGCCCTGCCCAGCAACTATTTCCCGGGGTATGTGGTCACCTGGAACGTGGACAGTGACTATCGTTATTCCCTGCACAACCTTTCCACCGGGGAGGTCACACCGCTGTATGCTGTCAGCCTTGCCGGGAACCGCATCGCCCTGTATGCGCAGGACGGCAGCCTGAAGGTCTACGACACCGACACCGGAGCACTGCTCACCGACGTGAACGCCGGGACCATTGGGGACGATCAGCGCGTGACGCTGGACTGTGAAGAGGACGGCTTTGTCTGGATGGAGCTGCGGGATGCCGACAGCTATGAGATCGCTGCCATCCGGGTGTACGGCCCCGAAGGCCTCGTCTCCGACCTGAGCAGCCTGAATGAGACCTACAATTATCTGGGCTACCTCACCACCGATGCCAACGGCAGGCCGCTGTACTACGGCACCCGCAGCGTTCCCGGCAGCAGTTACGCCACCGGATGCGATGTACTGAACGAAACCGGCAACGTGGTGATGCAGGGCCTTGGCAGCTGCTACAGCTACTACGACAACAGCCTGAACGCCCTGCCGGACCATGTATTCGTGGCACGGCGTGGCTTCTATTACGGCTGGATGGACACCGACGGCAACTGGCTTTACTGCCAGAGCATCTTCTCGTCCGTCAATGCCGATGACGAACTCGGTTACTGAACCATGACAGGAGGTTTTTTCTGATGAAAAACACGAAAATTTCCCGCCGCAGCTTTCTGCTGGGTCTTGCCGCCTGCTCTGCCGCCGGGGTCCTGACGGCCTGCTCCGGCAGCAGCGAGCCTGCTTCGTCTGCTTCCACCGCCCCGGAGCCCCCTGCTTCCTCGGCTGCCAGTGAGGTGACCGCCGCACCGTTCCTGACCGTGGAGGACTTCCCTGCCCTGGACGGCAGCACGGCCTGCATCCCCCTGATGGCGCAAATGCTGGCCGACACCACCGGCATGGACCTGGAAGAAGCCCAGAGCATCATTTCGGTCAGCACCACCGCTTATGCCTGGGAGAGCTTTGGTCTGTACAACACCGACACCAAAATGCTGGTGGTGTACGAAGCCCCGGATTCCGTCAAGGAAGAGCTGGAGGCCGCCAACGTCCAGCTGGAGCAGAAACCCATCGGCGTGGACGCACTGGTGTTCATCGTGAACGAGGACAACCCCGTGACCGACCTGACCCAGCAGCAGCTGCGGGACATCTACGCCGGAAAGATCACCAACTGGAAGGACGTGGGCGGCCAGGATCTGGACATCGTGGCCTTCCAGCGCCGGTCTGACTCCGGCAGCCAGACCCTGTTCCAGAAGCTGCTCATTCAGGGCGGCGAACTGATGGACCCGCCCACCGAGCTGGCCCCCACCGCCATGGGCGAACTGGTGGACAGCCTTGCCGCCTACAACAACTCCGCCAACGCCATCGGCTTTTCGGTGTACTACTACATCGACCAGATGTACTCCCAGCCCGGTCTGCGGCTGCTGAGTGTGGACGGCGTGATGCCCTCCAACGACGCACTGGCCGACGGCAGCTATCCCCTCTGCAACGACTTCTACGCCGTCATCCGCCCGGATGCCGCCGCCGACAGCCCGGAGCGCCAGCTCTACGACTGGCTGGACACCGAGGCCGGGCAGGCCTGCATCAAAAAGGCCGGCTATGTGCCTGCCGGCAGTGCAGCCGCCAACGGCTGAATCCCTGCCATAACCTGCACCGTTTGAATTGACACGCTTTCATCCTTCTGCTACAATAATGTCAAAGATTTGTCGAATCTTCTACAGCAAAATGCCGAAAGGACGGTCTTGTTATGGAACATCCCGCTTCGCATGTGGAAAGCCACTGGCGCACCCAGCTGCGCAACCGCATCATTCAGGCGTCCAGCCTGCTGGAGATCCTGCTCTCCGGGCTGGTGCTCATTGGTCTGCTGCTCAGCGCCGTGCCGCTCATCCGGTGGATGCCCGGCCTGCTGATCGACGGCAACGAGGTGGAGATCCGCACCTTTCTGGAGCGCAGTCTGGACATCGTGATCGGTATCGAGTTCATCAAGATGCTGGCCAAGCACAGCCCCGGCAGCAGTCTGGAAGTGCTGCTCTACGCCATTGCCCGCCATCTGGTGGTGGGCCATGACTCGGCGCTGGAAAACCTGCTCAGTGTGGGTGCCATCGCCCTCATCTTCATCGTGCGCAAATACTTCTTTGTGCCCGCCTTTGGTGCCCATCTGCCGGACGGCCACCTCGCTCCGGACCTTTCGCCCGCGCAAAACGGCATCCACTGGCTGCACCCCGAACCGGAAACAGAACCGGGCGAGGACGACGAATAACCTTACAAAAAGAAAAACAGGTGGTGCCGCACAGCATTGTGTGCAGGCACCGCCTGTTTTATTGTTTGATTTTACTGTTTGCCGTGGCGGCCAAAGCGGTATTCCTTGCCGTCGCGGATGCGCTGGATGTTGGAGCGATGCATATAGATGACCATGGCAGCCATGATGACAGAGCCCACCAGACAGATGAGCAGGTCCTGTACGGCATAGCCACGCAGCAGGCAGTAGCCCAGCGTCAACAACGGATAAGCCGCCGCCATGGTCACACTGCCCAGCGACACCATACCGGTGGGCAGCAGGCAGGCCAGAAAGATCAGGGCCAGGAACGGCAGCAGCACCGGCTGGATGGCCAGAATGGCTCCACCGGCCACCAGCACGCCCTTGCCGCCCTTGAAGCCGAAATACAGGGGCTTAAGGTGGCCCACCACCGCCAGGATGGCGGCCAGATACACGCCCAGCCAGGCCGAGAGGCCAGCGTCGGCGGGCAGGAAGTGGAACAGCCAGCGGCCGATGCACACGGCAGCTACCCCCTTGAGCACGTCACCGGCGGCCGTGAGAGCCGCGGCTTTCTTGCCAAAGGTGCGCAGCATGTTGGTCATACCGGCAGCGCCGCTGCCGTGGTTGCGCACGTCATCGTGATACACGAATTTGCTGATGAGGATGCCGGTGTCCACACTGCCCAGCAGGTAAGCCTGCGCAGCCGTGAGCACGGCGATGAGGATGGTTTGCATCATAACGGAACCCGGATGCCTCCTTCGGGGCGCTTACACGTCCTTGGCACCCACTTCGCCGGAGCCGCGCTCCCGCACGACCAGACGGATGGGGGTGTGTTCCAGGCCAAAGTTCTCGCGGATCTGGTTGATGAGATACCGCTGATAGCTGAAGTGGAACAGGTGTTTTGCGTTCACAAAGGCCACAAACGTGGGCGGGCGGGTGGAAGCCTGGGTCAGGTAGAAGATCTTCAGGCGGCGGCCCTTGTCGCTGGGCGGCTGCATGCGGGCCGTGGCACGGGCCAGCATCTCGTTCAGCACGCCGGTGGGCACGCGGGCACCGTTCTGTGCGTCCACGTCGCGGATCAGCTGCATCAGCTTGTTCACGTTGTAGCCAGTCTGGGCCGAAATGAAGATGATGGGGGCGTAGCCCATGAAGCTGAAGTCCTCGGCATAGCCGCGGCGCTGCTGCTCCATGGTGTTGGTCTCCTTGCCTTCCACGGCGTCCCACTTGTTCACCACGATGATACAGGCCTTGCCCTGGTCATGGGCATAACCGGCCACCTTGCTGTCCTGCTCGGTAAAGCCGACGGTGGCATCCACCAGGATCAGGGCCACACGGCTGCGCTCCACGGCAGCCAGGGCGCGCACCACCATATACCGCTCCAGACCGTCGGTGATGTTGCTGCGCTTGCGCAGACCGGCGGTGTCGGTAAAGATGAACTTGCCGTAGGCATTGTCCACCGGGGTGTCGATGGCATCGCGGGTGGTACCGGCCTCGTTGGCAACGATCATGCGGTTCTCGCCCAGAATGCGGTTGGTCAGGCTGGACTTGCCCACGTTGGGGCGGCCGATGATGGCCACCGGGATCCGGTCCTCTTCCACCACCGTCTCGCTGAAGTCCAGGTGCGCGCACACGGCATCCAGCAGGTCGCCGGTGCCGTGACCGTGCACGGACGAGATGGGCATCACCTCGTCAAAGCCCAGGTTGTAGAACTCGTACAGCTCCATGGGGGCCTCGCCCACCTTGTCGCACTTGTTCACGGCCAGGATGATGGGCTTGTGGCTGCGGCGCAGCATGTGGGCCACATCCTCGTCGGCAGCGGTCAGGCCGTCGCGCACATCCACTACCATGATGATGCAGTCGGCAGTGTCAATGGCGATCTGGGCCTGCTCGCGCATATGGGCCAGAATGCCCTCGGTGGCCTTGGGCTCAATGCCGCCGGTGTCCACCAGCAAAAATTCGTGGCCGTTCCACTCGCAGTTGGCAAAGATACGGTCGCGGGTGATGCCCGGGGTATCTTCCACGATGGCCAGACGCTGGCCGCACAGTTTGTTGAACAGGGTAGACTTGCCCACGTTGGGGCGGCCCACCACTGCTACGATCGGTTTGCTCATGGGGGTTCCTCCTTTCTTGTAGCAAGACCCTCTCAGTCACGGCTCACGCCGTGCCAGCTCTCCCGAAAGGGAGAGCTTTTTGATGCGTTGCGGGAAAGCAGCTCAGACCTCCCCCTTCGGGAGAGGCGGCATTGCGCAGCGATGACGGAGAGGGTTCTTTTTTATCGCTTTCTTCTTGCGATGTGCAGTCCGCTGCGCAGCAGGGCGCGGGCCTCGTCGCCGCCGCCCACGGGCAGCACCTCGATCTTCACGCCCAGACGCTCGCCCAGCTGGGTGATTGTCACATCGTCCAAAAAGGTATCTTTCTCTTCGCGCAGCATTACAGCGGGCACGCCCAGCGTACCGCTGGTCAGTTTGCCCTCACACTGGGCGATGATGTCGGTGGCCGTTACAAGGCCCGCCACGCCCACGTTGCCGCCAAAGAACTTGTTCCGGATGGGGTGCACGGTCACCTCGATCATGGGGTACTGGCGGTGCAGCTCTTCCATCATCTCAATGATGAGGGGGGCTGCCATGGTGCCGGTGACCACATCCAGCTTTTTGGTGCCGTAAATGCGGTGGGGCTTGTCCAGTTCGGCCAGAAATTCCTGCCGGAACAGGCTCATCATGCCCACGCCGTTTTCCAGCTGGTCGTAGTCCTCGTAGAATTCCGGGTCCGGGATGGGACGCCCGGCCTTGAGATACCACTCATCGCTGGGGTAGATGATGCGCTTGCCGTGGCGGCGCT
>ERZ1673701.1368-NODE-1368-length-22392-cov-12.116981_pt1 | contig 22392 bp, 17 predicted proteins | sample MGYA00580231_ERZ1673701 | MGnify/ENA primary metagenome ERZ1673701 (study PRJEB41218, sample SAMN15661798) | gut metagenome | host: Homo sapiens | place: Canada: London | collected 2015-08-20/2019-03-30 | study: EMG produced TPA metagenomics assembly of...
CATATCTGCATAATCCTTAGCATGATATATTCTCATGAAAAATCCCCCCAATTCGTAAAATATGCCCAATACTATCTGCACAACCTTCAAATGTGCTGCTTGATTACATGTATGCATTTTACCTCATATAGGACATTTTGTCCAGTACTTTTTGTTATATTTTGCACATTTTATAAAAAAAATATTAAATTTTAATGCGTTAAAGTGGTAAAATTGCATAAAAATTCGTTTCAAATGAATATATAATTTTTCACCTACCACCCTGCATCTCTTTCTGCAGAACTAAAATAATCCGTTACACTTATATCTAATATAACGGATTCCCCTGTAAAATACAATTATTTATAATCTTGAGTGTCCAGCCATAGACCATCATACTGTCATTATTAAGAGAAAATGACAGCATATTTTTATCAGATAGCAGTGAATTACTTTGTCCCATATGTCAGAAAGGCGGTCTTGTCTTCCGTGATTAGCATTGTAAGCAGATAAGCACAAAAGAAACCACCGCAGGAATTTAGCTTAGTTAAAGCGTTAAATTCTGCGGTGGTTTTAATTATGCAGTCTTTTTAATTTCTATATCCATAATACCAATACCAATATAGCGCGTTCACCAGATTTTTTAATTCATCAGATGAATTTCCGCTATTAATGACCTTCTGTGAATAGCTGAACGGACCATAGTCCAGCTCGAAAATACAGGCCTTATTCTTTCCGGTGACTTTGCATGCATAATTACTATTCAGGTTGCGTGCCATTATTCCGTTTATATCTACACAATACACCCCATCTGAAGCCTTTTTAGGTGTCAGACTGACTTCATTGCCATCTGCATTAACATAGCTGAACTTGTAATTGTTTATATCACAGCCTTCGTTTACCATAAAATAATGTCTTACTGTCATCTCAGACTTACATATCAGAGAGCTTCCGTAATATGTCAGTCCATTACTCTGACCATTTGCACTATCCGTTTTAATAACAGCCTTATATTCCTCAAAATCAGCCGCTGCTACAGCTTTATCTGTATCGCTCAAACCAGCATTTGCCGGCTTATCAGTGTTATATTTAAAGAAGCTCTGCGCTGCGGTTCCATAGTTTAAGAGTGCCTTCACAAGCTTAATGGTCTCCGCCGGATACTCGTTTGATTTTGACAGGAGCTCGGTGGCATATTCTTTTACACTGTAAGTGTACTCATTTCCACTATTACCATCCACCACCATTTTGGCTTTAACCGTATCTGACATCTGTGCAGCATTTAGTGGACATGCAAACTTATATATAACCTTTCCGTTTTTCTCAACAGGGATTGCATCGTTTACGCTGACCTTATATGGCCGGCTATTATTCACCGTAAACTCCATATATGCGTTGCTGTTTGATTTGATACTTTCAGGAAGCTCCATATAGTAGTTCATATCAATATTATCTTTTAAAGTAAGGCTCCTGCCAACAAGCTTCTCAGAATCTTTTTCTACATTATTGGCGGTAAATGCTTTTATACAGAAATTACCATACACATTCTGATAATTCCAATTGCGGGAATATGCCAACCCTGTACCATAGAAATAATAGCTTGCCGTATTATCACTTGACACATGATTCTCCCACACCATTTCATTATTATCATTTATATCTCCGGTCATCGCTGCCTCAAGATCAACGGCAGGTGTATCAGTAGTCACTACAACCGAATAGCTTGTCCCAGGCTTCAGATTAACCGCTGATTTAAGTGGAATTGTGTATACTCCGGCATAGGTTGTCTGCCCTGTAGTGGTAGCAGTCTCCTGCTTTGTTCCGCTGGTTGGCTTTGTCTTATCCTTTAAATCTGTATAGATCTCTATTGTATAATTCACATTCGTTTTAGATGTAATAGACATGGAAACTGCTTTTAAGTCCTCAGAAGATACTCCCTGTTTTGCCTGAGTAGTAAAAACATTGGCCAATTTCCTGTAACCGCTTTGATGGGCTACATTTAATCCTCCATCAACCTGATAATTGTTATCATATCCATCATTAGCAGAAAAATCAAACACCCAAGCCGTATCGGATAAAGAAAACGTTTCATATGACATCCAGAAATAACTCTGATTATAATATGAACCGGTTCCGTCTCCCCAACTATTACGAATAAGCCATGCACCATCTTTTTCAGGTTTAACACCATCTCTGAAATTATCTTTAGAATAGTTATCATCCCATCCAACAACCATTACCGCATGACCTGCTCTGTTATTTGTTTTATCATTATAACTGTTATTTATGTAATGATATCCGTTATCATTATGACTATACATGATTCCCACTGCACCATATTTTTTTATGGCTTTTTTCACATCTGATGCATTTTCCTTGATATTAATCATGTATGTATTTTCCAGATGTGCCTTATCCTTTGAATATGCATATTCATCAGATAAACCTGTATTAAGAAAAGTATCAATAGTGCTTGCTGTATATCCGTTGCTTGCCACCTTACTATATGGTACATCACTCTCGCTTACCGGACCACACCACTGTCCCATTCTGCGTGCCGCCATCAAATAGTTGCCACCACGATTGAGATAACCATACTGAACACTTGTATTATTCATATAGTACTTTGCATAGTCCCCCACTGTTCCACCAAGCGGATCTAGCAGCGAATTATATGCATAATATGCCAGATGCAGTTCACTAAGATCTATATTTTTATCAAACGCACCATCATTAATCAGATCAAACTCTGCAAGACCTATTGACGAAAATGTCCAGCATGTGCCAAGAGGATTTTGATTACGAACAGACGGATATTTCGCCTTGATATCGCTGACCCCATTTGCCGGATACTTACTCTCTATAGTTTCATCTGCAGAATATCCCCAATCATCAGAATACGGCACCGCCTCATCCGGTTCATACACCGGTGTATTATAATCCAAATCACTCAGAATATATCCACTTGTAATGCTATTTTCTACAATTGGCTGTTGTTCTGCTTCAACGCCTTGTCCTGCTGACACCGGTTCTGCTGCGACCGGAACAGCCACACCTAATATCATAGCCGCACTTAACACCAATGATAAAAACTTTTTTGTCTTCATTCGACTTCCTCCATTAAAATAATCCGCTATACCTATATCTAATATAGCGGATTACCATGTAAAATACAATTACAATGTATCGTTCTCCATTGTATTAACTCCTCTTACGTTTCCTCTTCAAATGTAGGTAAAACCACAACTGACGTCTCATTAGTCAATCGGTATAATTGGAAGCTCTATCACTCCGTTATCAGATTTCGGTTCATTATTATTATTCATTCCTGAATTGTCATTATCTGAATCATCTGTGCCTGAACCACTATCTCCTGAATTGTTTATTTCAGATTTTTTATCAATCTTATCACCTGTTTTATTTACATCGTCTGAAGTGTTTTCTGATTCATCATTTTTCATTATATCAGTCTCATATGAATCCCTGGAATCATTATTATCGGTGTTTTCTGATGAGCTCTTTGTATCTTTCAAGCTTTTGCCCGTTTCTTTTGTAGTTGTTGAACTTTCGTCAGAATTCTTATCCACATTACTAGTCTCTGTATTTTCTGTATCCAATATCATCTCTGTAGCTGATACTGCCTCTGTGGCTATTTCTGAGCTTGTTTTATTTTCAAGCGCTATATTCTTTGCAGACAGTGCTGCAACTGTAATTGCTACGCCAAAAATCAATATCACTATTGTGCTAACCATTTTTTTATTAAAATTAAATTTCATTTTCTATATCCTAGTATAATTATGGTGTAGTCAATCAAGACTACTTGGTTAATAAATTTCTGTAAATCAGATAACTAAAGAAGGGATTCTTCCTTCATCAGATACTCTTTGCTTGTCCAACTATATGGCAAAAATACTTGTGGCATTCCATCTCTTCTTACACTAATTTCAAAATACTGCCGATAATACTCAATTCCTTCAAGCCCAGCCTTGCTCAAATAATCATCAAATATTCTATTGATATTTGCAAATATTTTCAAAGCCTGCTTACGGTTGTGCACTACAATGCACTCGCTTAAATCATCAATTGAATGCTCTTTAATATACCCATCATTGCATATATATCTATGTTCCTTTTTTACCAATTCAGCCAAGCTGCAAGTAGATGACTTTTTAAATTCGAAATAGAAATCTATAGGTTCTGTCTTATAATCGTCAGACACTGAAAAAGCCTCTAAAAAATTCCACTTTTCATAATTTTCTTTTATATATGCATGCTTTTTAGCAAGCTGAATTTCCTCTAACTTCAACTCTCAAAGTCAGGAATTATACTCTAGTACTATATTTTATGCAAAATCAACATAATATTTACCATCTTTCTTAACCGGTTTTAAAATCTGATTTCCTACTGTAAACTTATAATCAGATATATTTTTACTATCAATGCTGAAATAGCATAGTCTTCTAAAACTATAGTACTCTTTCTATATGAAATTTACAAGCAAAACTATGCCATTTGTTGTTTCTGATATTCGAACCAGTACAATGAATTCAGTAAAATCTCTGCATCAACATTGCATTTTGTATATGCCTTGGCAACATAATTCCGGTACCTTGAATTGCTTTCTCTGCTCACGAATTTTTCTGTTATCTGTTCTGTCCTTTTTCGCCATCCTAATCTCTCCGTTCCACTCCGGTCAATGCTAAACCAATGTCCTCCGACCACCCATCTCCCTTAAAAATATCAATACTCTTTAAGGTAGGAATTGCACAATACTTTCCTATCAGATAATTTTTCTCATAGTTTTCGTCCTTACGGATGGGTAATAGTATAGCTAAAAACCCCAAAATACTAGTAAGTTCCTGCAAAGTTTACCATATCCACTGATTACGTACCTCGTTTGCCTCATCAGATGATTTACAAATCTCACGCCATTTTTCCACACCCTTACCGCAATTTACTGTCTTCCAATCAAATAGTCTAAAAGCCAGAGCCGCACAAGCCTGTCTAAGCTCAATACAATGCTTAATATCTTTCATGGCAGCATTATCGTAGTTAATTAATTCTGCCAAAAAAAACAGTAATCTATCTATTCTTTCAATTCCAATAGTATCTATAACCGTATTCTTCGCATATACCAGATTATGTAATATCCATATAGCTGAAAGCAATCCTGGTTCTTTCCTAAGCTCAATTAATTCGACTATCTTTCCAAGCATTTGACTGGTAGTAACACTATCAGGATAACGTATAATATACTTTTCCATAGCTCTAAGTGAATCTATTGATTGAGATTCATTCATTGCAAAAATATTCTCTTGTACATCACGCTCCCATTGTTCATCCCGCAAAATAAATATATCAAAACACTTTGTGTAAATCCCCTTTTCATTCATTTCATGTGCCAATTTAATAAGAATCTCTCGTGCTTCATCGGAAATCATACCATTACAATTTTCCAGCACAGCTGCTATTGCATATACAGCTTTTCTAGAATTATCCTCAAACATAATATTTGCTGTATTCTCTGCGATTTTGTACCAGTATTTACTTATCTTATTTATAATAATAAGCACATCGTTTTCATTCCAATAGCCCAGCTCCGTATTTGCACATAAAAGTGTCAATTGTTTTAAATACAAATCATTGCTATCCTTAGCAATATCATTTGTAATAAAATAATTCTTAACCGACAATTTGGGAATTGATTCATCAATGTATGGTAGCGTTTCATATACCCATAAGTAATAACCGGCCAATTTTGGCAATTGAGTTTTCTCTTCAATATTTGACCAAAGTAACTTCACATATTCATCATGCTGTTTAGTGTTTAAAAGATGATATTCATCTAAAATCTTTAATCTTACGACTTTTGTCTTCCATTCGTAATCAGACTTCCAATCATCTTTTAATAGCCAATTTATCACATCTTCATCTATCAACACATGATATTCTTCAAACAAAGTATCCAATCCTTGCTTGTTAAAATAACAGTCAAAAATATCTATTCCATTTGAACCGTCAACTCTCGAATGCATTGTTACTTGCTCTACAATCTCAGTTTCCATCATTAGAGGAAGTAGCTTAACCTTCATACGTTCGGATATTTGCCGTAATAGCTTATCCATTAATTGAGTTACTTCAAATCGAGGTGGAATGTTCCTATAACTCATAATTTTCTGAATAACCTGTAATTCCTTTTTTTGCATCCTTTCAGATGCCCGGCTTGAAAATCTTTGCAATAATATCGGAACATTTTCCCTTATATGCCCAGCTAAATATTCCGGGAAACCATTTCCCATTGCAATTATTTCACCGATATTAACCTCAATAGCATTTATTAAAATATCTATAACATCGTCAATATACCCACTCTCTAAATCCATTACAAATTTTCTATTAACAAGTTTTTCTATTGTCCCTGTACTTGAACAACGAACTAACAGTAACAAACCCAGTCTATTATTAATATCGCAAATAGAAGATATCAAAGACAATTCCATATCTGAAATAACAGTAACGCATCCACATTTAAATGGGATTCCAAGTTTCTCTAACACTTTATAAAGCTGGTAGCCTTCCGCATGACCCGAACGACTATATGAGCATATGGTCATTGTGCTCCTGTTTAGTTCAAATGTTTCCTTTTCAAATTGATTATCAACACAATGGTTAAAAAGTTCTTTAGCAACATTATTTTTCCATGATTCCCAGTTAAAAAATTCTTTCTTCCGGTCAATCTCTTCTAATATCTCATCTATTCCCATTTGCTCAAATTCGTATATTTCTTTATGCAAAGAATATGCCTGCTGACAAATAGAAAGTAATTGTAATACCGATGCCTCTAAACTCTTTAAATAATAATTTTCATTATTCTCATCTACTTTACAAATTAAATCTTGTCTGAGCTGCTTTAACTTTTCAAGTGACTCTTCCAATTTTCCACATTCCAAATCGAGCCCTATTACCAACAGTCTCTGTTCATAACACTCCTTAGGAATATCGCACTGATCCAACTCCCTTCTCAAACTCGGTATATCTAATTTAAAATAACATGCCTTAGCTCTTTCTATCATTAAGTCGACTTTACCATTATTTCCACTCTCCTGATAGACAATCAAAATGTCCATAAGCCGCTGCCATTCGTTCCAATTCATAGACTCCCTATAATCAGAAAGCAGTATCTGTCCTATATAGAACCACTTTCGTATTTTGTCTGAATCACCGGCATTTTCTGTAATCTTTACATAATACTTGTCCCATATCTGTCTTAAGTGAAATACTTCATACTCGCTATATGGTAACATTATTTTTATCCGTCTCCAGCATAATTCATACGCAAAATCCAACATTACGTCAATATTTACCGTCTCATGCTTTTGTAGCAATCCCTTCTCGTCGGTATACATATTTAACTCTACCGCTGTATTATATGGAATAATATACCAACCCGGATATTCATCACGTTCCTTTTGCCACGCTTCTGTTAGTTTAATAATATCATCCGTATAGCTATCTTTGTGCGCAAATATACCATCAACTTCCGCCCTCTCCAAATGCCATTCAAGTAATGTATATGAACTCTTATCCTGCCAGTCTTCATGTGTCGTTGGACTCTTTTGATTGTATTCACCATCATTTTGACTCATCAATTCAAGAATCTTATTGAGCGTCTCGTTACTAGATTGCGTTGAAGCCATCAAACTATTAACATTGTCATGGATATCTCCCAAGCAATAAGAACCATACCTCTGCGGAAATAACTTTTTAATTTGATAAATTACTATATCCTCAAAATGTTTCTTGCATCTAGCTTTATTGATGCTATCAAGTTCACTTAAAGAAAGTAAATCATTAACACATCTATCCAAATCCTTTAGCCAATCAAAACTATTACTCTTTCTTATTTCATTAGCTAAAAGTCTCATAGTTTCCTCACAGAACAAAATCCTCCTAATGTCATTCTGCTCTGTGTTATCTTTTTCATATTCAGCAACCGTTTTCCCAGCTGATACGAATATAGCCTCAAACTGTTTCTTATCCAAAATAGATAAACCTATTTTTTTTAAGACTGACTTAGGATCCCCAAAAAGTAAATCAGTTCCAGCTTCCACTACATCATGCTCATCCATTCTTTACCTCTCCTTCACAATAACTCTTCAGATTGCAGTAAAAACAATTTATACTTTACCACTTTTTCCTATGCCAACTCGGACTCATGCCCTCCACCGTCTTAAAAATTCGACTGAAATATAAGTATAGTAAAACACTAGCATTTTCTGATACTCATTATGAGTAAATAATTAACTTGTTGCAATCCGTCCTTTCGGCAAACATATTTTCGACAAATTATATTATTCAGTATAGCGAATTTTAGGTTAATATTCAATTGATAACTATTATAAATTGCAAAGTTGCGGCAATGAAATGAGCTGAAGCCTGACAAAAATGAGAACCGATTTTGTACAAGATAAGGAATCATAAACACCAATATGTTCCGCCCAGATAACAGCTCGATAATTTTATCTTGCATCAACTTAAGACATTTTCCTTAAGTTGATGCTTTTTGACCACATTGGTGCCTGCCCCCACCACTCATTAAATCACACATCTTCAGATGGACTTTGTATGAAAAAAGCAGCTCCCCTATTTTTCATAGACTAACTGCTCAAACCTCTGGTTCCATATTAAATTTTAATTTTCTGAAATGTCTTCTGTCCGGCTTAACTGCTTGCGAACATCACGTCCACGATACATAATTCGAACTATATACACTATTTCATTTTCATCATTTGTCTTATAAAATACCAAATAATTGTCCACCGGAAAGAACCGAAGTCCTCTGCTGTGCCATAGTTCTTCCTCATAAAGCCGGTTTCTATTCGGCATGGTGTCCAGCTTTCGAATAGCAGCCATAATTCGGTCTGTCTGTCTGGCAGCGTTCTCTGGAGCTAACAGTTCCTCTGAAATATATCTGAAAATATTTCTCAGATCTCTTTTGGCTCCTGCTGTATACATCACTTTATATTTCATATACCAAATTCCCGTTTCATTTCTGCTTCAACTTCATCTGCTGAATATACTCTGCCTGCTTTAATATCTTCCATACCTTTTTCTATTTCTGCATCGAACTGTTCCTTTGTAAGAGAACCATACGCAACAGGTTCCTCATAAACCGGAAGTTTCATTTCAAAAGGAATTCCTCTCTGGAGTACAATCTGTCTCAGAAACATTCCTACCGCATTGGACATTGGAATGCCAAGTCGATCAAGCACCTGCTCTGCCTGCTCTTTTACTTCAGGCTCAACACGTGCAAATACATTTGCTGTTCTTGCCATAGATATCGCCTCCTCTTTTTTCTTCATTATATTTCGTTTGATTGCTAATTGCAAGCAGTTTGCACTCTTTTTTAATATCGTCTTTCATCCTAATTCAATGTATTTAGGCAGATAGGTTATATATAAAACTCTGTATTTTTGTAAGAAATATAATGGTGCCTAACCCCACTGTTAATTGTAGCAGCTCAATTAAATAGAAGCCCCAGTAGTTCCAGCTACTGGGGCTTCTATTTGGGTGTGCCATGACACTCTTTAGCATTTCAATCTAGAACATCTTATATTTATGTTCTAAAAATTTTTTAATATATCTCTACTTAAATATCCTAATTTCGGTTTTGTAATTGATTTATTATGGTTTTTCTTTCATCCCCTTGAATTCCCAAAGCATTTAGTGCCTGATCCACTGTAAGTTCCATATTCTCCATAAGATTTTTCACAGAAATCATCTTTTCCTTTACCGCATATTCCTTTGCATATTCCTTTGCATATTCTTTTGCATATTCCTTTGCATATTTTTCAACTGCTTCACACATTTGCTCACGCCCCTTTTCAGTATCCTTAAAATGCTTTACACCTTTTGCTAATGCAGCATAATGAATCTTATCTGAATCTGTCTGACGAAAATCATTCATTAGCTGTCCAATTTCATCATTACCTTTATAGTTACCATTTACATATATAATATGGGAACCATCATCAAATAATTCTTCTGTTTCCCTTATATATCGGTCTATGTGATATACTGGTAAACCCTTTCTAAATTTATCATGTTTATATATAAATATGATATACGAATCCTTAAGTTGCCTGAACTCCTGTCCTTCGTCTAACATTTTAGAATCTACCATACTGCTATGATATCTTGCTCGTCTGATATGTGCCCCTGCCGAATTTCCTTGTACTTCAATATCAATTTCATCACCGTTCACATCAATCGCATGAACATCCAATGTTATATTTCTTCCACCTACTTCATGACTTTTTATCTCATCTTGTCCAATAACACTAATTACATTAATGTTCCTTCCCAATATGATTCTAAGCATAAGCTCTGTTGCTTCGATATTATTGTCGAAAACTCTACTCATTAAATCATCATCAAATAGAGTAAGTTTATCCACCAGTTCATTAACATTTTCCTTAGCCATTATATCCTCTCTTTCAAATTCATATTACCACGTATCGGTATTTCAATCAAATAAAATAATCAAAAAGAATGAATTATTCTTTTTGCATCTGGACAACCATACCCAGTACTCTTCATTTGAATATATAATCTTCATCCCCTCTTGTACGAATTTTTTCGTTTTTACGTATCACATGGTATAAAATTACAATTTTTCTAGTTGTTCATCTTCAAAGCATCCATATAGCCCAAAAGTCTCTTTTGCTGCTCATAATCCAACTGCTGGTATGTCTCAACTACCATTCCAAGTTCAGTATCTTTTGCAAAAACATATGTCTGATTATCCCTACTTCTGGTTCCAATATGCTCTGCTCCTGACAATAACTCATATGGCGAAATATCCATTCGTCCTAATTCAATGTATTTACTTTTTCATTCGAACAAAACCTCAAACACCTAGCTTAATGGCATTGCCACCACCATATTAGGCGGGGGAGTGCACGGAAAAAAGCGTAGGCATAGCGAGCTACGCTTAGGATTTTTACCATATCCACTGATTACGTTCCTCATTTGCCTCATCAGATGATTTACAAATCTCGCGCCATTTTTCCACACCCTTACCGCAATTTACTGTCTTCCAATCATTCCTGCCCTCCTTTAAAGTAACAACATTTCTCTGTAGAACTTCGTTATCCTATAAAACCACTTTCGCATATGCTGTTTTATCAGCCCTATTTTTATTATGATAAATTGCACCTGTCAACGGTTATTCTCTAATAAGAACTCAGCTAAATAAGAACCATCCTGTCCTGTAATTCCTGTTATAAGTACTTTTTTCATTTGAAATCTCCTTAAAATAGATAAAAATACGTCTGTTTAAAATACGATAATATTTTAAACAGACGTATCTAAAAATGTAATCGACAATATTTGTATAAATTAGCACAATATTGGTTTTTATCACTACCACTTTAAAATCATCAAAGCATCTCCTCCAGACAATCAACAATTGCTTTGCAATAAGGCTCATATTCACCATTATTCTTATTTGAATAATATTCTATAAAACTACGAATCTCATCATCCGTATAGTCCTCATCATCAAACACCTCTGATGCCTGAATAGCCTGCTTACGGTCCCTTTCGAGATGAAAACTGTCAAGTCCCAGATTATGTATCATATCCTGAGCAACATTAGAAGATGGACGATTCCTAACAGCACTAATTTTGCCGTTTGCTGAATATTTAAATACCTTTTCTACTTCAGCATCCGTTGGTGAGAGCATATCATCTCTAAACCAGTTATTCTTCCTGTGCCCACAATGTTCATCATCTAAGATAATTGTCGCCTCTCCATTGCATGATGCAAACATGTTTTCATATGTTAAGTCCATATCTCTAAAGGACTCCTGCGGAAAGAAATGCTCAATATGAGCTGAATTGTTGTAAATTCTTCTCATACAATAGCAGCATATTTTGCCCTGCTCCTTGATAAGAGCCTCGCGCAGCATTCTTCTTCTTTCAATTCCATCGCTATCATTGCCTGCGAAATCAACTTTATAATGAGGTTGCCTATTATTAACTTCCACAAAATCTGATTTCCATTGTTCAAACCATTGCGGCGCACTTCTTTTATTAATTTGTTTCACGTCTTTTACCCCTTGATATCAGTATCCTTGCCTTAGAAATACCATCAGCATAACCATTTGTTTTCTTATCCAATATATCCACTATTTTCTCTGCTTCATCATACTTCTTATCTTCAATACACTTATACATCTCATCAATCATTCTCTTGATGTCCTGATTAACTGAAGACGTATTCATTACTTCCTCTAAAATAACATTTGCATCCCATCCCACAAAGGATTCATAGGTCTTAAATAGAATCTCATTATCTTCATTATACAGATACAATAAATTGACAGAATCATCCATCTCACCCAAAATCTGCGGAGAATGTGTAGTAATAATAAACTGGATATTGGGGAATGTGTCTCTTAAAACATTCAATACCTTTCGTTGCCACGATGTATGCATATGCAAATCCAATTCATCAATGAGCACAACACCTGAGCCTTCCAAAGGATTCACATCTTTCCCCGGATTTGCCAATGCCATTCTTCTTGCCAAATCTCCAAATAGAGCTATCGTGCATTTTTCTCCATCCGATAACTGATCTATCTTTAAAGACTTGCCGTTTTTATTGACCTTCATTGCCAAAGGTCTTCTCTCTATCCGAATGTCCTCAAATCCATCAAGCATAGCTAACATTGCTTTTTTAACAGCTGCAAGGCTTTTATCTTCATATTTCGAATCATCTCTAACCTTTATCTGATTCTCTATATCTTCCTGATTTCTAAACCATTTAAATAAATTTCTAAAATCTATCGTACTTTCTATAGCTTTGTCGAATGCATCCAATTTTACAAACTGCTCTTTAGGTGCCCTGACCGGCACATCAAGCACAATTCTATTTACTCCATAATTAACAAAAATGGGCATGCTCTTATTATCCGACTCTTCTATCCAATTGCCATTGCCATCATCATAACCCATTTGTATATATAACGATTGAAACTTATCTGTAAGTTTTTTAAGAGCACTTGTATTTCTTTTTTCACCTTTAGCCCTGTCAATTGTACGCTCATAATATATGCTTTCGCCATCCCCAAAATTGAAATCTGCCTTTATGCCGGCCGCAGACTTTCCATAGCTAATAAAATCTTCATTGAATCTGGCTGTCTTACTTCTCACCGTTCCCATCAGCTTTGCAATGATATCAGCATATAATAAATCTATAGCCTGAAGGATTGTTGACTTGCCAACGCCATTCACACCAAAAATAACCGTTGTCTTATTATCAAGCTTTATTTCCAGATTGTCTATTCCCTTAAAATTTTGTAATGTTATCGAATCAAGCTTCATATCCATACCTCACAATAACTCTTCAGATTGCAGTAAAAACCGCTATACCATGCTTATAGTATAGCGGATTTGTATTTAAAAAACAATTTATATTTTACCACTTTTTCCGATATAATTTTATCAATTTATTTTAAAAACGTCAAACAAAGGAGAACATCATGGAAAACTTACAAACACTTACTGAAAACTATTTGGAATACTGCAGGACACAAAAATGTCTGGATGAAAAGACTTTAAAAGCATATCGGATTGACTTGCGACAATTCTCTGAGGAACCATCTCTTGAAAAAATAATTGAAATCACAACAAACGATCTAGAGGATTATATTGCCAGGCTCCACCAACAATATAAACCCAAAACCGTAAAAAGAAAAATAATACCCTACGTTCAAAGGGCCTATCTTTGTCTGATGAAATAAACTCAATCAAGACATATAGGCAGGAGCTTTTAAATCAATGTGCACCAAATATAACCTCTATTCCGCAAACAGGATATTCCGGTATTGATGCAATTATTTCTTTTATGACAAAAGAAGCTGCCGCTGATAACATTAATTTGAAATTCAATTTTGATGGTACATTTTTTAATTCAATATATTCCACCACAAATGAATTGGATCTTGTTCACCTTTTTTCAGATCTATTGGAAAATGCAATAATAGCAACTAAATATGCCCATGGTAACTCTATTGAATTATCTCTTCAAATGCTAAAAGGAACTCCAACCATCTCTGTTTCAGATAGTGGAATTCCTTTCGAAATTGATACATATATGAAATTTGGTATTTCCGAAGCTTCTACTCATACAAATGAAGGTGGTACCGGTATCGGTTTACTTGATACCTGGACATTCAAAAAGAAATATCATGTCTCACTGATCATAGAAGAATTAGATAATAACATTTATAGCAAAAGACTTTCGTTTTTATTTGATGGTAAAAATAGATACCTAATTATATCAAGCAGATATCAACAAATACGCTCCTATCAAACCAGGTCTGATTTGCTTGTTATAAGCAGTTCTGAAAATAATGCTACTTATCTCGCAATTTCTTGATAAGCACAGTATAATTGTCTATAGCTGGACAATCAAGATGTCAAGTAATGGACAAAATAAGGAATCATAACCAATAAGAATACAATCAGCTTATTTTGTACTTACGCTAAATTCCCCTTGCAACCATTCATCAAAAGCTCCTCCTTAATATGTTCATCACATATAACACCAGAAAAATCATATGCACCAATATTAAAGCTATTAATAATTTGTGTCTGTGCATGATAATCGCAGAATAAATCACTCAAATAATATATACGACCTAAGGAAGTAATAATAATTAATTCTTCATTCTCATAATTAAACGAGACATCAAGTATTTCTCCCTCAATGCTAATCCTTGGTCCAGCTTCATACCAGTTTCCTTTTCTGCCATTATCCCAGGAAAAATATCTAAATACTATTACTTTACTATAAGAACTTACACACGCAACCGCCATCTTCTGATCATTCCACGCGATTATTCTCGGATTCGAATGTGTTTCAAGCTTACGTGTTCTCTGTCCCGTTCCAGTGTGATACATACTTACCAAACCATTAGAAGTAGCTACAGCAATAAAAGGTTCTTTATCAAACGCATATATACCTCGTATCTTACATAATTTCTCGCTATTAACCTTCATCAATCTATCATTTCTGATACTATTAAATATCACCTTCCGCTCATGCTCATCCACCATCGCCAGCTTCCCATTAGGAAGAAACGCTGCCTGACTCAAATTTTCAGGAATATAAGAATAATTGCTGGTCAATACATTTTTTACTTTAGAGTCCAAATCAAACAATACTAAGCCATTTCCATCGTAATATAGTATTTTATTCTCATAAGATGAATACTTCATATTGGAATTTGATAACGGTTCAGCTTCCAAATAATAAAAATTATCTTCATCAGACCAGTTCCAGCACCAGAATCTATCATCTGTTTTTCCAAGAATCCAATCACCTGTTGCAAGCATATATACATTTTGCGTATTACCTGGGCAAAACCTTTCCATCTGTTTCTTCTTATGTGTGATATCCCACATTTGGATTTTTCTCTGGTCATTTTCAATTTCGTAGTCAAGTGTTACTGCATGACTTCCATTAGACGAAATCGAAGCTGATTGCAATACAGTACGTCTGCTCGATAATATATGCTTTATTTGTCCACCCTTATAACAAATCCTTGTTAATCCATCCGGAGCTGAACCAGCCATTAACTCCTTATCTCTTGAAACAGCTTTACCCGACTTATCTACTCTATTAAACCTAATACTTGACTTATCCGGTTTATTTTCTGTATTCACGATCCACACATTATCATTTAATTCGAAAGCGATAATCTCATCATGCTGTCTTGATTTTATCTTCAAGTAAAGGAAATTGTTCTCAAATGAAACGCTATATGGCTGAGCAGATAATCTCCATTCTCCCACACGATTTCCTGTTTCAACATTCCATATAGTCATAATAGAGTTCTGAAATCCTACAAGCCAATCATTATCATCTGAGAAAATCAATATATTATAATATGGGATTCTATCTTTCTCACATCCAATACTATAATCTGAAATGTCTGAATTTCTAAGACTGATATCTCCATTAGGAAGTTTAGGTAATCTCACATTTGTCAAATCCAGGCAAGTATAATCCGCATCTTCACATTGATACGAAGAAATCAAATTAAAAATCTGGTTATATTTTATATCATTAGCTTTTCCCTTTGCGTCATCTGAAACAAGCTTAGCTGTATTACTCCACATTTGACCATCCAGTTCCGATATATGTCTGATAATAGCCTGCGGAAACATTCTTGAATTCCATATAACATCTACATTATCCGCAGCAGTATATTTCACAATGTACTTAGCCGACAAAAAATCACGATAAATCTGATGAGGAAAATACACATAATTTCCAGACTGCTTCAACAGATTTGATTCATTCAATAAATAATCCTCTACCTCAAAACAATCAATTATAGGTTTTTGTCTAAGTCGGTATTTTGTTCTGATATCATTCATTACAGGATCAAAAGCTACAACATTTATAATAGAATCAGTTAAATCATGAAACGATTGCGTGTCCATGCGAAAAGCATTAACATTCTCACAAGAGAAAGCAATTACTGATAAGATCTGTTGTATTGCCACGTATGCCATCATTATTTTCTCGCCACGCACATCTTTTCTGTTCAATAAAATAGCAATCTGTGAGGTATAATAATTTTCCAGTAAATCCGATGCATTATCTACTGCATAATTCCATTTCAAAAAAGAAATATCTCTGTACTTTTCCATTACAGGATAAGTCTTTTGGTACATAGAAGCCATCATCGGATTTCTTAAGAGCTGTTTTAATGTATAATTTTTTTCTATCTCGTTCCATTGACTCTCAGTAAACACCTGTTTCAACTGTTCATCACGTAATAACAATAATACCGCATCCTCGAAACCTTCCACACCATATTTGTATAGAAAACTTCCTCTTGATGAAACAATAATCTGTACCCGTTTTTCCATTGCAAGCATATTTATTTCTTTGGAAAATTTTTGTTCAGCCAAAACCTCATTCATGCCATCAAGAAAAAGAATAAGTTCATTAAGATTATAATCTTTTATACAAGCTCTTATCGACTGTCCGAATGCCTCAAGCTGTTCCAGCGATAAAAATAAGACGGTCTTTCCCGACTTCGAAAGGCGAAAACAGGCATCAAGCATCATAGTACTTTTTCCCATTCCGCCATCGCCCAATAAAACAAAATTCTTTCCTGTATTAACAAGCTCAACCAAGGGATTATCATTAGAGTAAATTTCATTATCAGATTCAATGTTTGCAAACAACCCAGAAATGATTTTTGCTGGCATTTTTGCTTTATAAGATTCATTATTTTTCTCTGCTTTTACACATTCAAATGATCTGCCATCATTGCATTTTGTAGAGAGCCGTAAAGTATATGTCTTGCTATTTCGCCACAAAATCGGGTATTCTGCCCATCCCTCCGGTGAAAACCAATTATAAGCACGAATATCTACCTGCCCTGTTTCTGTGTCATATTCTCCTACCAGAAATGTAGACTTACATCTATCTTCAATTTTAAGTTCCCCACACTGAATAGAATGAATATATCCACATGGTTTAAGATCATGATAATGCTCGTGCCCTGCCAGCCATAAATATATATGATAGTCATCCAGCATATTAGAAACCATTCTGCGTTCTTCAGGATCCAAGGATGTGATTGCATAATGAGATAAAACAATTGTTGGTTTGCTATCATTTAAATCATCCAATGCCAGTTGAAGCTGCCTTGAACCAATTATCAAATCTCTATTCTGTTTCTCGGAATATGCCAAAGTACTGTCTATATGCAAAATATTGAAATGCTCTGTCTCAACAACAAAATGTGGTTTTAAATAATCATCATATAATTGTAATTTATCTCTATCATATATTTTCCCGAGGAAGCTCCTAAACTCTTTCTCACCATCATGCAAAGCCTGCAGTGTAGAATCACTAATATTTCCAAGCTCGGTTTTGTAATTCCTACTCCAGCTTTTATTATCATGCCATAACATATTCTCTACAACATTCTCACGATCTGATGCAGTTCGATTGACATCATGATTTCCCGGAACAATAAATAAATTATCCAAAGAAATATTACGAATCTCACAAAGATTTTCCAAAAAATCTGCACTCGGAAATGGTTCTCTCCAATGCTCTGCACTCGAATCTCTGATATCCCCTGTACAAAATACATAATCATACTCGATGTTATTGTCCAATATATATTTAGGAAGTTTTCTGCGCATCCTAATAGATTCTGTCTCATTTGTATTTAAATGCAAATCTGAAATATGTAGCCATCTGATAATTGACAATGTATCTTCTCCTTTGCTTATTCACATAATCATGTACACTGTCATTTTACCACTTATTTAAGGAAAAGTCTCATAAAAGAGCAGAAAATTCCGGCATCCTAAAATGAATTTCTAAATTCCACCGCATACCCATGGGGTGATGGAATTCACTCTCGCACAGTAGATATTTACTCTTTCATACAATCATGTTATGGTTATGACTCCTTCTGACAGCAGTAGAAGGAGAAGCATTATGAATAAATATATACCAGGAAACCAGAAACATCTTACTTTAAATGATCGGATCTATATTGAAAATGAACTGGCAAAAGGAACTCCCTTTAAAGACATTGCAGCATTTCTATGTAAAGAACTTTTGTATTCATCGTTACCATTGTCAAAAGACCAATGCCTGTGGAAAAATCCTTCTCTGTGGCATTAAATGCGCCTCATGTCCTACCTGTAATCAGACCTGCAAGGACTTTGAAAAAGAACGATGTAAACGATTGGACAAAGCGCCATATGTTTGCAATGGCTACACAAAAAAGATAAATCACTTCACGATTGCACATAAATACTATTACAATGGCCGTGCTGCTGACAGAAAATATCGTGAACTACTGATATCTTCTCGTTCTGGAATAAATATGACCAAACACCAGCTCCATCAGAAAGACCAAATCATATCTCCATTGATTGCACAGGGGCAATCCCCTTATCAAATCCTTACAAATCACCCGAAACTGGATATGTCTGTCCTCTCTATGTACACATACATTGACAAAGGACCCTTCACAGCAAGAAATATTGATTTGAAAAGACAGGCATAATTCAAACCGCGAGAAATCCTCAGTGGAAGGACACCATATGAAGTTGCATTAGAAACGCTTGGTGAAGATATCTTAAAAGCATTTCAGCTTAAGCCGATTGAACCAGATAAGGTTAATCTGACACCTAAGCTGATACGCTTTAACCATTAATAAAACTAATCGAAATCTGCTGTCAGACTGGATGTAAACTTTTCACATTTTTAAGATCCGGCTGGTGGAATTTAGTCTAGCACACCGAATTCCAGTAGCCTATTTAGCATGCCTTGAAATCGAGAAAATTTCGATAAGTTGCATTAATTATAGCAGAAAACGAGAGATTTAGTCCAAAAATTTCTCGTTAAATCAGCAAAATTTAAATCACGATGGAATTTACTCTTGCACTGGAATTTACTTTTTCAAGTCCCTTTAACTTATGCAAATTTTATTCGAACCGAGTGATAAATCATCTTATGAGCATCCTACTCAGTATTTTCGTATCAGAATACCATGGAAAAATCACCGACTTTGCCAAAAACAGTTACTGTCACAGAACAACGGTTGCCCATTTTCTCAATTCTGGAAAGTGGAATGATTCCTTACTTTCAGATACGTTACAACACTCTGTCATTGAGATTATTTATTCAGAAGCAGCACGCACCGGAAAGCCTGTTTTCTGTATTGTAGATGATACGATAGCTTCAAAGACAAAGCCTTCGTCACGGGCTTTGCATCCGATTGAAGATGCGTATTTTCACCAATCACATCTAAAGGGGAAACAGGATTACGGACATCAGGCCGTTGCGGTTATGCTTTCATGTAACGGCATCGTTCTGAATTATGCTTTTGTAATGTACAATAAATCAATTTCTAAAATTGATATTGTACAAAATATCGCAAGGGAACTGCCTGCTCCACCTGTAATGTCCTATTTTCTTTGTGACTGCTGGTATATTTCTAAAAAAATAATCAATACCTTTGCACAGAAAGGATTTCATACCATTGGAGCTTTGAAAACAAACCGTTTGCTGTACCCATCAGGAATGAAAAAGAAACTCAGCGAACTGGCCGCCGAATTATCCGTTACACATAATGGATTTGACCTTGTGACAGTCAAAAAACGAAAATATTATGTGTACCGATACGAGGGAAACCTTAACGGCATAGAAAACGCAGTAGTTCTTTTCAGTTATCCCGAAAAAGCATTTGGTAATTCCAAAGCTCTGCGTGCTTTCATCAGTACAAATGTGGCATTATCTACACATGAGATTCTTTCCTGCTATGTGTGTCGATGGCCGATTGAAATATTTTTCCGCCAGTGTAAAAATAAGCTGGCTCTGGATAGCTATCAGATATGCTCAGCGCAGGGAATCAAAAGGTACTGGTTACTTATGTCACTGGCACATTTCATGTGTATAACAGGTACTGGCGAGTTCTGCACGTTTGAAACTGGATATCACAAAATCTGTGACATTATCCAGTTGGAAAAGTATCAGTACATCTTCCAATGTGCAAAGCAAAGCCATGATTTTAATTCATTTATGAAATCTGCAGTGTAGCTTTGTGCAATTTTTCAAATTTGCTCATTTATATCCTATTTATTTAGATAATCAAGCATACTATCAATATTAATTAAAGCTTCCTGTCTACCTTCTTCATACAATATTTTCAACTTTCTTTTATTCTTCTCTATTTTACCAATCCTGACAGGCTTATTTGGACGAATGACAAAAATTTTGCCCTGCTTTTCTAACTCATTAATCAGTTCTGTTCTCTGATTATAGCGTTTTGACATTGTACACATTTTTTTTACTAAATGTGGATATTTTCTATAATAAATCCTATAAACAGCATTTATAAATAAAGAAGATTTTGATTTAAACTCTTTTTGTCGGGTTAATATCACAACTATCTTCTTATATCCATCCGCCATTGCCTTATCAATCGGAATAGCGTTCGCTACACCACCATCTATATATGGTATTCCATCAATATAACTTAATTCTGAAAGTATTGGCAAAGTACTTGATGCTTTAAGAATTTCTGTCAACTCTTTGTATGTATGTCTTTCAAAATAGTTTTCCTTACCTGTTTTACAATTTGTTGCACCTACAATATATTTTTGATTAGAGTTCAAGAGTTCATTCTCATCATATGGCATCCATTCTTTTGTTGGCTCCCCAAAAAGAAAATCAAAATTAAAAATACTATGTTCCCTTAAAAGATGTTTGAATCCTATATACCTCGGATCATCTACATAATCAATATTAACTCTTGCAGATCGCCCTATCTGCTTTGAAATATAATTACCTGCATTTAATGCACCTGCTGATACCCCTATAACATACGGAAACTCTATCTTTTTTTCCAAAAAAACATCCAAAACTCCTGCTTCATAAACACTTCTAAGAGCTCCTCCCTCTAATACTAAAGCCGCATCATTTTTTAGCATATTTTTCCTCATTTCCTATTTTCCCCAAAATCATCAAAATATAATTGTGATTAATATGCCCCCAAACACCCATCAACATATATCCAATGTACAATATGAATAAAGGTATTTTCAATATATTACTCCCTTTAGTATATGTATTATAAGAAAGACCAAGTATCATTGTCATTATTCCTATAGCACAAAATGTCATCATTCTTTTATTGAAAAAAAGTTTTTCTGACTCTCTAGCTCTTTTAGAGATAAAATTCATATTTATACCAACAAAAAATATTTCTAATCCAAGAAAAAAAGCCCATATATAATTAAATGCAATTGCTAAAATTGAGACCACTCCACCAACTAACGGAACAACAATAAATCTTCTCTCAAATACAATCATAAATCTACAATAATAATTGTAAATATAATACATAGATAATCCTATAGCAATATTTAAAAATATCAAAATAAAATAATTTGTTGTAAAACACTCTACATTAAATCCTATAACATTAAATCGAATATAATCCAAATCATATGGCTTTAATAACCAACAAATCACATTTTCTAATATTAACACTAATAATAGAATCTGCAGCATCTTATCAACTATTTTTCTTCTATTTATACAATAAAGGTTCCTATAATACTGACTATCTACTATTTCTTCATCCTCAAATCGCTTTTTTTGATAGGTTTCCTGATAATTCTCAATATTGCCTCTAATCTCTGTTGATATTTTTTTAGTACACAAAGTCATAATCTTGTGTGCATAAAACTCATGAACAATTTCATATTTTGTACTTTGTTCATTTCTATATATTTTTTTTTGGGTATTCAAAGTTTTTTAGGGTCTTTACTTTTTAGGGTCTTTCGTTCGGGTTC
>ERZ1673701.1387-NODE-1387-length-22236-cov-6.077048_pt1 | contig 22236 bp, 5 predicted proteins | sample MGYA00580231_ERZ1673701 | MGnify/ENA primary metagenome ERZ1673701 (study PRJEB41218, sample SAMN15661798) | gut metagenome | host: Homo sapiens | place: Canada: London | collected 2015-08-20/2019-03-30 | study: EMG produced TPA metagenomics assembly of...
GTTACAGCTGGCAGATGTCCATGGCCATCGGCAGCTCCTGCCTGTTCGGCTTCCCGGGAACCGTCATCATCTCCAACGAGGTGTCCGAGTCCACCGGCGCCAACGCCGAGGAACGGGCGGCCATCAACGCCCAGATCATGCCCAAGATGCTGGTGGCCGGTATGGTCACCGTATCCATCACCTCCGTGCTGGTGGCCGGCGTGATGAGCGGCTGGCTGTAAGCTAAGCGGATATTCAGAAGTGAGGTAGTGAAAATGTCTGAGATCAAGACGTATGTAGATCGTATTTTCGACGAGCTGGTGGCCATCCGGCGGGACATCCACGCCCATCCGGAGGTGGGGATGCAGGAGGTGCGCACCAGCGCCCTGATCCGGCGGGAACTGGAGAAGATGGGCATGGACGAGATCCAGCAGCCCCTGCCCACCGCAGTGGTGGGTCTGCTCCACGGCGGCAAGGGACCCGGCAAGTGCGTGGCGCTCCGCGCCGACATCGACGCGCTGCCGGTCCACGAGGAGTCCGGCGTGCCCTTTGCCAGCCAGACGGAGGGCGTCATGCACGCCTGCGGCCACGACCTGCACACCACCATGCTGCTGGGCACGGCCAAGACCCTGTGCCATATGCGGGACTCCTTTGCGGGTACGGTGAAGTTCATCTTTGAGCCCAGCGAGGATACCATGCCCGGCGGCGCACGGGCGCTGGTGGCGGCGGGCGTCATGGAGAACCCCCACGTGGACGCCATCTTCGGCCAGCACGTCTGCCCCTCCGAGAATGACACGGTGGGTCGGATGCAGCTCTATAAGGGGTACTTCACCAGTGCGGTGGATCTGTTCCACATCGCCGTACACGGCAAGAGCGGCCACGGCGCCGCACCCCACACCGCCCACGACGCCATTGCCTGCGCGGGGTATCTCATCACCGCGCTGCAAACGGTGGTGTCCCGCCGCATCGACCCCATGGACTCCGCCGTGCTGACGGTGGGCACCATGTCCGGCGGCGACGCGGTGAACATCACCGCCGGCGAGGCCCGGATGGTGGCGGTGCTGCGCAGCTTCAGCGACACGGCACGGGATACCGCCATCGAGGAGGTCGACCGGATCTGCAAGGGCATCGGGTTCGCCTTCGGCTGCGACATCGAGGTGAAGCTGGAGGAGGGCTACGCCCTCCAGTACAACGACGGCGCCATGATCGATCTGGTGGAGCAGGCGGTCACGGAGGAGCTGGGCGCGGACAAGGTGACCCACCTCGACCGCCCCTTCTCCGGCAGCGAGGACTTCAGCTTCTTCGGCAAGCTCACCAATACGCCGTCGGCGTTCATGATGATCGACGCGGGCCACGGCGAGCACATGGTGTCCCTGCACAACGGCAAGATCGTGTTCGACGAGAACGTGATGCGCTCCGGCGTGGCGGGTATGAGCGCTGTCGCACTGAAGTACCTGGCGGAGTGAGCGCACATATTATGAGGTAACAGCGGAAAGTTTCCTTCCTGAAAACAGGGCAGGGACGCACGGCAGGTGCGTCCCTGTCCTGTTTTTTCGCGGGTTTTGGCAGCTTTTGGCGAGCGCCGCCGTTGACAAGAGGCGGAAAACCGTATATAGTATAAATGGTTCGGGAGACGCCGGACCGACAAGTGGATAACGTGTTCTGTGACGACGTGTGGCTGCGCGCCGTAACGGCCGGAAACGGTCAGGCGGCAGTTTTGAAGAAATAAGGGTAAGACCCTCTGCGGACGGCACTGTAAACGCAAGGAAGTGACCAAAGCGGCGGAGACGCCGTGTGGTGAACAGCAGCCATTGGGACGGATGTCCTGAGAAGGTAGGTCATGTACGGGAGGCGGCAGCCTCGGGGCGTTAGGGCAGGAGAATTGCACGGCGGAGAACAGGTACACAGCGGCGCTTCTTCGTTGTGGCAGAGAGCAGAAGTGGGCGCGGACCATCCCGATAGGGACGGACCGGCTTTTTTTTGCGGCAAATGCGCCGGCTGTCCCGTCAGGGAGGCCGGTTTTTTCGCGGGAGGGGCGTCATCCGCCCGCAGTCAAGTCGGGACGGCGCAAGCCGTCCGCTTTCCATAAGGGCGGGAGGGGTTTGCCGACCCCTTCCGCCTCCTTCTCTTATAAGACAGAAAATTTACAGATAAAAGGAGACAGAGACATGAAGAAACGAGTGGTATCGTGGCTGCTGGTGGTGCTGATGCTCACCAGCATGCTGCCTACCGGCGTGTGGGCGGAGGACGTCTACCGCAGCAGTGAGGACACCGGACGGTACGGTGTGTCCACGCTGGCCAGCGCCGCCGACGCGGAGCTGGAGGGCTTTTTCAACGAGTGGGAGGGCATTGCCACCGTGGCCAACGCGGCCACGCGGGGCTTTGTCAGGGACGGCGAGGAGCTGAAGTCTGGCAACAGCACGGCCAGCTACACACGCTCGACGCTGACGGTGACGATGCTGAAGGCGGCGGAGCTGTCCTTCGATTACCGGCTCAGCGGCCCCAGCCAGAGCGGCATGGAGGTGAAGAACGGCAGCAAGACGCTGTATACGTACAGTAGTTACGGCAGCAGCGGGGCAGAGATCGTCAAAGGGACGGACAGCGGCACGGCCACCGTGCAGGCCAACGCCGGTGACGTCATCACCATCTCCTATTACCGCGGCTATGCCAGCAGCGGCAGCAACTGCATGTGGCTCAGCAATTTCAAGGCCTCGCTGCCGGCGCAGGTGATCTTCCATGCCAACGACGGCACGGAGACCACGGTGCAGCAGGGCGTGTTCGGCAGCGGCACGCTGCAGGCCAATACGTTCCAGCGGGACGGCTACCGCTTTGAGGGCTGGGCCACGACGCCGGACGGCGCGGTGGCCTACGCCGACAAGGGCAGTATCACCATTACGGAGAATACCGACCTGTACGCCGTGTGGACGCGGGTGTACCGTGTGGTGTTCCAGCTGACGCCGGCGGACGCACAGTTCTCGCTGTACGGCGATGAGGCGCGGACGGCGCTGATCGCGGCGGACAGCGGCACGGCGTATACCCTGGCGGCGGGCACCTACTATTACAGCGTCTCCGCCTTCGGCTATGCGGCGGTGCAGGGCAGCGTCACCGTCAGCGGCGACGCACAGGAGCCGGTGGTGCTGGCAGAGAAGCCGGTGGTCACAGTGACGTTTGCCTATGCGGACGGCAAGACCGATGTGGACGGCGGGAAGCTGACCGTGCGCACCGGCGAGCGGGACATGGCGGCGGAGGAAGGCTCCGACGGCATGGCGTTCCGCCTGCCCGCAGGCTACGCCTACGACTGGAGCTTCCGCAGCGCCAACTACGGCAAGCAGAGCGGTACCGTGGACCTGACGGGCGTCAGCGAGAACGGGACGCGGAGCGTGACCATCCCCATGACGGCCAAGTCCGCCTGGGAGGGCGCGGACGACATCAGCGAGCCCGCCGCAGTGGACGGCGTGTACCAGATCACCAGCGGCAGCGAGCTGGCGTGGCTGGCCCAGCAGGTGAACGCCGGTGTGTCCGACGGCACCAGCTTCAGCGCGGTGCTGTGCAATGACATCGACCTGGGCGATGAGGCGTGGACGCCCATCGGAAATGGCACCGGCAAAGCGTACAAGGGTACCTTTGACGGGCAGGGGTACACCATCCGGAACCTGTACGTCACCGGCAGTACGTCCATGGACTACGGCCTGTTCGGCACCGTCAACGGCGGCACCGTCCGGAATGTGACGGTGGAGGGCCGCGTGGAGGTCACCAGCAATTCCAGCAGATACGGCATCGCGGCCATCGTGGGCCAGCTATACGGCACCACGGGCGGCGTGGAGAACTGCCTGAACAGGGCGTCCGTCAAGGGCGGCCAGTATGTGGGCGGCATCGTGGGCTATGTGGCCGGCGGGTCCAGCAGCGCCGAAAAGTTCATCAAGAACTGCGGCAATGTGGGGGATGTGACCTCCGAAGGTCACCGCGCGGCGGGCATCGCGGCCAATATCAGCGGCCAGGTGGCAGTGGAGAACTGCTACAGCACCGGCACCATCACCGGCGGCGGCTGGTACTCCGGCGGCATCAGCGCGTATGTGGACAGCTCCTACGCATCGGTGAAGAACTGCTATGCCGCGGGCAGCGTTACCGGCAGCGGCGCGGGCGCGGTGTTCGGCAAGGTGAGCTACAGTTCGACGGTGGTGGCCAACTGCTACTACCCCGACACGCTGAGCGTCGGCGACAGCAAGGCTGTGAAGGTGACGGAGCAGCAGCTGAAAACGCTGGACAGCGCTGCGGCGCTGGGCGAGGCGTTCATGCAGGACGCCAAGAGCATCAACGGAGGCTATCCCATCCTGACGTGGCAGATCACCACGTATGAGGTGACATTTACCGTGACGCCGGAGGACGCGGAGGTACGCATCGACGGCGCAAAGGGCAAGCAGAACGGAAACGTGTGGACGTTCCGCCTGCCGGAGGGTACATACAGCTACACGGCGTTCGCCTTCGGCTATGCCGATGAGAGCGGCAACATCGAGGTCAGCGGCGCGGCCCGGAAGGACATCACGCTGACGCCGGTGGAAAGGCGCACCGTCCGATTCAGCGTGACGCCCGAGGACGCCGGCGCGGCGGTGACGGTGCAGTGGAACGGCAAGACCGTGGCGGCGGAGCAGGACGGCAGCTATCGGCTGCCCGACGGCACCTACACCTACACGGTGCGGGCCAAGGGCTACGCCAAGGTCAGCCAGACGCTGAAGGTCAGCGGAGATGTGACGGTGCCGGTGACGCTGGAGCCCTCCGCCGCCTGGGACGGCCAGACCGTCACGGCGCCGGAGGCGGGCGACGGCACGGAGGCCAGCCCCTACGAGATCGAGAACGGCGAACAGCTGGCGTGGCTGGCCCGGACGGTGAACGCAGGGAACGGCAGCACCAAGCTATACGCCGTCCTGACAGAGGACATCGACCTGGGCGATGGCGTTTGGACGCCTATCGGCGCAGATTCCCATGAGTTCACGGGCCGCTTTGACGGCCAGGGTCATACGGTGTCCCGCATGAAGGCGGAGGCCCGGTACGCGGGCCTGTTCGGCGTGGTGAAGGACGCGGAGATCCGCGGCGTGGTGGTGCAGGGCATCGCCGCCGGCACCGACAGCAGCAGCGGCGATGCGGCGGGCCTTGTGGCCCGCACCAAGGGCAGCACCGTGACTATCGCGGACTGCGGCAGTGAAGTGGCCGTCAGCGGCGGCGCCAACGGCGGCGGCATCCTGGGCAAGAACCACAGCGGCAGCACCGTGGTCACCATCAGCGCCTGCTACAACACCGGCGACATCAGCGGCAAGGAGCGGGCTGGCGGCATCAGCGGCGGCAACACCGGTGAGGTAAACATCAGCGACTGCTACAACACCGGCAGCATCACCGGCGGCAGCTATGCAGGCGGCGGTATCCGCGGCTATTACGGCGGCTTCGTGGGCACGGTGGCCAACTGCTACAACAGCGGCGCCGTTACCGGTACCAATACCGGCGCTATCGCCCCGGGCGCCAACAGCAGAATCAGCAACTGCTTCTATCTGGACAGCGGCACGGACGGCAACAGCGGCGCGGCGGCGCAGACCGCCCAGCAGCTGCAGGAGCTGGCCATCAGCGACGCCTTTGAGCATGTGGCGGGCCGCAACGGCGGCATGCCGGTGCTGAAGTGGCAGAAGCTGACGCCGGTGGTCAAGGAGCCCGTGCTGGCTCAGAACGTGGAGTTCGGGCTGGAGCAGGTGCATCTCACCAGCTCCTCCGCCGTGGAGGTGGAGGACGGCGTGGGCATGCTGGCCTCCTCCCAGCTGACGTGGGACGCGGTGGACGGCGCGGAGGGGTATGTCATCACCCTGTGGCGGCAGACCGCGGAGCCTGTGGAGGGCGAGGACTACACCCAGATGGTGCTGGCCCGCGCCGCGGCCTTCACCGCCAACGGCACTGAGACCGACTATGACTGCGCCGCCGAGCTGGCGGAGCAGGGCGAGGGCGTGTACTACGCCACGGTGACGGCAGTGGTGGACGGCGCGTACACCGAGCCCTCTCTGGAGTACGTGGACGAGTATGTGGCGGGCTATCAGATGCCCTATGACCGCATGTCCACCGTCACCAATGTGAAGTGGGAGGGTACGGTCCTGCACTGGGACAAGAAGCCCTATTTCACGGCGGAGCAGATCTACACCATCCTGCTGTCCATTGTAGAGGACGATGGCAGCTATCGCACCCTGACCCCCGTGGAGGTGTCGGGAAATGCGGGCATGGCGGATCTGGGCAACACCTTCGCCGCCGGGCGGCGCTATGCCGCGCAGGTCATCGCCCACTCCGACGCGGACATCCTGGAGACAATGGGCCTGACGGACAGCCGCCCGTCCCAGGCGGTCATCTATGACGGCAGCGGCACGCCGGAGGTACCGGACGACCATGACGACACGTGGGTCGCCATCACCTCCGCCCAGCAGTGGATCGACCTGGCCAACGTGGAGGATCTGCCCTCCGATTCCACAGACAGCAGCTCCGACAGCCAGCAGAAGGTGGAGTGGAGCAAGAAGTACTATCTGGCCAACGATCTGGACTTCTCCCAGCTGTCGGCGGCCTATCAGACCAAGACCAAGTCCATCGGCAACACCACCAACCGGTTCAACGGCGTGCTGGACGGCAACGGATACGTCATCCGCGGCCTGACATTGAGCAACTATGACTCCGGCCTGTTCTGGTACGTGGGGGCCGGCGGCTATATCTACGATCTGAAGGTGGAGAACGCCAACGTGCTGTTCTCCGACAACGCGGCGGTGCTGGTACACAACAACTACGGCCTCATGGAGCAGTGCGCCGTGGTGAACACCAACATCACCGCCGACACCGGCGCGGTGCTGGGCGGCATGGTCAGCCGGAACTACGGCACCATCCGCGACAGCTATGTGGAGGGCGGTACGCTGACCTCCAACTCCGCTACCTCCACGGGCCACGCGGGCTTCGTGGGCGCCAACGAGGAGGGCGGCCTCATCGAGCGGTGCTGGACCTCCATGAGCGTCAGCACCCAGAGCGATTACGCCGGCGGCTTTGTGGGTCTGGGCTACGGCGGCACCATCCGCAACTGCTTCGCACTGGGGAACGTGTCGGGCCGCGGCTATTCCGGCGGCTTCGTGGGACGCTCCGTATTCCAGGGCAACGCCTATGAGAGCTGCTACGCTGCGGGTATCGTCACGGTAGCGGGCGCAGAGGGCAACGGCTTCATCGGCGGCAACAAGCCGGACAGCGCCTTCCAGTACGACCAGTCTGAGGGCGTGTGGAACTGCTACTACAACAGCGAGAACACCGGCGCTCACGGTTACGGCGCGGAGCCGCGGACCGGCATGCAGATGCGGCTGGCGGACTTCGTGCGGGAGCTGGGCAGCGGCATCTGGACCCGCGACGACGCGGTGAACGGCGGCCTGCCCTATCTCACCACGGTGAAGGCGCCGGAGACGGCCAAAACCGCGGACATCACCGTACACGTGGCCGTGGTGACGTATGACAAGGAGACGTACACCTTCGACTTCGACCACAAGAGCGTGGTGGATGTCACCGTGGAGAGCACCGGCAACACCCGCGTGGTGGACGTGATGGACGCGGCTCAGGCGCAGGGCAAGCTGACGTACAGCTACTCCACCACCGCCACCTTCGGACGGTTCATCCACACCATCAACGGCCATGCGGTCAACGCGCCGGATGGCTGGATGTTCACCATCAACGACGCCCTGTCCAACGTCAGCGCCTCCACGGCGTCGGTGAAGGACGGCGACAGGGTGCTGTGGTTCGAGGGCACCACCGAGAACCAGTTCCAGGGCCCGCTGTGGGCGGAGCTGGACGGCAGCACCATCCAGTGGGAGACCATTTCCACCGTGGCGGAGCTCCGGGCGCTGGCGGCGTCCAAGGACCCCGCAGTGCTGGCGAAGAACTACAAGCTGGCCAGGGATCTGGACCTGTCGGGCGTGACGTTCTCCGGCATCGGCAGCGCGTCCGCGCCCTTTACGGGCATGTTTGACGGCCAGGGCCACACCGTGTCCCATGTGACGGTGAAGGGCGGCGACAACGCCGGATTCTTCAATGTGACGCTGGGCGCGGTCATCAAGAACCTGCATCTCAGCGATGTGAACGTCACCGGCGGCAGCCGCGTGGGCGGTCTGGTGGGCTGGGCCCAGGCAGAACTGGACCGTCAGGATATGGCGGGCAGCAAGGCCGGCCTTGTCGGCAGCTGCACTGTGTCCGGTACGGTCAGCGGCAGCCGCGCCGTGGGCGGTCTGGTGGGCCTGAACGAGGGCCGCAGCGATCAGGAGACCATGTTCTCCGTGGCCAGCGCCGTGGATAAGTGTACCGCCGCGGTCAGCGTCTCCGGCAAGGAGAAGGTGGGCGGCCTGGTGGGCGAGAACAGCGGCAGCATCACCAAGAGTGCCGCGCAGGGCAGCGTCACCGCGCCGGATGGCGTGATGGTGGGCGGCTTTGCCGGCGACAACAGCGGCGGCATCTACGACAGCCATGCCGAAGGCGAGGTGCGGGGCAAGTCCTACGCCGGCGGCTTTGCGGGTATCAGCGACGGCACGGTGAAGAATTGTTACAGCCTGGGCAGTGTTACCGGTACGGACTACACCGGCGGCTTCGCCGGAGGCATCAGTGCGGCGGAGAACGCCGTGGGCGCCGGGCTGGTGACGGTGACGGGTACGCCCACCTACGGCTATACCGGCGGCTTCGCCGGACGGCTGGGCGGTACGCTGGCGGGTCTAGACAACCAGATCACGATCAAAAATGTCTACGGAAACTGCATGAAGCCGGACGGCCAGTGGAAGGCCGCAGGCAACAGCTTTGCCGGCAGCAGCGAGCAGGCCGCGGTGGAGGGCATGAAGCTGACCACATGGCAGCAGGTGAACGACAAGCTCATGGAGCTGTTCGGCGTATCCCTGCCGTGGATCGTGGACGATACCGCCCTGATGGATTCCATCGCAGCCACCCTCACCGAGACCAAGGACGGCTGGAGCGCCATGGACATGGCGGCCTATGGCCAGCTGGCGGGTAAGACCGCCAGACTCAGCGATGCGGCACGCCAGAACATCATGGACCTGCTGATCGCCGAGGCCTCCGGTACGACGGACGCCGGCGCCAGAAGCCGCATCGAGCTGGTGCTGCGGGCGCTGGGCGTGGACAGCGCGGAGCTGTATCCCCAGGGCAGCAGCAAGGCCGTGAACAACGGGGCGCTGCTGAAGGCCATGGATATGAGCGGCGTCACCGTGTGGGCGGCACCCTACGTGCTGATGGCCAATATGCAGGGCGGCGTGAAGCTCACTGACCAGCAGATCGAGACGCTGATCGCCACCATCGCGGCGGCGGAGTCCAACGGCATTCTGGGCAGCAGCTACGGCGGCGCGTATTACGCCGATCCCGATACCACGGGTGCGGCCATGGCGGCGCTGAGCGCCTACACCGATCGCAGCAGCGCCAAGACGCTGCTGGATAAGCTGGTGCGGGGCGCGGCGAACCATGTGGCCGGCGCGGGCTATTACAGCAACGCCAACAGCGACGCCATGCTCATCATCGGCTTCATTGCCGCGGGCGTGGATCCCGAGACGGTGCTGTGCGCCAGCGGCATCACGCTGGTGGAGGACATGCTGCGCTATGCCAATGACGCCAACAACGGCTTCCTGTACGCCGGTGAGGACAACGCACTGGCCACGGAGCAGGGCTTCCGGGCCCTGGTAGCGTTGGCGCAGTTCCGCGCCAACGGCGGCAAGGCGTACAATATCTATAATTTCAGCAAGACGGCGGTGAAGCCGGGCCACGCCACCGGCAGCGGTGAGCCGGATGTGCCGGTGAACCCGCCCGAGGAGAACGAGGATATCACCGTCACCGTGTCTATCCGCACGCCGGCGGGCATGTGGATGGACGGTAAGAGCGTCACCGTAAAGAAGGGCTCTACCGTGTACCACGCCTTTATCGAGGCGCTGAGGGACAGCGGCATCACCCAGTCCGGCGCGGCCAGCGGCTACGTCCGGTCCATGACCAAGGGAGGCGTCACCTACGGCGAGTTCACCCACGGCGACAACTCCGGCTGGCTGTACAAGGTCAACGGTGTGCTGCCCAATGTGGCGCTGACCCAGAAGAAGCTGGCCGACGGCGACGACATCCTGTGGTACTACACCACCGACTGGAAGCAGGATCCCGACGCCGGCGCCATGGCGGACCAGAGTCTGACGGCGGCGGATGTCATCAAGCTCATCAACGCCATCGGGGATGTGACGCTGGACAGCGGCAGCGCCATCGCGGCGGCACGGACGGCCTACAACAGGCTGCCGGCAGAGGAGAAGGCGCTGGTCACCAACTATGCGGTGCTGGTGGCGGCGGAGGAGACGTATGCCGCGCTGGTGAAGGCGCAGCAGGAGACCTCCGGCGTCAAGGAGAACACCGCGTGGCGCACCCAGTATGAGACGGCGCTGGACAAGGCAGGCGAGAACGACCTGACCTTCGGCAGCGAGTGGCTGGTCATCGCGCTGGCCCGCAGCGGCAGGACGGTGCCCGACAGCTACTACGACAGCGTGGTGAAGGCGGTGCAGGACGCGGGCGGCGAGCTCAGCGATAAGAAGTTCACCGAGTACTCCCGCGTGATCCTGGCGCTGACGGCCATCGGCAAGGACCCTGCGGACGTGGGCGGCTATGATCTGCTGGCCAAGCTGGCAGACATGGACAAAGTGACGTATCAGGGCCTTAACGGCGCCATCTTCGCGCTGATCGCGCTGGACAGTGCCGGGTATGAGGTGCCCGCCGCGGCGGAGGACGCCAACCAGACCTCCCGCGAGGCACTGGTGGCTTACATTCTGGACAAGCAGCTGTCCGATGGCGGCTGGGCTCTGTCCGGTGACAGCGCCGATCCCGATATGACCGCCATGGCGGTGCAGGCGCTGGCGGCGTACCGCGACGACGCGGCGGTACAGGCGGCGGTGGACGAGGCCGTGCAGACCCTGTCCGACATGCAGCTCTCTGACGGCGGTTACAGCAGCTGGGGCACGGTGAACAGCGAGTCCTGCGCCCAGGTCATCATCGCGCTGACCACGCTGGGCATCGATCCTGCCAAGGACAGCCGGTTCATCAAGTACGGCCTGAGCCTGCTGGATGCGCTGTGCGCCTACTATAAGGACGGCGGATTCTGCCACACGCGGGACGGCGCGGCGGACGATATCGCCACGGAGCAGGCACTGTGCGCCCTGACGGCCTACGCGCGGCTGCTGAACGGCCAGACGGCACTGTACGACATGACCGACCTGGCCGCGGGCATCACGCCGGCGGAGCCGGATGCGCAGGAGCCTGCGGAGGAGCAGGAGCCTGCGGCGCAGAACGGCGCCGTGGTGTGGATCGTCGTGGCGGCGGCCGCAGCGGCGGCCGGTGCGGCGGTGATCGCAGCGTCCAAGCGCAGAAAGAAAGAATAAGGACCCCGCTGGGCGGAAGCGTATGAAAAGCTCCCCCTGCCGGCATATGCCGGCAGGGGGAGCTTTTGCAGTTGATACAGCGCTTATTTCTCCTGTTCTGCGAGCTGGCGGAGGAGGATGTCCTCGGCGTAGCCGCAGGCACGCGCAACGGAACCAGCCTCAAAGGGATTTGCCAGATTCGCATAACGCAGGGTTTCCAGATAACTGCGGCTGCCGCCGGTCTTGCAGAGCTTCAGATAGTCCTGCCAGGCCGCCGCCTTATCCTCGGCGTACTTCTTCTTGAACTCCATGGCGCCCATGGTGGTGAGCGTATAGTTGATGTAATAGAACGGGTAGAGGTAGATGTGCAGCTTGTGATACCAGTAGCCGCCGCGCTCCATGAAGGCGTCATTGTCGTACTTGCGCCAGGGCATGTACTTCTCCTCCAGCAGGCGCCACTGGTACGTCCGCTCCTTGGGCGTCAGCTGGGGATCGGCGTAGCAGATGTGCTGGAACTCGTCCACAGCCACGCCGAAGGGCACAAAGGTCAGCGCCTCCTGTAAATGGGCAAAGCGGAACTTGTCCGCCTGATCGCCGAAGAACCACTGGGCATAGGGGTAGGCGAACTGCTCCATGGACATGGAGTGGATCTCCGCGATGTCGGTGGTCTCACTGTAATAGTCCGAGATGGGCTGGCTGCGCATGGCCATGTAGCCGGCGAAGGCGTGCCCCAGCTCGTGGGTCAGGACCTGCATGTCGAAAATGGTGTGGTTGAAGCAGGAGAACACGAAGGGGGCCTTCAGGCTGGGCAGGCTGGTCATGTAGCCGGTGGAGGCCTTGCCGGGCTTGTTCTCCAGGTCCATCAGCTGGTGGTCGATCATGAAGTCGATAAACTCGCCGGTCTCGTGACTGATCTCGTGGTACATCTTCCGGGCGGTCTCGACCATGAATTCTGCATCGCCGGCGGGCTCGGCGTTGCCGTCGGGGAACACCATTTTCTCATCGTGCCACATGACATGGTCGATGCCGAGGCGCTTGGCCTGCGCGTCATAGAGCTTCTGACACAGCGGAACGAGGACGGTGCGCACCTGCTCACGGAAGGAGGCCACCTCCTTCTCGCCGTAGTCGGTGCGGCCCTGCTCCAGGTAGCCCAGGGGAATGTAGTTCTCATAGCCCAGGTTTTTGCCCATCTGGTTGCGGATGCGGATCAGCTCGTCCCAGATCTCCTCCAGACGGGGCTCGTTGGCCTCGTAGAACGCGGAGTACGCCTTGACCGCGGCGGCGCGGACGGCGCGGTCGGGGTGCTCGAAGTACTTCTGCACGCCGTAGAGATTCAGGGTCTTGCCGTCGAAGGGGATCTCGGCGGCGGCCATGATCTTCTGATACTCGTTGGTCAGGCGGGACTCCTGCTGGCGCAGGGGGACGTTGGCCTCGCAGAACTGCTTTTTCTGCAGGTCGATGGCGACGAAATACTGCCTGCCGAACTCCCGCTCGATGTCGGGGCGGAAGGGGCTGGAGGCGATGGCCTCGCTCAGCGCCACCTCGGCGGCGCCCAGGGTGGGCAGGGTGTCCTGCAGGTAGTGGATCTCCGCTTCATAGAAGGCGTCGCGGGTGTCCAGAGTGTGGCGGATGTGGGCGATGGCGCACTGGGTGGACAGCTCACCGTTGGCGCGGTCCATCTCAAAGAGCAGCGCACGCAGCGCATCGAAGCTCTCCGCCTGCTCCACGGCGTCCTGCCACCGGGCCAGCTGGGTGCGGCGGGCCTCCAGATCGGGGCGCTGATAGGGTAAGGTCGAAAATTTGTAATTCTCCATGGGGTCCGTTCCTCCTCACGGTCTTCGAAAGAAATCCTGCAAAGCTGCAATATGTATATTATCATGACTGCGCCGGAGGATGTCAAGGGGCGATTTGCGGGGGCCGTTAAATGCCACTAAAAAATGTGCATCTATCGTGGTTTTTGCCGTTTATAAAGATAATGCGTTAAAAAATGTTGCTTCTGCGCGATTCCCATGGTAAAATGATAATTAACCGATCTGGACGATCATCATTCCTTCCGGCAGCCGGATGCAAATTTTGCACCTGATGCATCGGTCAGATGAGAGACGTAAGCAGCCAAATGAGCAAGAAAGAGAAGTGAAAAGCAGGCAGTCAAGTGGGCAAGAAGGAGAAGTGAGATGAACAACAGCAGTTTGAAAAAACGGCTCCTGTCGGTGGCGATGGCGGCGGTGATGGTATTTTCCCTGCTGCCCGCCACGGCGTGGGCGGCGATGGCGGAGAACCTGCCCGCCGCGTCCGGCCAGACACGGACGGAACAGAAGCGGGGCGGCAGCGACACCTACACCGTGACCCGGGACGTCAAAAGCGTCGCGGCGGCGCAGACAGGCGCGGTGAAGAAGGTCACCTGCCTTGACCTGACCACGGGAAAGGACCAGGTCTCCCTGGATGCCGACGGCGGATACCGATGGGTCGCCGGCGCGAACTATTTGTATCTGTACAAGGTGCAGATCGAGGCCGAGGGCTCCAATGCGCTGATCCTGCCGGCCGGCGCCACCGTGGAGGTGGTGGGCAAGTGCAGCATCACAGGCGGCGGCGCCAACGAGTGCGCCGTGTGGTCCAAGGGCGATGTGACGGTGGGGCTGGGGCAGGACGCCACGCTGACTGTCAACGGTCTGGGCTGGCGCGCGGAAGGCAATTTGACTGTTGCGCATGCATATGATGCGTACACGGGCGGCGAGCTGACCGTCAACTACAACGGTACCAGCTCTGACAACGGCACCAGCGGCGCGGCCATTTACATGGGCGGCAATACGCTGCGCGTGGAGCAGGGCGCGAGGGTGACGGCCAACGGCAGCGGCATCGGCAACGTAAAGGCCAAGGACAGCTGCGGCGTGAAGGCGCTGTCTATGTGGACGGCGGCGCGGAGCTGGTCGCGGACGGCGGCAGCGCCGGAAGCGCCGGCATCAGCTACGGCATCTTCGGCGACGTGACCGTGAAGAACGGCACCGTCACCGCCACCGGCGGCAGCGGCCTCCAGAGCTACGGCGTGTCCGGCAACAGCGTGAGCGTCTCCGACGGCGGCGTGCTGAACGCCAACGGCGGCACGGCGGTGCAGAATCTCAATTCCAGCATCAAGCCCATCAGCGGCGGTATCTATCTGGGCAATAACGCGGTCATTGAAAATGCCGCGGTGAACGCCAGCGGCGGCGTGGCTCCCTGCGGCGACAGCTTTGCCAGCGTCGGCCTGCAGATGACCAGCCGCAGTGAGGTGACGGTCAACAGCGGCGGCGTGCTGAACGCCAACGGCGGCCAGCTGACAAACGGGTCCTCCGCCAATGAGACCAACGGCTTCAGCGCCGGTATCAATATGATGGACGCCAGCGAGGCGAATCTGTTCGTCAACGGCACGGGCCGCGTGACCGCTATCGGCAATCCCGAGCGGCTGGACGGTGGGACGGTCATAAGCTACGGCGTCAACCATGCGGACATGGGCGAGCTCACCATCGAGCTCAGCGGAGTCGCCAGCTTCAAGGCCGCCGGCGGCACCGCTGCCAGCCGTGCGGCGTTCACACCGGACACGGTGTCCATCAAGGGCAGCGAGGCCTATCGGGACTTTGACAACGTGACCGATGGATACAAGTTCCTCAACAGCACCTATGTCAGGAATGACGTTCCGGCGCAGAGTCTGGAGGTCACCGTCTGCGACCACAGAGCGGGCGTTACCAACGGCAAGTGCAACAACTGCGGCGCGGAGGTGGCGGCGGCAGCGGTGACGGACGCCGCCGGTGGAACTACCAGCTATGGGACCTTCGAGGAAGCCGTCGACGCGGCGGCGCGTCTGGACGGCAGCACCGTGAGGCTGCTGGCGGATGCGGCGGTGGAAGCGAACTACACCATCGCGGCGGGCACCTTTACCATCGACTTCAACGGCAGGAAGCTGACGGTGGCTGAGAACAACTTCTTCGCGGCACAGACCGCCGAGGTGACCCTGACGGACAGCGCGTCCATCAAGGTGGGGCAGCCGTGCGTGCCCAATGCCGCAGAGGGCGGCAGGATCATCGTCGAGAGCGGCAAATTCGGCGGCGGCATCGTGCAGCATGACGACGGCACGCTGCTGCTCAACGGCGGCTACTTCGGCATGATCACCCTGATGGATCCGAATGAGAACGTGATGGATCTGCTGGGCGCGGGCAAAGCGTACCGGTCGGTGCTGGGCGCAGATGCCTGGCAGGATGACAGCAATGCGGATACGACGTCCGTGGCCGGCCAGAAGCGGCTGCATGAGGTCGAGGTGGTGGATGCACCCCTGCGCATCATCCAGCAGACACCGGCGAGCGGCACACTGACCGTCTACGAGACCTCGCCCACTATTCCCAGCCTGAAGGTAACGGCGGCGTATGACAGCGCCATGAGCTGGGTATTCGACGCCAAGCTCTATTACCGCGCCAGCGCCATTGATGGGTGGTCGACAGCGGATGCGCCTAAGGTCAGCAGCGACGGGAACGGCACCGTTACGGTAAGCAGCAATACCACGCTGAAAACCGGCCAGTACCAGCTCCAGCTGACGTTCCACGGCTATCGGGCGGAGTCCCGGGTCTTCAACGTGACGCTGGAGCCCTGCGGCCACCCCGACATCGATGCGAACGGAAAATGCGGCACCTGCCAGTACCAGTTCGTGGCTACCCTGACCGACGCGGCGGGCGAGGTCACCGGATACGACACGCTCAACGGGGCGCTGGCCGAGGTCAAGGCCCTCTCTGCCGACGCGCAGAACGCCAGCCGCTACACCGTCAGGCTGCATCGGGATGTGACGGAGGATGTGCGCATCACCGGCGGCAAGTTTACACTGGATCTCAACGGCAAGACGGCCACCGTGCCCAGCGGCCTGGCCATCAGCGGCACGACCGATATCGGCATCCAGAACGGCAAGCTGGTATCTGACGTGACCGTCAGCAGTGCATCGCTGACCGTCAGTGCTGCGGAGGGGCTGGGCAGGATCACGCTGCAGGGCAGCGCCAACGTGCAATTCTATCCCGACGCCAGCGCGTCGGCCTTCAAGGTGGAGAGCGCCAACGCGCTGCTGATCATGAACGGCGGCACCGTGGGCACCATCGATATGACGGGCGGTGAGGTCCGTGTCCATTTCAACGCGAAAGTCACCGGTCAGGTCAACGTGGACGGCGGCGAGCTGAGCGTGCGGGAGGCCCCCGTCTTTGATGGGGGCGTCCGCATCGGGGGCGGCGCCAGGATGACGGTCGTTCCCAATTCCACAGCCAAATTCAACGGAGTGCTGGAATTTGCGGAGGAGGCCGTCGGTGAGCTGGCAGGCGGTACATACAAAAAGCTTGGCATCGCCGCCGGCCGCACGCTGAGCGAGCTGCTGAAGAGCGGTTACGTCTATTACAGGGTCGACATAAGCGAGTTCATTCAGGGGAAAACCGACAATTTGACCAACGTCAAGGTCATCAGTCACACCCACAGCATCCGCGGCGACGGCACCTGCGCCTGCGGCGAGAGCTTCACGGCCTCCGTCAGCAGCGGCGCCAGCGTTGACTGGTACAAGACACTGAGCGAGGCGCTGGCCGCAGTCAAGACCCTCTCTGCCGGCGTGCAGGACGCCGCCCTGTATACCGTCAGGCTGTATCAGGACGCGGCGGAGGATGTAAGCATCAACGGCGGCAAGTTCACGCTGGACCTCAACGGCCATAAGGCCGGCGATACCGCCTTCACAGCCGGCGGCAGCGCGGCGGTGATCCTTTCGGGCGGAGAGGTATCCTGCAACATGCAGGTCAGGGACACGGCGGACCTGACCGTCAACGGCACCGTGCTGCGCGATGTGGAGCTGTACGGCAGCGCTAAGCTGACCGCCAACGGCGCGGCCATGGGGCACCTCCAGACCAGGGACGGCACTCCGGCGGCGGTGGTGACCGGCGGCACGATAAGCCGTATAACGATGCAAGCCGGTACGGTCGGACTGACCGGCAGCGTCACCGTTGAAAATCAGACCGAAGTGCTCAGCGGCGGTGTGCTCACCGTGACTGCACAGAGCGGCGAGCCTGAGTTCCGAAATGCGGTCGCGATCGGGGACGGCGGCAAGCTGGTGGCCTCTGCCGGTAAGTTCCGCAGCAACGTGGAATTTGGTATCGGCGCGAAGGGTGAGCTGTCCGGCGGCGAGTATGGCGGTCTCGAGTGCGGCGGCGACCAGCTGCTGAAGGATATGCTGAAGACCGGCTATGCCTACTTTGGGATCGAGCATCTGGAAAACGGTTATGTGAACAGCCTGATGAGCCAGGGCTACACGGTGAGACCCCATTCCAACCACAGCTATGAATGGGACACCGCTACCCATGAGAAGAAGTGCGGCTGCGGCGACGTCAGCGAAACGGACACTGCCGCGCCGGTGATCGGCTTCCTGAACGGCGCGGCGCTCAAGACCGAGAACGGACGGCAGGTCATGGACGTGACGGACAACGTGATCTACACCGTAACGGACGCCAATGAGGTAAGGGTGACCGTGTCCTACGGCAGCGGCACAGCCGCAGAGGTGCGCCCCGACGCGGGCGGCCGGTATGAGCTGCCCTTGAGCGAGGGCGATGGCAAGCCGGTGACCATCACCGCCGCCGACGAAGCGGGCAACGTGACCACCGTGACGTTCACCCTCTACCGTCTGGTAGATATGCGCATTTCCAGCCATGTGGGCGTGGCCGTGGAGGAGGCAGACCTGACAAGGACGGTGCGCAGCGGCCAGACCTACACCCTCCGCGTCACCATGCTGCCGGGCTACACCGGCGAGGACGGCCTGGAGCTGGAGCAGGGTGCGCTGACCACAAAGCAGCGATTTACCGGCAGCGACGCCGCCGGCTACACCGTTCAGGTGACGGCAGACTTCAACAACAGCCTGCTGCGCATCGTGGGCGCATACGACAACACGCCGCCCACGGCGGAGATCACCATCCGGAACAGCAGCTTCAGGAACTTCCTGAACCGTATTTCCTTCGGCCTGTTCTTCAAGGAGACACAGACGGTCAGCGTCACCGCCGCCGATGTGGGCGCGGGGCTGGACAAGGCGGAGTACCTGCTGAGCGGCACGGCTTTTACCAAGAAAGCCGACGCCGGAGCCGCCGACGGCTGGACGGCGCTGACGCTGGACACCGACGGCAGGGGCAGCTTTACCGTGGCTCCCAACAGCAAGGGCTTCCTCTATGTGAAGGCCATCGACCGGGAGGGCAACGTTACCGTGGTCAATGCCGACGGCATGGTGGTCTACACCGACGCGGAGCAGATCACGGAGCGCGTCAGCTTCGCCGAAGCCTCCGCGGACGACTGCGTATTCCGTGTGAAGGACAACGGCAGCACGGTGAGAAGCATCACCATGGGCAGCAGAGCGCTGGTAAGGGATACGGAGTATCGGATCGGCGCATCCGCCAACGGCCAGCTGGCCATCACCCTGACCAACAGCTTCCTGACGGCGCTGACGGCGGGCAGCTACACCCTGACCGTGTCCTATGATCCCATGGGCGAGACCTATGTCTCCGGCGGCGACAATCAGGCGCCGGCCTCCACCACCGTGGTGCTGGCCGTGGGCAAATCCACTGTGGACGCCGACATCGTCTCCATGGACAAGATCTATGACAGCGAGCCTGTGACGCCCTCCGCCAATACGGAGAGCGACGGCGTCATGACATGGGAGTTCAAGCCCGACGGCGCGGACCCCGGCGCCTATACCACCGCAGCGCCCGAGGATGCCGGTACCTACAACGTGCGGCTGACCGTGGCGGAGACGGAGCACTACGACCGCATTGAAAAGACGGGGACCTTTACCATCACTCCGAAGGAGATCCAGCTCCACACTCCCGCGCTGGAGGACAAGACCTACGACGGCAGCACGGCCATCGTGTGCATGTACTACTATCCCGAGCGGGCCATGGAGGGCAAGATCAGCGGCGACGACCTGTCCGTGGTGATGGGGCAGGCCAACGCGGACAGTCCCGACGTGGGCAGAAGGACCGTGACCTTTACGGGCTTCGCTCTGGCGGGCAGCGACGCGGCCAACTATACCCTGGCCGCGCAGCCCATTTCCGGCAGCGCCGCCATCACGGCGCGTCCGCTGAGCATTGGCAGTCTGACCGTCCGCGACAAGCTCTATGACGGGCTCAACACCGCCGCCATCGAGGGCACGCCCACGCTGGTGAATCTGGCGGACGGCGAGACACTGATGCTCCGCTGCGGCACGCCTACCTTCGACACGGTGGCTGCGGGCGACAACATTCCCGTCAGCTTCACCGAGTTCACCATCGCCGACAGCGCCAACGGCAAAGCCGGCAATTACAGCCTGACCCAGCCCACCGGTATCACCGCCAGCATCAAGGCGTATACCGCCACCGGCGCGGAGTATACCGCCAGCACCGGCCAGTGGACGAATCAGAACTTCATGGTGACGGCGGCGGACGGCTGGCAGGTGTCCGGCACCAATACCGCCAACGGCGATTGGCGCGGCAGCCTGACCCGCTCCGATGAGACGGGCACCGGCAGCCTGACCTTCTATGTGAAGAACACGGCGGACGGTTATATCTCCGAGCCCGTCACCCTCACCTACAAGATCGACAAGACCGATCCCACCGGCGAGATCCGCATCGACCAGCGCAACGCGTGGCAGAGCTTCTGGAATACCATCAGCTTTGACCTGTTCTACAAGAGCCGGCAGACCGTGACGCTGACGGCGGCGGACGAGGCCAGCGGTGTGACGGCCATCGAGTACCTGCTCAGTGAGGAGGACTATACCGCGGCGCAGCTGGACGGCATGACCTTCCGGCCCTACACTGCGCCTGTGGCCATCACTCCCGACAGCAGGCTCATCGCCTATGCACGGATCACCGATGCGGCGGGCAACGTCACCTATCTGCGGTCCGACGGCGTGGTGCTGGATGCCGCCGCGCCGGTCATTGCCGGTGTGGACGACGGCGCGGTCTACTGCGGCAGCGTGACCTTCACCGTCACCGATGCGTATCTGGATACCGTCACCGTGGACGGCACGGCGGCTGTCAGCGCCCCCGGCCGCGCCGCGGGGAGTACCTATATCATTGAGGCGGACAGCCAGCTCCACACCATTGTGGCCACCGATCGGGCCGGCAACAGCACCCAGGTGCAGATCACGGTCAACAACGGCCACACTGTGGGCACTCCCGCCTCCTGCAAGGCTCCTGCGGTGTGCAGATATTGCGGCGAAAGCTTCGGCGATCCGGCACCCGGGAACCACGGCGGCCTGCTGCGCCGCGTGGACAAGGTCAACGCCACCTCCACCGCCGACGGCAACATCGAATACTGGTACTGCTCCGGCTGCGGCAAGTATTATCTGGACGCCGCTGCCGGCAGAGAGATCACCCGTGGGGATACCATCCTGCCCGCCATCGGTCTGCGCATCGTGGGCGATGTGAGGGTATGGAGACCCGGCGACAAGACGCTGGACGTTACCTTCCGCCAGGAGTATGACGACTTCACCGTGCAGATCGACGGCGTGACGGTGGATCCCGCCAACTACGAGGTGACGGCTGATCCCGACGGCGGCAGGCTGATCGTCACGTTCCGCGCACAGTTCCTGCGCACGCTGGCCTTCGGCGAGCGCACCATCACCATCGTCTCCGACGACGGCAGCGCCTCCGTCTCCTTCCGACGGGACAGCGCCCGGGCCGTTACCTCCGGCGGTAAGACCGGCGTGACCAGCGCCGCTACCGGCGACGGATTCCCCATGGGCGGCATGGCCGCGGCGCTGCTGGTCAGCGGCAGTGCTCTGGTGATGCTCACCACCCGCGCCAGACGGAAGGAAGAGAAATGACCCCTTCCCCCGCGGGGAAAATCGGATACATGTTGGCAGGGCGGGGTAAAATACCCCGCCCTGCCAACATAGCCCATATCAACGCCTCCCATTCCGTCAAAGCGGCATCGGAATCCGTGCGATCTCGATAACTGCTACGATGGCAATGATAAAGGCGGCAATTCCGATAACGACTGCGCTCCTCTTGCTGAGCTTTTTCTTTTTTGCCCGGCATATCAGCATAGCACCGACCACACAAACAGCCGCCGCTATCAATGCGATGCCCAGCGTTTCCCACAGCCAGGAAAGTTCATATATGATCTTCATTCGTTCACCTATCCTTTTTGTCCATGCTGGCATAGCATGACTTGCCGACCATATCGATCATGGCTTATTTCAACAGCTCCGACAATACCTGAAACAGCTTTTGAATATCCAGCGGTTTGGCAATATGGCCGTTCATGCCGGCACGCAATGCGTTTTTCCGATCATCCTCGAACGCATTGGCAGTCATAGCCACAATGGGGAGCGCTGCCTTTTTTGTATCCGGAAGCGCACGGATCCGGCGGGTCGCTTCATAGCCATCCATCTCCGGCATTTGAATATCCATCAGGATCAGATCATACCGGTCGGCAGAGGCCGCTTCGACCTTTTCAACGGCAACCTTTCCGTTTTCCGCAGTATCTACCTCAAAGCCCGCTTCTTTAAGAAGCGTTGACGCGATCTCCAGATTCAGCTCGTTATCCTCGACCACCAGAAGCTTCTTCCCGGTAAAGGCGGAAGCTTTTGCGGCGGGCGGCGTCTGTTCTGTTTTCGCCTCGCCGATGGGGAAGCGCAGAGAAATGGTAAATTCCGAGCCCTTTCCCTGTTCGCTTTTCACCGTGATCCTGCCGCCCATCATATCCACCAGACTTTTCGTGATGGCCATGCCGAGCCCTGTACCCTGTATCTTACTGACGGTGGAGGTCCTTTCTCTGGCAAACTGCTCAAAAATGTGCTTTTGGAACTCCTCGCTCATGCCGATGC
>ERZ1673701.1391-NODE-1391-length-22140-cov-4.717908_pt1 | contig 22140 bp, 18 predicted proteins | sample MGYA00580231_ERZ1673701 | MGnify/ENA primary metagenome ERZ1673701 (study PRJEB41218, sample SAMN15661798) | gut metagenome | host: Homo sapiens | place: Canada: London | collected 2015-08-20/2019-03-30 | study: EMG produced TPA metagenomics assembly of...
CCGCAGAGGCGATGGTCATATTTCCAAAGTGCGGGGCCATTGCGTAGGAGGCAATGATGCGGACGGCCAGAGAGACCAGTCCCGCAGCGCTGGAGTACATCAGGTCTCCCCTGCCCTCCAGATAGCCGCGGAACGCCGTGGTCAGGCCGAAGATCGGATAGAAGAATGCAATGCGGTGGAAAAAAGCGCTTCCGATCGCCACCGCGGCGGTCCCGGCACCGAAAAGCGCAATGATCTTTCCGCCTGTCGGGATCACGAGGCCCGTCAGGAACGCAGACACCACCAGGGTCAGAATTGTACCGGCAGAGAGGGTTTTTCGGGTGCGTATCGTATCTCCCGCGCCGTGACTATGAGCCGTGACCGTGGAAATACCGGAGCCGAGGTTCACGATGGGCAGCAGGATCAGCGTGTCGATGCGGTAGGCCGTTGTGATGGCGGTAACGGTATCCGTTCCGAAGCGGTTCATGAAGTCCTGCAATACCAGACTGCCCAAGGCGCTGATGCTGGACTGTACCATGGGCGGCAGGCCGTAGCGCAAGCCGTCCCGCACCACGGCGCCGCAGAAGCTCTCTTTCCGGTAACCGCTTTTCAGCCAGGGGTATTTCCATGTGCCGTACAGGACGATGAACACCGTCATGATCGCTTGGGACAGCACAGTCGCCGCAGCCGCGCCCAGTACGCCCCAGCGCAGCTCCGCAACAAAAAGGATATCCAGCAGCACATTGATGAGAGAGGAGACCAGAATGGAGAGGAACGGAATGCGGCTGTCCCCCAGTCCGCGCAGGGTGGCGGTATAGACATTATAGACCGCCAGAAACGGCAATCCCCAGAAAATAATGCGGATATAGCCGCTGGCGAGGTCGATGGTATCCGCCGGCGTGTGCAGCAGCTCCATAAACGGATAGGACAGGGCGGAGCCGACTGCCGCAGCCAGCAGAAATACGCCGCCGAGGATCACGGCAAACACCGCCAGCACAGGCGGGATGCTGTCCTGTTTCTTTGCGCCGAAGTTCTTGGCGATCAGGACGGACAGGCCCAGCGTGAAGCCGGTGATGGTGGTGATGAAGAAGCTAATGGGAATGGACGTCACGCCGATGGCGGAAAGGGATAGCTCTCCGTCCACATTGCCGACGATGAAGGCGTCTGCCCAGTTATAGAGCTGCTGCAGCACACCGCTGAGAATCAGCGGCAGGCTGAATCGGATCAGCTCTTTCATGATGGTTCCTAATTTTTGATTCTCGTTCATGTGTCCTCCTGAAAATTGCAGAACAAAACCACGCAATTGTTCTGCACAATTGCGTGGTTAAAAGCAGCATATCAAACGCCTTGAAAACCCCACGTCATAAATTTTGTAGAAGCATTATAGCACGGTGCGGCTGACAATGCAAGAGAGATGGTCGATCCTGTCCGGTCCCGGTCAGATCACCGACGCGCCGAAGGGCATCAGCGACAGCTTCGCCATCTTGAAGCACTGCTTTCCGATGGGGATACCAAGGAGTGTTATGCACCAGAGACAGCCAAGAATGACATAGCCGATCGCCATTTCAAGGCCGAAGAATACGATCCAGATCAGGTTCACCAGAAAGGAAAACCCGCCGCCCCCATATATGACCTCTTTTCCGAAAGGGAAAAAGGCGAGACTTGCGAACTTGAAGCATTGCAGTCCGACGGGAATACCGATGATGGTCACACACCACAGGCATCCGGCCAGCACCCACGCAAGTCCGCCGATCAGTCCACCAAACAGAAACCAGAGAATATTGCCGATCACTGTCATATTCCTCTCCCCTTTCGTTTTTTCTTTTCGTATTGTGTTCAATTCGCCTTGTGAAAACAGGCTGCCGCTTGTTTGAGTACCTTGGCAGCGACAGCATCCGGTAAGCAAACGATTGTAATTCCATCACTTGTTCTTTCTAATTTCGATCAGTCCGCATATACCGGCAGCAATACACAAAAGCGCCGGAACACTCGTTCCTAAATTATTCAGTTCCGTTGCGCCGGCTCCAATCAGTACAATGGCTGCTATAAAATTCATTGCGACGCAGAACATAAACCATTTCATTTTCGTTGCCTCCTATTTTCACTGTTCAACATGATTCCGCCATTTTGGACAGTTCACGCTCAATTTGGAGTTCCGCAAAACGAACATTTCCCCACTGTAAATAGTCAGGGCCTATAACCGTACTTCGGCCCCAAAAAGTTTTCTCGCTTCACCGATGCTGCCTGTAAATGTTCCCCGTAACCCATAAACGCGGGCCGCATAACGGATAACCACAAAAATAACCGATCCTCTGTCTCTGAACGCTGAACACACGCAGAGATCGTGATTGGATCAAAAATGGTCGGACATTCGTGTGAAACGACGGAAAGCAGTCATTCTTCAAACTCAAAGGTTTCCTGCTGATTCACCGCGTCCAGCGCAAGCTGGGCACGGGACAATTCATCGGCAGCTTTCTCATAGTCGGCCTCCACCGCCGCGATGTCATAGTTGGCGTAGGTGTAGTCGATGATGCTGGACTGGCGGCCGTACTGCTCCTCCACACGCTCCTTGGGCAGTCGGCTTTTCATTTCCAGCAGCTTGCTTTTCCGCTTGGTAAGCTGAGGAATGTAGACCAGCAGCTCGTCGATGGTCATGTCAAAGCTGTCCACGGTCTGCGTGGCGTTAAAAATGTTGATGGCGTGCTTGAGCTTGCGGATTTTCGCTTCCAACTCTGCGAGACGGATCTGCGTTTCAGCGTAATCGTAGACAGGCCGAACGGACTCGACATCCTCCCCCATGGCAGCCCGGAAGTCCCGGCTGCGGGTCTCCTTGTCCAGCAACGCGGTATACTCGTCATTCAGTTTTTTCAGCAGCTTGTTGGCCTGTGCGGAGGTGTAGTTCATTTCCATCTGCCTCTCTTTCCTCTATCTGCATGTATTGAATTTTTTAATAGTATAACACGGTCGGGTGCGCTTGTATAGTCGGTACAGCAAAGGGATGCTGCCGTTAGAACGTCTATCCATTGACAGAAGCTCACATTTCATTCTACAATGAACGTAAAGACATTGCGCGATACAAGGCAGAACGCCATCTGAATATGAAGCAATCCGGTTGCAGGTTCACGCCTGCTGATCCGGGCGCAGAAAGGTGGAACATATATGGCCAGATCCTCTTTCCAGAAATTGAAATTACTTCATGTCATGAATTATCTGCTTCAGAACTCCGACGAGGAGCACCCGATTACAGTCAATCAGATGATTCAATACTTAGAGTCCAACGGCATCGCCGCAGAGCGCAAAAGCATTTACGATGACATCGAGGCGCTGCGCACCTTCGGCATGGATATTGAGGAATGCAAGCGGGGCCGCGTGTTCGGCTATTATGTGGCAAGCCGCACCTTTGAGCTGCCGGAGCTGAAGCTGCTGGTGGACAGCGTGCAGTCCTCCAAATTCATCACCCACAAAAAGACCGCGTCCCTCATCAAGAAGATCGAGACATTGGCCAGCGTACACAGCGCCCAGCTTCTTCACCGGCAGGTCTTTGTGAAAAACCGCATCAAGACCATGAACGAGTCCATCTACTACAATGTAGATGAGATTCACAACGGCATCTCCAATAACCGGAAGATCCGGTTTCTGTACTTTGAGTACAATGTGGCCAAGGAGCGGCAGTACCGCCACGGCGGCGCATACTATGTAGTCAGTCCCTTCGCCATGACCTGGGACGATGAAAACTACTATCTGGTGGCCTATGACTCTGAGGCTGGAATCATCAAGCACTACCGCGTGGACAAGATGGAGAAGATCTCCACGCTGGATGAGGAGCGGGACGGTCAGGAGGTCTATCAGGCACTGGACATGGCGGTCTATACCCGCAAAACCTTCGGTATGTTCACCGGCGAAGAGATCAAGGTACAGATGCGGTTTGAAAATCACCTGGTAGGCGCCGTTCTGGACCGGCTGGGCAGCGAGGTATTCATCGTCCCCGACGGCCCGGCCCATTTCACCGTCCGGACGGACGTGGTGGTCAGCCCTCAGTTCTTTGCGTGGGTGCTGGGTTTTGGCCCTCAGGCGCAGATCGTGGGACCCGCTCATGTCGTGGAGGGTATGAAGGCGCATATCGGCTCCGTCGCGGCACTTTACGGCCCGCAGGCATAAATACTGAATCAAATTCAGATCAAGCGGCTCTGACCATTACGGTCAGAGCCGCTTTTTCGACACAGTCCGGTTTTTCGGACAGATAAGGATGTAGAATGATGACACTGGAAGGAAACTCGATTATTTTGAAGGAGAGGTTTTATGAAGTTCAAGATCGTTTTTTCCGCCGCTGAAAAGGAAAGCAGGCACGAGGCTGCCGCGCGGTTTGTTATTTCCAGAAAGCCGAAGCCTACCAGATCCCTGGTGCTGATCCACTTCCCTGCTCGCAACATGACGCTCTCCTACTACAACGATCAATTTGATCTCCACTGCGGCGATCTGGTCTTTGTAGATGGAAAGCTGGAAGGTTTCCGCGGTCATGTGGTGGATGTCTGCTATACCTTCAAGATCAAGCTGTCCGACTACAAGCGGGTCATCAGCGTCGCCGATACGAAGGTCCACGGTGAATTCCATTTTGCCGGATCGCACTTCGTCACCTTTGATCGCAGCGCACTCCCCTATGAACAGGTCATCACCTGGTTCAAGGCACCTGAGAAGGAGGATACGGAGATTGTTTCCGAACAGGACGGCAGCGGCTTTCAGTTGAATGATCTGCAAACCATGAAGATCAGCGACGCCATTGCGGAGCGGGGACATAACTATTACAGAGAAAACCGGGTGCGGTACATCTCTCTGGATAAGACTCGGGTGCGGGCCATTGTGGAAGGGACACAGCCCTACGAGCTGGAATGTGACTACATCAATGGCGAGATCAGAAATCTGGTTTGCGACTGTTTCTGCACTTACGCCTGCAAGCATATGTTCGCCGCCATGTTGCAGCTAAAAGAAACTCTGACATTCATTGAGAAGCACTACCCGGGCAGCTTTAAAGAAAGTCGGTATTTCGCCGCCGTCTGCAAGGAAACGCTGCTGAATACCGCGATGGCCGGCAGAGAAACCGGCAGTATCATGCTCTGAGCCGCGGATCGATCTGAGGAAAATACGCCGTACAGAGATCGCAGATGGTGACAGTGTCCGTTTTATAGGACAGTATGTATTGTATACTGAGCATGTAATCAGAAAACAACACACCACGGAAGGGGTTATAAAGATGGAGCGATTTGAACTGCGGTATGTGATGGGACACATTGAGGTATATGATGAAAACGGCCGGTTCTGCTTTTCTGCGGATCATGTGTCCGAGGCCATGGAGGAATTGCGGGAGGAGTTCAGCGCAGCCTGACCCTTACCGGCTGATAGGCGAAAAAAGTCTGCCTTCCAAATGGAAGGCAGGCTTTTGCAGAGCATTTTCTTATCTGTCGCTATTTCAATCAGCATTTATGAATACGCACTCTGCAAGACTCTATTTGTCATTTATTCTGCCCGGCTCCGGTGCTCAGCTCAGAACCAGCCATTCAAGAGGTCCAGCACACCGGAGATATCCCCGGTCATCGTATAGCCGCCCCTCTGCGTATAGAGCGTTCCGCGATCATCCATTGAGATCTCCTGCTGATTTTCAAAGCTGAAGCGGTACACATACTGATCGTAGGGGCCGACCTTGCTGTCAGAGGTTCCCCTCCGTACTACTTGAATGGTTTCCAGTTCATTCAACAGGGCTTCCTTCTGGGCGTCCGTAAGATCGCGCCTTTCCGCACCGTCCACAGATTCCCGCGCCACGGTGCAGGGGAGCTCCAACAGCTTTTCCGGGAATACCGCCGATGCCTTTTGGGGAAAGGGTTTTACAATGACGATCACCGCAATCAAAACCACAACCACAGCCGCTAAAATGGGGATCGAAATTCTCTTTTTCAAATCGCTTTCTCCTTTTTATGTTCGTTCATAGGCATTCCGCTAAAAGCTGCGTTACCACTTTTTCAGCACACCCAGCAGGCCCCGCTTGAGCACCTGACCGCCTGCTGAGATCAGTTGGGACTCGATCTTGGCCGCCCGGCGCTCCGCCTTGCGGCGAGCCTCGTCCTCCAGCTTCTGTTTGCGCTTTCGTTCAGCTTCTTCCTCCTTCAGACGCAGCTTTTCCGCCTGAGCCTCCTCCTTTTCGCGGGCCTTGCGGTCGGCCTCCTCCTGTTTGGCGGTCTCCGCTTCCTCCCGCTCCGCCGTCAGCACCTCGTAGGCTGACACGTTATCCACAAACTCGTCATACTTCTCCATGCCGTCATGCATCATCACCTTGGCCCGGACCATGGGCTCCGGCACTGACATGAGGCTCTGTGGGCAGATGATCTTCGTGCGCTCCACCATAGCGGGTACGCCCGCTTCGTCCAAGAACGAGGTCAGCGCCTCGCCCACGCCCAGCTCCATGATGGCATCCTCCGCCTGAAACGCGGGATTGGGCCGGAAGGCCCGCGCCGCCGCGCGGACAGCCTTCAGCTCTGCGGGGGTATAGGCCCTGAGGGCGTGCTGCACCCGGTTGGAAAGCTGCGCCAGCACGGTGTCTGGAATATCGCTTGGACTTTGCGTCACAAAGTATACGCCCACGCCCCGGGAACGGATCAGCTTCACCGTCTGCTCCACCTTTTGCAGCAGCACAGTGGGCGCACCGCGGAACAGCATGTGCGCCTCGTCAAAGAAGAATACCATCCGGGGCTTGTCCAGATCGCCAGCCTCCGGCAGGATCTCAAACAGCTCCGACAGCATCCACAGCAGGAAACTGGCATACAGCGTGGGATTCTGCACCAGCTTGACGCAGTCCAGCACATTGATCATGCCCCGGCCGTCAGCAGCCGTGCGCATCCAGTCGTGAATGTCCAGCGCCGGTTCCCCGAAAAACAGCTCGCCGCCCTGCTGCTCCAGCGGCAGCAGCGCCCGCAGGATCGCCGCCACCGACTGAGACGTGATATTGCCGTAGGTCATCATGTACTCGGCGCGGTGCTCGCTGACATAGGTCAGCATGGCCCGCAGGTCCTTCAGGTCGATCAGCAGCAGCCCCTTGTCATCCGCAATTTGAAACACGATGTGCAGAATTCCCTCCTGCACCGCCGTCAAGCCCAAAATCCGGCTGAGAAGCTCCGGTCCCATGTCGCTGACGGTGGCCCGGACGGCGTGGCCGCCCTCCTGATAAACATCCCAGAAGGTGGTGGGATAACCCTGGTAGACAAAGCGGTCCCGCAGGCCGAATTTGTCGATGCGCTTTTCCATGCCCTCGCTGCTCTGGCCCGGCGCGCAGATGCCCGCCACGTCGCCCTTCACATCACACAGAAACACCGGCACACCGGCGTTGGAAAAGGACTCCGCCATCACCTTCATGGTGACGGTCTTGCCGGTGCCGCTGGCCCCAGCGATCAGTCCGTGGCGGTTGCACATATTCAGCGCCAGTTCCACCCGCTTGTCGCCTGCCAAACCCATATAGATCTTCCCGTTTTCGTACATGAAGCCACCTCCGTCATTTGTTAATACTCTTTTTCATCATTATACCTGCGCGCCCGCCCCGGTGCAAGAGCAAAGAGGTGCGTTTCCCCTGTTCATAACAGTTTTTCAGCGGTCAGACAGGCAGACGCCGCTTTATAGCTGTGAAAGGCATAAGCCTCCTCAGAAGAAGCATAGGTAATACTTCCAATTAGTATAACTTATTTCGTTAAAAATAGATACTTTTTTAACATATTGCGCAAAAATCGCAACAATCTTTTCAAATTTTTGTGGCGAGGTTCCACGGAAAAAGCCGTGTCAGGAATTGACATTTTCTGTCGCGTCTGAGATAATGATTACATTGAAGCACAGGCAACTGACGGAACGTGGAGCACCACATGGAAGCCTGCTGTTATACGTACTGTCGACCGTCTGGGCAAACCTGTTCTCCATGGAGATCCACGGGGACCGGTTTACCCTTTTTTTATTTGCATTTTTATCTTTTTAAGGAGGATCGCATGAAAAAAGTAGCAGTCATTATGGGAAGCGACTCTGACTGGCCCGTTGTAAAGGGTGCCTGCCAGCAGCTCGAGACCTTCGGCATCCCCTACGAGGCCCACATTCTCAGCGCCCACCGCACCCCCGCCGCCGCCGCAGACTTCGCCAGAAGCGCCCGGGCCAACGGCTTCGGCGTGCTGATCTGCGCCGCCGGTATGGCGGCCCATCTGGCGGGCGCCTTCGCCGGAAACTCCACCCTGCCGGTCATCGGCATCCCCATGAAGGGCGGTGCTGCGGACGGACTGGACGCTCTGCTGGCTACCGTCCAGATGCCCAGCGGCATCCCCGTGGCTACCGTGGCCATCAACGGCGCGAAGAATGCCGCTGTGCTGGCCGCTCAGATCCTGGCCGTCAGCGATGACGCGCTGGCCGCCAAGCTGGACGCTCAGCGCTCCGAGATGGCGGAGCAGATCGCCGCCAAGGAGGCCAAGCTGCAGGCGGAGCTGGCCCACTAAGCTGTTCACACAAGCATTGATCTTTTCCTGATAAGACCGATATTCAAAACATTTTGGAGGTACAATACTATGGAACTCGTTTATACTGGCAAGACCAAGAACGTTTACGCTCTGGAAAACGGCAACTATCTGCTGAAGTTCAAGGATGACTGCACCGGCAAGGACGGCGTATTCGATCCCGGTGAGAACTCCGTGGGCCTGACCATCGACGGCGTGGGCGATGTGAACCTGCGCATGAGCATCTATTTCTTTGAGAAGATCAACGCCGCCGGCATCAAGACCCATTTTGTCAGCGCCGACCTGAATAATACCACGATGGAAGTCCTCCCTGCCAAGGTCTTTGGCCATGGCCTGGAGGTCATTTGCCGTCACAAGGCCGTCGGCTCCTTCATCCGCCGCTACGGCGAGTATATCGCTGAGGGCGCCGACCTGCCCGCCTATGTGGAGACCACCTTCAAGAATGACGAGAAGGGCGATCCTCTGGTGACCAAGGACGCGCTGGTTGCTCTGGGCGTGATGACCGCCGAGCAGTATGATGCCATCAAGGAGGAGACCCAGAAGATCACCCAGATCGTGGCCGATGATCTGAAGGAAAAGGGCATGGTCCTCTATGATATCAAGTTTGAGTTCGGCTATGCACCCGACGGCAGCGTTATGCTCATCGACGAGGTGGCCAGCGGCAACATGCGGGTCTATAAGGACGGCCAGTACATCGATCCCATGACCCTCTCCCAGCTGTTCTTCGCGTAATGGGCGGTTATTTTGGAGCGATCTCCCACCGGGATGTGGGACTGGACGTATTTTTCGGCACGGACTACCACTCCCATCTGGGTACCCGCCGGGGCGGCATGGTGGTTTACGGGCCGGAGACCGGGTTCGTCCGGGAGATCCACGATATTGAAAACACCCCCTTCCGCACGAAATTTGAAAGCGCGCTGCATGAGTTCAAGGGCCACATCGGCATGGGCTGCATCAGCGACACCGACCCCCAGCCGCTGCTGGTGCGCTCCCATCTGGGCCTGTACGCCATCTGCACGGTGGGTATCATCAACAACATCGACGAGCTGATCGATACCTATTTCTCCGACCACGGGCATCAGTTCATGGCCCAGAGCAGCGGAAAGGTCAATGTCTCCGAGCTGGTGGCCGCCCTCATCAATATGAAGGAAAATCTGGTGGAGGGCATTTTGTACGCGCAGGAGATGATCAAAGGCTCTATCACGATCCTGCTGATGACGCCGGACGGTATTCTGGCTGCCCGCGACCGGCTGGGCCGCCTGCCTGTGCTGGTAGGCAAGCACCCGGACGGCAGCCTGTGCGTATCCTTTGAATCCTTCGCCTATCATAAGCTGGGCTATGAGGACGCTTACGAGTTAGGCCCCCGTGAGATCGTGGCCCTGACCCGGAACGGCTATGAGACCGTCTCTCCTCCGGGTAAGGAAATGAAGATCTGCGGCTTTCTCTGGACCTATTACGGCTACCCCAACTCCAATTACGAGGGCGTCAACGTGGAGGTCATGCGCTACCGCAACGGCGAGATCATGGCCCGTGACGAGGTGGCGCAGGGCCGGCTCCCCAAGGTGGACTATGTGGCGGGCGTGCCGGATTCCGGCGTCCCCCACGCCATCGGCTTCGCCAACCGCAGCGGCAAACCCTTTGCCCGCCCCTTTGTAAAGTACACCCCCACCTGGCCCCGGTCCTTCACCCCTGCCAATCAGGAGGTCCGCAATCAGGTGGCCAAAATGAAGCAGATCCCCGTTTCCGAGCTGATCCAGGGGAAAAAGCTGCTGTTTGTGGACGATTCCATCGTCCGGGGCACCCAGCTCCGGGAAACGGTGGACTTCCTCTATGAGTCCGGTGCGGAAGAGGTCCACATGCGCTCTGCCTGCCCGCCCATTATGTATAGCTGCAAGTACCTGAACTTCTCCCGGGGCAACTCTGATATGGAGCTGCTGGCCCGGCGGGTGATTCAGGAGCTGGAGGGTGATGAAGGACACAAGCATCTGGACGAGTACTCCGATTCCTCCACGGAGCGGGGTCAGTGCCTGCTCAAGTCCATCTGTGAAAAATTCGGTTTTGATTCTCTCGGTTATCAGTCTTTGGACGGCGTGCTGGAAGCCATCGGCATCGACCGGGATAAGGTCTGTACCTACTGCTGGAACGGAAAGGAATGATCGACATGGAAATATCTCACTCCGCCGCCTATGCGGCAGCCGGTGTGGACATCACTGCCGGTTACAAGGGCGTCAAGCTGATGAGCGCGGACGTCAAGCGCACCCACATCCCCGGCGTAGTTTCTGACATCGGCGGCTTCGGCGGCCTGTTTGCCCCCGATCTGACCGGTATAACGGAGCCGGTGCTGGTCTCCGGCACCGACGGTGTGGGCACCAAGCTGCGTCTGGCTGAGCTGCTGAACAAGCATGACACCATCGGCATCGACTGCGTGGCCATGTGCGTGAACGACGTGATCTGCTGCGGCGCGAAGCCCCTGTTTTTCCTGGATTACATTGCCATCGGCAAGAACGTGCCGGAAAAGGTGGCAGCCATTGTCTCCGGCGTGGCAGAGGGCTGTGTTCAGGCCGGCTGCGCTCTCATCGGCGGTGAGACCGCCGAGCACCCCGGCATGATGGCCGCTGATGACTACGATCTGGCGGGCTTCACCGTGGGCGTGGTAGACAAGCCCAAAGTCATCGACTCCAGCCGCATGGCGGAGGGCGATGTGGTGCTGGCTCTGCCCTCCTCCGGCTTCCACTCCAACGGCTACTCTCTGGTCCGCAAGGTATTCGACGTGGAGAACGCCGATCTGGGCCGGTATGATGACGAGCTGGGTGAAACTCTGGGCGAGGCCCTGCTCCGTCCTACCGTCATCTATGTCAAGCCCGTCCTCCGCTGCATCGAGGCCGCGGACGTGAAGGGCGTCAGCCACATCACCGGCGGCGGCTTCTATGAGAATGTCCCCCGCTGCATCCCCGACGGCCTGTGCGCCAAGATCGACAAGGCCGCTATCAAAACACCCGCCATTTTCCGTCTGCTCCAGAAAAAGGGCAGCATCGACGAGCACGATATGTTCAACACCTTCAACATGGGCGTGGGCATGGCAGTGATTGTCAGCCCCGAGACCGCCGACGCGGCCCTCTCCGCTCTGAAGGCAGAGGGGATCGACGCCTATGTCTGCGGCGAAATCGTTGCCGGCGAAGAAAAAGTTGCTTTGTGCTGAGTGAAACCGCTCCCGGTACGCACTGTCCCGCTTTTCTGCGGTATCCTGACGTATACTGCTCCGGTGCGCTGAAAGGAATCGGCGCATCGGCGGCAAAGGAGAAATCATGACTATGAAAAAAGCGAAGATCGCCGTGCTGGTCTCCGGCGGCGGCACAAATTTACAGGCACTGCTGGACGCGCAGGCGGCGGGACTGCTGCCCCATGGTGAGATCGCGCTGGTGGTCTCCTCCAACGAGGGCGCCTACGCCCTGACCCGGGCGGCCAACGCCGGCGTTCCTGCCGAGACGGTCTCCCCCAAGCGCTGCGGCGGTCAGGCGGCCTTTGAGTCCGCCCTGTCCGACCTGCTGGCGGCGTATGAGATCGACCTCATCGTTCTGGCAGGCTTCCTCACCATCCTCAGTGCGGACTTTACCGCCCGCTGGCCCTCCCGCATCCTGAATGTGCATCCCTCTCTGATCCCCGCCTTCTGCGGCAAGGGGATGTACGGTCTGAAGGTCCACGAGGCCGCTCTGGCCAAGGGTGTGAAGGTCACGGGAGCCACGGTGCATTTTGTCAATGAGATCCCGGACGGCGGAGAGATTCTGCTGCAAAAAGCTGTGGAGGTCCTGCCGGACGACACCCCCGAAACCCTTCAGCGCCGGGTTATGGAGCAGGCCGAATGGCAGCTTCTGCCTCGGGCAGCGGAGCTGGTCTCGGAACAAATCGTAAAGGAGAAGAGCAATGCTTGATTTTCTGACCCTTCTGCGGGAGAATCCCTACCCCGGCCGGGGCATCCTTGTAAGCCGGGACCTCGTTTACTATTTCATCATGGGTCGCAGCGCCAACAGCCGCAACCGGATCTTCGTGAAAACGGAGGACGGCATCCGCACCGAGGCGCATGATCCCGCCAAGCTGGAGGATCCCAGCCTCATCATCTATCATCCCGTCCGGACCATGGGCGACGCGCTGGTGGTCACCAACGGCGACCAGACGGACACCATCTGCCAGCACGGCGATTTCCGCAAGGGTCTGATGACCCGGGAATACGAGCCGGACGAGCCCAACTGGACCCCCCGCATCTCCGCCATCCTGAATGCCGACGGCTCTTTTGAGATGTCCATTCTGAAGCACAAGAACGGCCGCTGCCTGCGGGAATTCTTCTGCTATGAGGGCTGCGACGAGAATCAGGGCTATTTCATCAGCACCTATCAGGGCGACGGAAATCCTCTGCCCACCTTTGCCGGTGAGCCTCTGGAGGTCACCGTTCCGAAGCCGGAGGAGGTCTGGGCCGCTCTGAACGGAGACAACAAGGTGTCCCTCTATACCAACGTGAACGGCGAGGTGCGCCTGTTCAACAAAAATCTGGGAGATTAAGGAGAAGGTGCCGAAATGAACGAGTTGGAACTGAAATATGGCTGCAACCCCAACCAGAAGCCGTCCAAGGTCTTTATGCAGGACGGCTCTGACCTGCCCTTTACCGTTTTGAACGGAAAGCCCGGCTATATCAACCTGCTGGATGCGCTGAACTCCTGGCAGCTGGTGAAGGAATTGAAGGCCGCCACCGGCCTGCCCGCCGCCGCCAGCTTCAAGCACGTCTCCCCCGCCGGTGCCGCCGTGGGACGGCCCCTGAGCGAGGTGGACCGGAAGATCTACTTCGTGGATGACGCCGCCGAGCTCTCCCCCATCGCCTGCGCTTATATCCGCGCCCGGGGCGCTGACCGCCTGTGCTCCTACGGTGACTGGGCCGCTCTCTCCGACGTCTGCGACGCCGCCACCGCCCAGTACCTCAAGGGCGAGGTGTCCGACGGCATCATCGCCCCCGGCTATACCGACGAGGCGCTGGAAATTCTGAAAACCAAGAAGAAGGGCGGCTACAACGTGGTCCAGATCAACGCGGACTACGTCCCCGCCGCCGTGGAGCACAAGGATGTGTTCGGCGTCACCTTCGAGCAGGGCCGCAATAACCTTGTGATCGACAGGGAGATGCTGACCAACATCGTCTCTGAAAACAAGGAGCTTCCGGAGGCTGCCAAGATCGACATGATCGTGGCCCTCATCACTCTGAAATACACCCAGTCCAACTCCGTCTGCTATGTGAAGGACGGTCAGGCCATCGGCGTGGGCGCAGGCCAGCAAAGCCGCATCCACTGCACCCGTCTGGCTGGTCAGAAGGCGGACAACTGGTATCTGCGCCAGCATCCCAAGGTGCTGGGTCTGCAATTCGTAGACAACATCCGCCGCCCTGACCGAGACAACGCCATCGACATCTACACCTCCGACGAGTATGAGGACGTGCTGGCCGACGGTGTGTGGCAGAACACCTTCAAGGTCCGCCCCGAGATCCTGACCCAGGAGGAAAAGAAGGCGTGGATCGCCACGCAGGCCGGCGTCACTGTTGGCAGCGATGCCTTCTTCCCCTTCGGCGACAATGTGGAGCGGGCCAGAAAGTCCGGCGTGACCTACATTGCCGAGCCCGGCGGCTCCATCCGGGATGACCATGTCATCGCCACCGCCGACAAATACGGCATGGTGCTGGCCTTCACCGGCGCACGGCTGTTCCATCACTGAGCCGCCGTACAATTCAAAGCTTCCGCGTCCGCACAGACGCAAACGCAGATCCGTTCCGCTGCCCCGCACGTTCCGCCGTAAACGCCTTACCGGTTTACGGAAGATGTCTGCGGGGCAGCATCCAAAATTCATTCAGGGAGGGAACCATGAACCTTCTGGTTATCGGCGGCGGCGGCCGTGAGCACGCCATCGTCAAAAAATTGAAAGAGAATCCCGCTGTGGAGACGATCTACTGCGCTCCCGGCAACGGCGGTATCGCCGCTGACGCTGTGTGCGTCCCGGAGATCGGCGCGAAGGATATTTCCGCGCAGGTGGACTTTGCCAAGACCCACAGCATTGACTTCGCCGTGGTGGCGCCGGACGATCCGCTGGTGCTGGGTGCGGTGGACGCGCTGGAGGCCGCCGGGATCCCCTGCTTCGGCCCGGAGGCGAAGGCCGCCATCATTGAGGGCAGCAAGGTCTTTTCCAAGGACCTGATGAAAAAATATGGTATCCCCACGGCGGAGTATCAGGTGTTCACCGATGCTGCCGCCGCGATGGACTATGTGAAGTCCTGCGCCCTGCCCGTGGTGGTCAAGGCCGACGGTCTGGCCCTGGGCAAGGGCGTGCTCATCGCTGAGACCCGGGAGGACGCCGTGGCCGCCGTGGAATCCATCATGCTGGACCGCGCCTTCGGCGACAGCGGAAATCAGGTGGTCATTGAGGAATTCCTCACCGGCCCGGAGGTCTCCGTGCTGGCCTTTACCGACGGCAAGACCGTGGTCCCCATGGTATCCTCCATGGACCACAAGCGGGCCCATGACCATGACGAGGGTCTGAATACCGGCGGCATGGGCACCGTGGCCCCCAACCCCTACTACACCGAGGACATGGCCCGCGTGTGCATGGAGACCATTTTCCTGCCCACCATGGAGGCCATGAACGCGGAAAATCGTACCTTCCGGGGCTGCCTCTACTTCGGACTGATGCTGACGCCGAAGGGCCCCAAGGTCATTGAGTATAACTGTCGCTTTGGCGACCCGGAGACGCAGGTGGTCCTGCCGCTTCTGGAAAGCGACCTGCTGGCGATCATGCAGGCCTGCCGGAACGGAACGCTGGCAGAAACTGAGGTGAAGTTCTCCGACGGTGCCGCCTGCTGTGTCATCATGGCGTCCAGCGGCTATCCGGAGCACTATGAAAAGGGCTTCGCCATCACCATGCCCGCCGAGACTGCCGCCCACACCTATGTGGCCGGAGCGAAGCGGGAGGAGGACCGTCTGCTGACCAGCGGCGGCCGGGTGCTGGGCGTCACCGCCACGGCGGCGGATTTGAAAAGCGCCATTGAAAAAGCCTACGAGCGGGTGGAGAGCGTTCATTTCGACAATGCCTTCTACCGTCACGATATCGGCCAGCGCGCCCTGAAAGCGCTGGAACACTGAAGGGAGCAAGGGCAGGCATGGTTTACAGAGTATATGTAGAAAAGAAAGAAGCGCTGGCCAACGAAGCCCGCGCTCTGTTGGAGGACCTGCGGGCATTTCTGGGTATTCAGTCCCTGACAGGTCTGCGGCTGTTCAACCGCTATGATTTGGAGGGCATCAGCCGGGAGCTGTTCGACTACGCCGTTCAAACGGTGCTGTCCGAGCCCCAGCTGGACACGGTGACAAGTGAAGTGCCTCAGGGAGACACGGTGTTCGCCGTGGAGTATCTGCCCGGCCAGTATGACCAGCGGGCGGACTCCGCCGCCCAGTGCATCCAGATCTTATCCCAAGGCGAGCGGCCCACGGTCCGCACCGCCCGGGTATATGTTCTGGAGGGCGAGCTGACGGCGGAGCAGGTCGAGGCCGTCAAGAAATACGTCATCAACCCGGTGGAGAGCCGGGAGGCGTCTCTGGAGCTGCCGGAGACCCTGCGGATGGAATACGATATTCCCACCACCGTCCGGACCGTGGAGGGCTTCACCTCCATGGACGCTGCCGCGCTGGACGCTCTGCGGGACGAGCTGGGTCTTGCCATGGATCTGGACGATCTGAAATTCTTGCAGGACTATTTCCGGGATGACGAGGGGCGGAACCCCACCATCACCGAAATCCGGGTGGTAGACACCTATTGGTCCGACCACTGCCGCCACACCACCTTCTCCACCCACATCGATCATGTAGAGATCCACGACGCGGCCATTCAGGCCGCCTACGAGCGGTATCTGGCCGCACGGGTGGAGGTCTACGGCGAGGAAAAGGCCGCCAAGCGGCCTCAGACCCTGATGGACATTGCCACCATCGGCGCGAAGGTCCTGAAAAAGCGGGGCCTGCTGCCGGAGCTGGACGAGAGTGAGGAGATCAATGCCTGCTCCATCCACGTCACCGCCACGGTGGACGGCGAGGCCCAGGACTGGCTGCTGATGTTCAAAAATGAGACCCACAACCACCCCACGGAGATTGAGCCCTTCGGCGGCGCGGCCACCTGCATCGGCGGCTGCATCCGGGACCCCCTGTCCGGCCGTGCCTATGTCCATCAGGCCATGCGGGTGACTGGCGCAGGGGATCCCCGTGCCTCTCTGGACCAGACCCTCTCCGGCAAGCTGCCTCAGCGGAAGCTGTGCCAGACCGCCGCCGCGGGCTATTCCTCCTACGGCAACCAGATCGGTCTGGCCACCAGCCATGTGGCGGAGCTGTACCACGAGGGCTACATCGCCAAGCGTCTGGAATGCGGCGCGGTGGTTGCGGCGGCTCCCGCCTATAACGTCCGCCGTGAGTGCCCCGCTCCCGGAGATGTGGTCATTCTGCTGGGTGGCCGCACCGGACGGGACGGCATCGGCGGCGCAACCGGTTCTTCCAAGAGCCACAACCTGAAATCCCTCTCCACCATGGCCTCCGAGGTCCAGAAGGGCAACGCCCCCGAGGAGCGCAAGATCCAGCGCCTGTTCCGGGACAGCGCCGTGACCCGCCTCATCAAGCGGTGCAACGACTTTGGCGCCGGCGGCGTCAGCGTTGCCATCGGCGAGCTGGCGGACGGCCTGCGGATCGATCTGGACGCCGTTCGCAAGAAGTATGACGGTCTGGACGGCACGGAGCTGGCCATCTCCGAATCTCAGGAGCGCATGGCCGTGGTGGTGGCCCCCGAGGATGTGGACGCCTTCATCGCCGCCGCCGAATCGGAAAATCTGGAAGCCTACCGGGTGGCCGTGGTCACGGAAGAAGCCCGGATGGTCATGGAGTGGAACGGCACGGTCATCGCCGACCTGAGCCGTGACTTCCTGAACACCAACGGCGCTGTGAAGCACGCCGGGGTCCGCGTGGCGGAGAAGGACCGCACTGAGCTTACAACGCCCCGGTTCCAGTCCCTCCGGGAGATGGCCTCCAGCCTGAAATGCGCCTCCCGCCGCGGCCTTGTGGAGCGGTTCGACAGCACCATCGGTGCCGGTTCCATCCTCATGCCCTTCGGCGGCCGGACACAGCGCACCCCGGCACAGGCTATGGCCGCCGTATTCCCCGTCCTGCTCGGCCAGGAAACGGATCAGGCCAGCGTCATGGCCTGGGGCTGCGACCCGGAGCAGACCTGCACCGACCCCTACACCGGAGCCTACAACGCGGTCTACACCTCTATGGCCAAGCTGGTGGCCGCCGGTGCGGACTACAAAAAAGCCTATCTCTCCTTCCAGGAGTTCTTTGAAAAGCTCCGCAATGAGCCGGAGCGCTGGGGCAAGCCCTTCTCCGCTCTGCTGGGCACTGTGGACGCGCAGCTGGAGCTGGGCGCTGCCGCCATTGGCGGTAAGGACTCCATGTCCGGCACCTTCCTGGATCTGGACGTACCGCCCACGCTGATCTCTTTCGCCATTGCGCCGCTGAAAACCGGCGAGGTGCTTTCTCCTGAGTTCAAGGAAGCGGGCCATCCCGTTTACCTGTTCTCCGGCACGGACGCGGATAGCGTCAAGGCGGCATGGGAGCGGCTGCATGATCTGGCGCTGGCCGGCAAGGTCCGGGCGGCGTGGGCCGTGGAAAACGGTCTTGCTGAGGGCGTGATGAAGATGTCCTTCGGCAATGAGATCGGCTTCGCCGCCGAAAACGCCGACTTGGATTGGAACACCCTGTATCCCGGCGCCATCGTAGCGGAACTGACCGAGGACACGGCGGAGGCCGTCCGTCTGGGCGTCACCACCGCCGAGCCTGTGGTGCGGATCGCCGGTGACAGCGCCCCCATTTCCGAGCTTCTGGCTTTGAACGAGGGCGTTCTGGAATCTGTCTATCCCAGCCGTACCATCGCCGATCCGGCGGAGGTTCCCGTGCTCTCCGCCCCCGCCGCTCCCCGGACGGCTCCCAAAGCCGGCGCGGCGGTCCCCAAGGTACTGATCCCCGTATTCCCCGGTACCAACTGCGAATATGACTCCGCCCGTGCCGTTCAGCGGGCCGGATTGGAACCTGAGATCCTGGTGCTGAACAACCAGTCCGCTCAGGGCGTGGCCGACTCAATCAGCCGTTTCGCCAAGGCAGCCCGGAACAGCCAGATCATTTTCGTCCCCGGCGGCTTCTCCGGCGGCGACGAGCCGGACGGCTCCGCCAAATTCATCACCGCCTTCTTCCGCAACCCGGAGGTGCGGGACGCCACCATGGACCTGCTGAAAAACCGGGACGGCCTGATGCTGGGCATCTGCAACGGTTTCCAGGCGCTCATCAAGCTGGGTCTGGTGCCCTACGGTGAGATCATCGACACCGACGAGACCTGCCCCACCCTGACCTTCAACACCATCAGCCGCCACCAGTCCCGTCTGGTGCGGACCCGCATCGCTTCCAACCGCTCTCCGTGGCTGGCAGGGACGCAGGTGGGCGACATTTACACCGTCCCCATCTCCCACGGCGAGGGCCGGTTCCTGTGCAGTGAGGAGCTGGTTCGGAAGCTGGCTGACAACGGCCAGATCGTCACTCAGTATGTGGACGAGCACGGTGTCCCCGGCATGGACGTGGACGTAAACCCCAACGGTTCCATCTGGGCTGTGGAAGGCATCATGTCTCCCGATGGCCGGGTGCTGGGCAAGATGGGCCACTCCGAGCGTGTGGCCGACGGCCTTTACAAAAATGTAGACGGCTGCTATGATATGAAGCTGTTCCAGTCTGCGAAGAAGTATTTTGACATTTGAGAACGGGAGGACACGGATCATGTTGACTGATATTGAGATCGCCCAGCAGTGCCGGATGCGCCCCATCACGGAGATCGCCGCCCCCGCGGGGATCGACGAGGAATATCTGGAGCAGTATGGCCGCTACAAGGCCAAGATCGATCACCGTCTGCTGAAGGATCGGGCCGACCGGCCTGACGGCAAGCTGATCCTGGTGACCGCCATCAACCCCACCCCGGCAGGCGAGGGCAAGACCACCACCTCCGTGGGTCTGGCCGACGGTCTGCGGAAGCTGGGCAAAAACGCCGTGGCCGCTCTGCGGGAACCGTCTCTCGGTCCCGTGTTCGGCGTCAAGGGCGGCGCTGCCGGCGGCGGCTACGCTCAGGTGGTCCCCATGGAGGACATCAACCTCCACTTCACCGGCGATTTCCACGCCATCGGCGCGGCCAACAACCTGCTGGCCGCCATGCTGGATAACCACATTCAGCAGGGCAACGCTCTGGGCATTGACGTAAAGCAGATCACCTGGAAGCGCTGCGTGGATATGAATGACCGCCAGCTCCGCCACATCATTGACGGCATCGGCGGCAAAATGCAGGGCGTTCCCCGGGAGGACGGCTTTGACATCACCGTGGCCAGCGAGGTCATGGCGGTACTGTGTCTCGCCAGCGGCATCACCGATCTGAAAGAACGGCTGGGCCGTATGATCGTGGCCTACACCTATGACGGCAAGCCTGTCACCGCCCACGATCTGAAGGCCGAGGGCGCTATGACCGCCCTGCTGAAGGACGCACTGAAGCCCAATCTGGTGCAGACACTGGAGGGTACGCCCACGCTGATCCACGGCGGTCCCTTCGCCAACATCGCCCACGGCTGCAACTCCGTCACCGCCACCCGCATGGCCCTGAAGCTGGGCGATTACGCTGTGACTGAGGCCGGCTTCGGCGCGGATCTGGGCGCGGAAAAGTTCCTGGACATCAAGTGCCGTCTGGCGGGCCTGCGGCCCAGTGCCGTGGTGGTGGTAGCCACTGTCCGGGCACTGAAAAGCCACGGCGGCGTGCCCAAGGCCGAGCTGAACCACGAGAATCTGGACGCGCTGGAAAAGGGCCTGCCCAATCTGCTCCATCACGTAGACACCATCCGCAACACCTTCCACCTGCCCTGCGTGGTGGCGGTCAACGCCTTCCCCACCGACACGGAAGCCGAGCTGCGGCTGGTGGAGGACAAGTGCCGGGAGCTGGGCGTCCGCGCTGTGCTGTCCGAGGTCTGGGCCAAGGGCGGCGAGGGCGGCAAGGCTCTGGCTGCCGAGGTGGTACGCCTGTGCGAGGAGCCCTGCCCGGAGCAGCCCACCCCGGAGGAGTTCACCTTCGCCTATCCCGACAACACCTCTCTCATCTATAAGCTCAATGCCATTGTAAACCGGGTCTACGGCGGCGCGCAGGCCGTCCTGACCCCCGCCGCCCAGAAGCAGGCCAAGCAGCTCTTTGATCTGGGCTTCGGCGATCTGCCGGTGTGCATGGCAAAGACCCAGTATTCCCTGTCCGACGATCCCACTCTGCTGGGTGCGCCCGAGGGCTTCACCGTCACCGTGCGGAACCTGAAGGTCAGCGCCGGCGCCGGGTTCATCGTGGCCCTGACGGGCGACATCATGACCATGCCGGGTCTTCCCAAGGTCCCCGCTGCCGAAAAGATCGACGTGGACAAGGACGGAAAGATCACCGGATTGTTCTGAGGCATGGTCATGCCGCCGCAAATGCGGCGTACAAGCGTTTCGCAAAGTGACACCTTGAAATTGCCCAGATTCATTTCGGGCAATTTGAGTGAAATTGAGGGGCCCCGTGGGATCTGCCCCATGGGGAAACATCCAAAGCAAAGCATCACGCAAGCGTTGCAAAGCAGCGGGCCAAGCAGCAAGAATAAGTGCAGAAAAGGCGGGCGCATCTGAACCGATGCGCTCGTCTTTGTCCGCTTTTATATGCAAAAGGCGCAGCCTATTCAGGCTGCGCCAAGGGTTCTTCGTATGCTATATCTGCTCTCCGTCTGCTTTTACCGGAATCGGATATTTCATTCAAATCAGGTAATTCGCCTTCCGCTGCCTGTACTCCGGGACCATTCCCCGATTGCGGGACATCCGTTTCCAGTTTGGGTTCAGGGGGCCGGAAGGTGCCGTCCAGCTTCTGAAAACAGCGGCGGTAACCGAGGAGCTTCTTTACGACAATGCCTTTACTCTATGGACCGGATTGCAAAAGGTCTGGAAGCAGACGGCATCCTCACCGGCGCTGGCAAAACAAAATGGTGGACCAGCACCATCAACAAGATCCTACACAATGAGAAATATATCGGCGATGCGCTTCTACAGAAAACCTACACCATAGACTTCCTGAATAAAACCAGAGTGAAGAACAATGACATTGTTCCGCAATACTATGTGGAGGGCAACCACGAAGCAATCATTCCAAAGGACATCTTCTTGCGGGTACAGGAAGAGCTGGTACGCAGGCGAGTGGTCAAAACCAGTGCCAATGGCAAAAAGCGCTCCTACAGCTGCAACCACTGCTTTGCACAGATTGTCATTTGCGGCGAATGCGGTGAAATGTTCCGCAGAATTCACTGGAACAATCGCGGCTGCAAATCCATCGTCTGGCGCTGCATCAGTAGACTGGAGCCAACCGGACAGGAATGCCACGCAAGAATCGTCAATGAGATGGTATTGGAAAATGTGGTAGTTCAGGCAATCAACACGCTCCTTGGCGATAAGTCAACCTACCAGGCGCAGCTCCAGCAGAACATCGCAAA
>ERZ1673701.1393-NODE-1393-length-22037-cov-15.168911_pt1 | contig 22037 bp, 10 predicted proteins | sample MGYA00580231_ERZ1673701 | MGnify/ENA primary metagenome ERZ1673701 (study PRJEB41218, sample SAMN15661798) | gut metagenome | host: Homo sapiens | place: Canada: London | collected 2015-08-20/2019-03-30 | study: EMG produced TPA metagenomics assembly of...
CGCCAATAGACACTGGCTCATCCCCTATGCCGCCTTCTGCACGCTGCGCGACGAATTCGGCACCGCCGATTTCTCCCGCTGGGGCGATTACGCCCGCTACGACAAAAAGGCCGTCGAAGCCTACTGCCGCCGCAACAGCCGCGAAATCGCGTTTCACTGCTTCGTGCAGTACCACCTGCACACGCAACTGTCCGAGGTCTGCGCCTACGCCCGCAGCCGGGGCGTCGTCCTCAAGGGCGACCTGCCGATCGGCGTCAGCCGGACGAGCGCCGACGCATGGATTCATCCGCGGCTTTTCCACATGGATTCGCAGGCCGGAGCACCGCCCGACGCCTTTTCCGCATCGGGCCAGAACTGGGGCTTCCCGACCTACGACTGGGAGCACATGGCGCAGGACGGCTATGCGTGGTGGCAGGCCCGCATGGCGAAGATGGCCGAATATTTCGACGCTTTCCGCATCGACCATATCCTCGGCTTCTTCCGCATCTGGGAGATTCCCGTACATGCCGTTCACGGCCTGCTGGGCTATTTCAATCCCGCCCTGCCCTACTCCGCCGACGAACTGCGCGGCATGGGCTTCGATACGGCCGGGGGACGCTTCACCGTTCCCGCGCCCGACGACCGGATGCTCGGCGAACTGTTCGGCGAGCTGGCCGACGAAGTGCGCACGACCTGCATGAAGGAGGGCCGGCTGCTGCCCGCCTATGCGACGCAACGCAAGGTCGCCGAGCGCTTTCCCGGCGACGATCCGCGCCGAAGCCGCCTGCGCGAAGGGCTGATGACGCTGCTCGACGACGTGCTGTTCATCGAGGACCCGCGCCGCAAAGGTTTTTTCCATCCCCGCATCGCGGCCCAATCGACCTATATGTACCGCACCCTCGACCCGCAGCGGCGCGACACTTTCGACCGGCTTCACGACGACTTCTTTTACCGCCGCCACAACCGGTTCTGGCAGGAGTCGGCCCTGCGCAAACTCCCCGTGCTCCTCTCGGCGACGCGGATGCTGGCCTGCGGCGAGGACCTCGGCATGATTCCCGACAGCGTCCCCGAGACGATGCACGAACTGCAAATCCTCTCGCTCGAAATCCAGCGGATGCCCAAATCGCTGGGCGAGGTGTTCGCCGACCCGGCGCGCTACCCCTATTTCTCGGTCTGCACCACTTCGACGCACGACATGAACCCGCTGCGGGCATGGTGGGAGGAAGACCGCGAACTCACGGCGCGCTTCTACCACGAAGCACTCGGCATCGGGGGCGACGTTCCCTATTTCTGCGAGCCGTGGATATGCCGGCGCATCCTCGACATGCACCTCAATTCCCCGGCGATGCTCACCATCCTGCCGTTGCAGGACTGGTTCTCGACCGACGGGGAACTGCGCTACCCCGACCCGGCCAAGGAACGCATCAACGTCCCGGCCGTCGCCCGATACTACTGGCGTTACCGAATGCACCTCCCGCTCGAGGAACTGCTGCACAAGGAGACTTTCAACGAGTCGCTGCACGACATGATCGCCTGCAGCGGGCGCCGCTGACGGGCAGACTGCGGCAGCGCCGACCCCGGCCGCAAAAATAAGGGGCGCCCCGGAATTTCCGGAGCGCCCCTTTTATCATGCCGCCGCGCCATCCTCCCGGGTGCCCCTGCGGAAACCTTCCACGGGAATCCCTTCCTGGGATCTCTCAACCGAAGCCCTCGAAGGACGCCTCCGGAGGAACGCCCGCAGCATGATCCTTCAAAGTGAACTTTCAGTCCTCGGCGGAAAATTCCAGAGGAACTCCTCTGCGGAACTCCCCTCTCCCGCCGGAACCGGAGCCCCCGCCCGCCGCAGGAACGGTAACCCGGAAGGCCGGAGGACAAAACCCGGAAACGGAGGGGGGGGGCCGAAGACCTGCCCGTCGCGACCAAGGCTCAGCCATTCCCCTCCAGCCACTTCAGGAAGTCGTCGACCCGCGACCGGCTCACCACCATCTCGAACTCCGGACGCGGACGTGCCGTGATCTTCAGCCGGTTGCCCAGGTATTTCACGATGCTGACGATCGCCGGCATGGCGATGATGCAGCTGCGCGATATGCGGAAAAACCGCCCGGGATCCAGTTCGTCCGAAAGGACGTCGAGCGACTGATCCATGATGTAGCGGTTGTTGTCGTTCGTGACAAGGTAGGTGTTTTTCTCTTCCGAGTAGAAATAGGCGATGTCGGTGGTCTGCACCGGGACGATCCGGTCGTTGAAACGCACGACATAGCGCTGTTTGTATTCGCGCGGGCTGCGGATTGCGTTCAGCAATACGTCGGGGTCGATGCCCCCGCTCCGCACACGGCAACGTTCCACGGCACGCCGCAGCGCCGCGAGGTCGATCGGTTTGAGCAGGTAGTCGATGCTGTTGACCTCGAACGCCCGCACGGCGTAATTGTCATATGCGGTGGTCATGATGACCCGCGCCGTTACGTCCGCCTGGCGGAATATCTCGAAGCAATCCCCGTCGGAGAGTTCCACGTCCATGAAAATCACATCGGCACTGTTCCCCGGCGTGCGCAGCCAGAGCACCGTTTCCCTGACCGAGCCGGTCGTCCCGACGATCCGTACGTCGGGAAAATGCTGGGTCAGCGCTCGCGCCAGGTTTGCCTGGGCCATCATTTCGTCTTCTACGATCAGTACGTTCATATTACAGCAACGGTAAGGTGACACAATATTCGGTATCGGTACGGCGTATCCCGATCGGGATGCCCGACAGGTCGAGGTACTGCTGGCGGATGTAGTTCAGCCCCACACGGGTCGAGGGGTTGCCGGATACCTTCAGCTGAAGGTTGTTCGACACCGTCACGGCCTCGGCCACGGCGACGATGCGGATCACCAGCGGCCGGTCGGCCCCCACCGAGTTATGCTTGATGGCGTTTTCGATCAGCAACTGCACCGAGCAGGGCAGGACATGGCGGTTCATGGCCTCATCCGAAATGTCGGTCTCCACGCGGAACCCTTCGGGGAAACGCACCTGTAACAGGTCGACGTACATCCCCACGAAGGCCATCTCCTCGCGCAGGCGCACGAGTGTCTCCTCCTCGTTCTGGAGCATGTAACGGTAAATGCCCGCCAGTTTATGGATGTAGGCGCTGGCCTGCTCCGTGCGCTGCTCGCAGACCAGGCAGTCGAGGATATTGAGCGAGTTGAACAGGAAATGGGGGTTGACCTGCTGTTTGAGTTTCATGTAACGGAACTGCGCCTGGTGCGCCTTGCCGCGCTCGGCACGCAGCACGGCACGTGCGACCAGGGCGTAATCGACCATAAATACGACCGAATAGAGGGTCACCTCGACCAGCAGGGTGACGATCCACAGTTGCAGGAACTCCCGTGCGGTGAACGAGCGGTCGAAGGCGAACGGCAGGTGCAGCCCCGTAATGAGCGCCACGCAGGCCGACGTGAGCAGCACGAACAGAAGGAAGGCCGCGATTTCGGCGATCGGGCCGTGTCGGGTTTCACGCCTGCGCGTATGCCGGACATAGATGATATTGACGCACAGCAGGATAATCAGTGCCGCGGAATTGGAAGCCAGCAAGTCGGCCATGTGGTAGAGGCGGTCTGTGGAAAAGGAGGGCGAGGCGAAAAGCTCGACATAGGCCAGCCTCAGCACGAAAATCACCCCCACGGCCAGCAGCAGCAACCCGATGCGGGGCGTCCAGGCCGAGGAGCGGCTCGCCGTGTCGTCGCCGCGGCGGAACAACTTGGTGAACCACACGATGCTCCAGCCCAGGATCTCGGTGGTGATGAAGGTCGAGACGGCATGCACCACGGGCGGGGCGTGCAATAACAGCTCGATCAACTGCGCACCGCCCGTACCCAGCAGGTAGCCGATCACGTTGACGACGATCACGCTGGCAGCGGTGAACTCCACGTTCAGTCCCCGTTTGAGGCAGATCAGCACGATCAGCACGATCGTCAGCAGCGTCAGCACCAACTCGTCGTTGATCCCCGCCAGATGGCACGAAAGGGCGACCACGGCATGGAGCACGGCGAACAGGTGAATGATTCCGGACACTTTGAGCGATCGCATATCGGCTGACTGAAGCTGTATTAAAGTATATATGAGTTTCGTTTATTTATGAATAAAGGTAGTGTTTTTTCACGTAAATCCCAAATCGTCTCCCGCGAGCTACCGTTCGTCGTAAAAATCCACCCGTTCATCCGGCTGATCCCTCCATTCGTCGCCTTGCGGTTCGCTGTCCGGATTTTTTTATTAAAATTTGTATAACTTGAAAACCAACCGAAAAACCGAAATGAACAAACCTAAACTCTCATTTTGGCGGATTTGGAACCTCAGCTTCGGCTTCCTCGGTGTGCAGATCGGATATTCGCTCCAGAATTCCAACACGTCGAGCATCTTCGAATCGCTAGGGGCAGATGTCAGCCACTTGAGCTACTTCTGGCTAGCAGCACCGCTGGCCGGCATGATCGTTCAACCCATCGTGGGGCTTTTTTCCGACGGCACCTGGACGCGCTGGGGCCGCCGCATACCCTACATCCTGGGCGGGTCGCTGATCTCAACGCTGGCGCTAGTACTCATGCCCAACTGCCCCAAACTGCTCGCCTTCGCTCCGCTCGCCATGGGGGCTTTCATCCTGCTGTTCATGGATTTGTCGTTCAACGTCACGATGCAGCCCTTCCGAGCGCTGGTGGCCGACATGCTCGACGATTCGCAGAAGACACAGGGCTACGTGGTACAAACCTTCCTGATAAATCTCGGTGCGGTCGTCGGCGCTATCCTGCCGCTCGTCATGACATGGCTCGGCGTGTCGGACGAGGCCGCTCCGGAGCATGTTTCGCCGCACATCGTCTACTCCTACTACGCCGGGGGCGCAATCCTGCTGCTCACGGTGCTCGTCACCTCGTTCAAGACACGGGAATATCCGCCCGGGGAGTTCGCCCGCTACAACAACCTCTCCGACGAGGGCGGCGCCAAGCCGGTGAGTTTCGCCGGCCTCATGCGCAACGTCCCCGGCGTGATGGTGCGGCTGGGCGTCACGCAGTTCTTCTCGTGGGCGGCGCTCTTCCTGATGTGGACTTACCTCAAACCTGCCATCACGGGTGTGGTCACCGACCATGCCACGGGCGAAGTACTCTCGGCCGGTGCCACGCAGACCTGGGTCGGCGTGCTCAACGGCACCTACCCCATCCCCGCCTGCATCGCCGCATTGTTTCTCGCACGCGTCGCCACGCGCTACGGCAACAAGCCCGTCTATGCCGTCTGCCTGCTCGCCGGGGCACTGGGCTTCGCGGGGTTGTGCCTGCTGCACGACCAATACGCGCTGATGCTCCCGATGGTAGGGATCGGCATCGCCTGGGCGGGCATCCTCGCCATGCCCTACGCCATCCTGTCGCGCGCGGTCGAACCGCGCCGCATGGGCGTATACATGGGTATCTTCAATTTCACGATCACCGTCCCCCAGATCGTCATCGGACTGACCGGCGGTGCCATCGTCAAGTACTGCTTCGCCTCCGACGCGGCCGACATGCTGGCGCTCGCCGGGGTCTTCATGCTGCTGGCCGCCGTGTCGGTCTTCCTGGTCAAAGAACACAAGGCCGAATGACCTACAATCCATAAAATCAACTTATAAACTAACCAAAATTCTTATGAAACGATTTTTAACTATGTGTGCGGGTATCTTGCTCATATGTCAATTTACCCCCCCCTCACGCTGGCGCAAAACGCTGGTTATGAGGTAAAAGGCGTAGTTGTCGACAAGTCCGGGATGCCGATCCTGGGCGCTACCGTCGTCGAAAAGGGCACGACCAACGGTGTCTCGACGGGCATCGACGGCGACTATGCCATCCGCGCCGCCGGCCCCGAGTCGGTCATCGAGGTCAGCTATGTCGGTTACAAGACCGTCAGCCTAGTGGCCAGTTCGTCGCTGCTGGCGCACCTCACGCTCGAAGAGGATGCCATGGGTATCGACGACGTGGTGGTGATCGGCTACGGTACGGTCAAGAAGAACGACATGACCGGTTCGGTCGTGGCGATCAAGGCCGAAGAGTTCAACCGCGGCGCCGTGGTCTCCACACAGGACATGCTCAAGGGTAAGGTTCCGGGCGTGCATATCATCCCCGGCGACGGAGGCCCCGGATCGAGCGCCACCATCCGCGTGCGCGGTGCGGCTTCGCTCAACGCCTCGAACGACCCGCTGATCGTGATCGACGGGGTGCCCATCGCAGTCGACGGCGGCAAGGGTATGGCCAACCCGCTGGAGACGATCAACCCCAACGACATCGAATCCTTCACCGTGCTCAAGGACGCTTCGGCGGCGGCCATCTACGGTTCGCGCGCCTCGAACGGCGTCATCCTCGTCACCACCAAGAAGGGGCGCGGCAACACGCCCCGCGTATCGTACAGCGGCAGCGTGAGCGTCCAGACCAACTCCGACGAGCTGCCCGTGATGTCGCCCGGCGAGTTCCGCACCTACATCGACCAGGTATACCCCGCAGGTACGACCACGGGCGACAAGGTGCAGTCGATGCTCGGCGACAAGAACACCAACTGGCAGGACTTGGTCTTCCGCACCGCCATTTCGCATGACCACAACGTCAGCCTGATCGGCAACATCAACGATAGGATGCCCTACCGCGCATCGGTGGGCTACACCAACCAGCAGGGTACGCTCGAAACATCGAAATACGAACGCGGGACGCTCGACCTGAGCCTCTCGCCCAACTTCTTCGACAAGCACCTCACGGTCAACCTCAACGCCAAGGGCGTCATCACGTCGCAGCGCTACGCCTCGGGCGGCGTGGTGGGTTCGGCGGCCTTCTTCAACCCCACGATCGACCCCTATTTCCGCAACGACGACGGTTCGATCGACTACACGACCACCAACGGATACTGGAACTACGGATCGGGCCGCGGCGAGGACTTCACGCCCAACACCCTGCTGGACGCAGGCCCGCTCTCGCAGCTCTACGACCGCGACAATACGGCGCGTGCCAAGCGTTTCATCGGCAACGCCCAGATCGACTATAAGGTTCACGGCTTCGAGGCGCTGCGCTTCAACCTCAACCTCGGCCTCGACGTATCGAGCGCCAAGACCTACGACGGCGTGAACCCCGGCTCGTTCCAGGCATACACCGACACCGAGGCCCGCGGCTGGGGACAGTATTCGTGGACGACGAACTTCCGCCGCAACCAGCTGCTCGAATTCTACGCCAACTTCAATAAGGAGTGGGGCATCCACCACCTCGACGTGATGGCCGGTTATTCGTGGCAGCATTTCTACAGCTCCGACCACTCGGTATCCTATTTCAACGAGACGCACGAGCAGAAGGGCGAGGATTCGCGCTACCCGTTCAACCGCCAGGAGAATTATCTGCTCTCGTTCTACGGACGCCTGAACTATTCGATCGCCTCGAAATACCTCTTCTCCTTCACACTGCGTGACGACGCCTCATCGCGTTTCTCGAAGGATACCCGCTGGGGCCTCTTCCCTTCGGGCGCCTTTGCGTGGAACATCGCCGAGGAGAATTTCCTGAAGGATTCGCGTGCCGTCTCGGCCCTCAAGCTGCGCGTCAGCGTGGGGCAGACCGGGCAGCAGGAGATCGGCTCCAATTATCCCTACCTGGCGCGTTACTACATGTCGACCGACGTCTATAAGACCTATTACATGGGCAGCGCCGGGCACATGTTCTACCTCACGCCGGGCGCCTACGACCCCAACATCAAATGGGAGACCACGACGACCTACAACGTCGGCCTCGACTTCGGGTTCCTCGGCGGGCGCATCAACGGCAGCGTCGACTGGTACCTGCGTCAGACGGACGACCTCCTGAACAACGTCATCACCCCCATGGGCTCGAACTTCGGCAACACGGTGCTCACCAACATCGGCTCGATGGAGAACAAGGGCGTGGAGTTCAACCTGAATTTCATCCCCGTGCAGACCAAGGACTGGAACCTCACGGTCGGCTTCAACGGCACGTTCCAGCACACCGAGTTCACCAAGCTCAACAACACCGACGACCCCGACTACGCCATCCAGGTGAGCAGCATCACCAAGGGTACGGGCAACCTGCTCCAGCGCCACATGGTGGGTTATGCACCCTACACCTACTACTGCTTCCAGCAGGTTTACGACCAGGACGGCAAGCCGATCCAGAACGCATTGGTGGATCGCAACAAGAACGGCCAGATCGACCAGGGCGACCGTTACATGACCGACAAGAGCCCCAACCCCGACTTCTTCTACGGCATCAGCCTCAAGCTGAGCTACAAGAACTGGGACTTCGGCTTCAACGGCCACGGTTCGGCGGGCAACTGGGTCTTCAACGACTTCGCCTCGGCCAACTCGACGTCCAACATCGACATCAACGCCGGCAACCTGCCCAACTTCGCACGGCTGGTCAAGAAGACCGGCTTTACGAAGGCCAACAGCGGCGAGCAGTGGTATTCGGACATGTTCCTCGAAAACGCTTCGTTCTTCCGCATGGACGACATCAACCTCGGGTACACGTTCAACAAGATTGGCAACTGGAAGGGCTCGATGCGCGTCGCCTTCGGCGTGCAGAACGTATTCGTCATCACCGATTACAGCGGCGTAGACCCCGAAATACCGGGCGTCAACGGCATCGACGGCTCGATCTGGCCGCGCCCGCGCACCTATTCGCTGCGTCTGAATGTAAACTTCTAAAAACGAACGAACCATGAAAATCGACATAAAACATTTCGCCTTGGCGGCGGCAGGCGCAACGATGCTGCTCACTTCGTGCATCGGGGATCTCGACACCCTGCCCCTCAACCCGTCCGACTCGACCTCGGAGACCGTCTACGGGAAAGACGAGAACGGCTACCTGGCCGGGCTCACCAAACTCTATTTCAATTTCGTCTCGAACGACACCACCGACCTGCAGGTCAGCGACGGCGGCGCCTCGGAGCTCATCCGCGCATTCTGGACGATCCAGGAGGTTACGGCCGACGCCTGCAAATGCGCCTGGGAGAACGACGCCTGGGTTCGCGCCATGAATACCGACACGTGGTCCGACGCCGACAACGACGCGACCTACGCCGTCTACGTACGTACGTTGCAGGGCATCGCCTACGTGAACGAGTACCTGCGCCAGACCGCCTCGGACAAACTCTCCGACCGCGGCGTGAGCAGCGAACTGGCCGCCAGGATCCAGAGCTTCCGTGCCGAGGCCCGTTTCCTGCGCGCCTATTTCTACTGGATCGCCCTCGACGTGTTCGGCGACGTGCCGTTTACGACCGAGACCTCGCCCTTCGGCGGCGGTGTGAACCCCAAACAGGCCTCGCGCAAGGATGTCTTTGACTACTGCATCTCGGAGCTGACCGACCTGGCTTCGGACGAAAGCGCGATGCCTGCCGCACGCTCGAACTACCCGCGTGCCGACAAGGGTGCGGTCAACGGCCTGCTGGCCCGCATGTACCTCAATGCCGAGGTTTATGCCGGCACCCCGATGTGGACGGAGGCCAAATCCGCCTGCGAAGCGATCTTCGGCATGGGCTACTCGCTCTGCCCGGAGTATTCCGACCTCTTCCGCGGCGACAACGGCGAGAACGCCGACGCCCTGAAGGAGATCATCTTCGGCGTGGCATACGACGCCGAGCAGACGCAGTCCTACGGCGGCACGTCGTACCTGACGCTGGCAGCCATCGCCGCCACCGACGTGACGGCCGAACAGAAGATCAACGGCGTGAACAACGGCTGGGCCGGCATCCGCGTACCCTACGAATACGTACAGAAATATTTCAACGCCCGCAACGCGGACTACACCACGGGCGAATATACGGTCAACGACAAACGCGGCGGAATGTTCTACATCAAAGGCCGCCAGGAGTCGATGAACGATGCGCTCTATGTCTTCCTCAACGGGTGGACTTGCCTCAAGTTCAACAATATCCCCCACGACATGACCAACGACGAATTCCTTGCCACGGCTGCATCGAAGGCATACAGCGACATCGACTTCCCGATGATCCGCCTGGGCGAGATCTACCTGATCTACGCCGAGGCCTGCATGAACCTGGGACAGGCCAACACCGCGCTGCCGAAGCTCAAGGAGCTGACCGACCGCGCCGGGGTATCGGCCCCCTCGTCGGTCACGGCCGACTACCTGCTCGAGGAGCGTGCCCGCGAGCTGATGTGGGAGGGGCACCGCCGCACCGACCTGATCCGCTACGGCAAGTTCACCACCCCGTCGTTCCTCTGGACATACAAGGGCGGCACCTTCACCGGACAGGGGTTCGATGATTACATGAAAATCTTTGCCATCCCTTCGTCGGAGCTCGCTTCCAACCCCGAACTGCACCAGAATCCCGGCTACGGAAACGCAACCGATAAATAACCAACCCTAAAAATCGTACGACTATGAAAATTACACGATATGCGATGATGCTGGCGGCTGCGACGGGGCTCCTCTCCGCCTGCCAAAAGCTCGACGAGGTAAAGGCCTACGACCCCGACAAGGTCGTGGCGCCCGTGCTGCATGCGCTGCCCGGGGAGATCGTCATTACGCCCGACAACATGGGCTCGACGCAGACCTTCACCTGGGACGCCGCCGACTTCGGCGTCCGCACCCAGATCAACTACTCGATCGAAGCCTCGTACAACGACGGTGCGAAACTGGTGCTCTTCACGGGAATGAACGGCACCTCGTCGGAACAGACCTATGAAAGCCTCAACAACATCCTTGCGCTGTCCGTGGAAGACGGCGGCCTGGGGGTTCCCTCGGGCGAACCTACGGACGTGGATTTCTACATCAGCGCCACGATCGGCACCGACTTCGAAAAATTCTACTCCGCCCCCGCCACCGTCCGCATGACCGTGACGACGGCCGAGCGTACCTATCCCCAGGTCTGGGTAATCGGCGATTACTGCGGCTGGAATTTCGACAACGCACAGGGACTGTTCTGTTTCTCCGGCGACGAGGTCACCTACGAAGCTATCGTTGACTTGGGCGAAAAAGCCGCCAACGGCTTCAAACTGAGCGGCGAAGCCGGTTGGAACGATGCCTGCAACTGGGGCACCGACGGTGATGCTGCGGCTCCGGAAACGGAAGCCCCGTCGATCACGCTGATCTCCAGCGGCGGTTCCGGAAACATCATGGTCTATTCCAAGCGCTTCTACCGCTTCGTATTCGACCGTTCGACATTAACGTTAAGCAATAAGCTGTCGTTCAACTCGATGGGTATTATCGGCGATGCCACTCCGGGCGGCTGGGACACCGACACGGAGATGAATTTCGACACCCAAAAACAGCGTTTCTGGGTCGACGTCACACTGACCGCCGGGGAATTCAAATTCCGTGCGGACAACGACTGGGCGATAAACTTCGGCGGGGCGGACGGACGCCTTTCGCAGAACGGCGACAACATCAAGGCCACGGCGGGCAACTACCGCGTATACGCAACCCTGAACAACTCTGCGGAGATCACCTACGAACTCAATGCCGGCGACTACGGCACGGGCGGCGGCGAAGAACCCGACCCGGGGCCGGAAAAGGCCGACTGGTACATCCACGGCCAGACCGTCGCAACCCCCGACTGGGGCCCGACGGCCATGGAGAGCGCCAGCTCGAACATCGTGGCCTACAAGGCCGCAGGGGTCGAGGTAGCCGCCAACTCGGAATTCCTCTTCAAGAGCGGCGACGAGTCGCAGTGGATCGGGGCCGACGCCGCATTCGCCGGCAGCAGCCCCTACACCTGCACGATCGGCTCGGCCTTCAAGGTTTCCGCCGACAAGGTCAATGCCGTGATCGCCGAAGCCGGCACGTACGACTACTGGCTGCTGCCCGAGGCGGGACGCGCCTACGTGATGGCCGCAGGCGCCAAGCCCGAGCTGGTCGCCGACACATGGGGACTGGTCGGCAACATCACCGGATGGGGTGACCTGGGCGATTTCTCCATGAGCGAGGAGGGCGCCTACCTCGTTCGCAAAGGCGTAGTCCTGACCACCGCCAGCGAATTCAAGATCCGCTTCAACAACGCCTGGGACGACTCCAAGAACTACGGCACGGCGTCGGGCGGTGCGGTCGACATCAACAAGGCCGTCGACATCATCACCAGCGGCGGTTCGCAGAACATGAAAGTCCAGCTCGACGGCACCTACGACATCTATTTCGACCTCGCGAATTCGCAGATATACATCATGTCCGAGGGCAAGACCCCGGCAGAGGCCGAATAACGGCCACCCTTTCACGGGACGGCACACAGAGATTGCCGTCCCGTTTCTGGCCTGCCGCCCCTGACCGGACAGCAGGCCCCGAAACGAACTTTAACCGAGATTCCGCTATGAAAAAATTTCTTTTCCTGCTGCTGGCACTCGTACTTTCCGTATCCGTGTCGTGCAGCGACGACAAGACCGGCGATACCGGCGGCAGTATGCTCTCCGTGACCCCCACGGAGATAGAATTCGAAGCCGCAGGCGGCAGCCGGCTGCTCGACCTGCGCACCGATGCGGGCGCGTGGTCGCTGACGCAGAGCGACAATACCGCATGGTGCACACCGGCCCTCACATCGGGCAAAACCTCCACGTCGTTCGCGGTCACGGCGACCGCAAACGAGTCGTCGAAACGCTCCGCGACGCTTACCTTCACCGCCCCGGGCTGCGATCCGGTCGTCGTCACCGTGACACAGAGCGGCGATGCCTCCCAGGATTTCGAGGGCGAGCAGGTCGTCGCCCAGCCCGATGCGTGGGACAACCGCAAACGCGCCGACATAAGCTACCAGCTGCTGGTATACAGCTTTGCCGACGGCAACGGCGACAAGGTGGGCGACCTGCCGGGGCTGACCCGGCGGCTCGACTACATCGACGCACTCGGCGCCTCGGCCGTGTGGCTCTCACCGATCCATCCGGCGGCTTCGTACCACGGTTACGACGTGCTCGACTACGAGGCGGTCAACCCCGCCTTCGGGACGGACGCCGACCTGAGGGCATTCATCGACGCGGCCCATGCCCGCGGCATCCGGGTCTACCTGGATTACGTGCTCAACCATACAGGCAAAGACCACCCGTGGTTCAAATCGGCCGCCGCGTCCGAAGGGAGCCCTTACCGTGACCGCTATATCTTCTCCGAAGACCCGCAGGCCGACATCGCGGCCGGGCGGATCGACCAGATCGCCACGGAAGGCGCCGCAGGCTACGATGCCGGACAATGGTTCTCGACCGACACGGGGGCGGGTGCCGCCGGGCGCTTCAAGTTCGTACTCGACTGGACAAATGCCGACAGCCCGACGGTGACCGTTACCGAAACGACCGATGCCGCGGATGCGGACAATACGCAGGGCGGCGCGGACGACAAATACCTCTATTTCGGCAACGGTACGAGCAAACGCTTCTACGCCAGGGGCGGCAACAGTTACGAACTGACGCTCGACTTCGATTCCGACTGGGGATTCCTCGTCCGCACCTCGACCACGTCGTGGGCCGCAGGCACCAAATACGGCGCCCCCGACAACCGGACGATCATCCGGTTCGGGGAGCCCTTCACCCTGATGTCGAACCGCTCGGCCGATCCGGCCAACGTGCAGTTCTCGCTGCCGACGATGTACCATTCGCACTTCTGGACGGCGGCATTCGCCGACCTCAACTACGGCAAGGCCGCCGAGGCCGAGCAGTCCGGGGCGTTCAAGGCCGTCACCGAAGCGGCCGACAAGTGGGTACGCATGGGCGTGGACGGGTTCCGCCTCGATGCCGTGAAGCACATCTACCACAACGCCTACAACGACGAGAACCCCACGTTCCTCAAGAAATTCTACGACCGCATGAACGAGAGCTACAAGGCCGCCGGCGGAGAGGGCGATTTCTACATGGTGGGCGAGATGCTCGACGAAGCGGACAAGGCGGCACCCTATTACCGGGGGCTGCCGGCGCTGTTCGAATTCACGTTCTGGTACAAGCTCAAATGGGCGCTGCAAAACGGCATCGGATGCTATTTCGTCAAGGACATCCTCGACGTGCAGCCCCTCTACGCACAGTACCGCAGCGATTATATCGAAGCCACGAAACTTTCGAACCACGACGAGGATCGCACGGGCTCCGACCTGGGACAGTCCGCCGAAAAGATGAAGGTGGCGGCCGCCGTGCTGCTCACGGCGCAGGGCGCACCCTACATTTACCAGGGCGAAGAGCTCGGGTACTGGGGCACCAAATCCAACGGCGACGAATATGTCCGCACCCCGATCCTGTGGGACAAGGCGGGCAACGAACTGGCTTCGGGAAGCCTCTCGGGCAAGATCGACATGCAGATGCTGACCCCGGCGATCTCGGTCGAGGCACAGGCCGACGACGACGGTTCGCTGCTCAACCTCTACCGCACGTTCGCCCGGCTGCGCAACACCTACCCCGTGCTGGCGCAGGGCAAGATGGTCAAACACCCGGTCTACAACGACGGCAACACCTCGCAGCAATCCATCGCGGCCTGGTACCGCGAGCTGGACGGCGAACGGATGCTCGTCGTGCACAACTTCGGCCGGGAGGAGCAGATACTGACCCTTACCGACCAACCGGACAAGGCCGTAGGCGTCTCAGGTGAAGTGAAACTTCAGCGCGGCGACGCTTCGTCGAAACTGCTCATGGGCGCCTGGTCGTCGGTGGTATTCACGCTCTAAACGACACGCCATGAAACGCTTGCCCGCATTACTTCTCGCAATGGTACTGGTTGCCTGCGGCACACGGCCGCAGCAACCGGCCGCCCACCCCGACTGGAGTTACAACTCGGTCGTCTACGAAATGAACGTGCGCCAGTACACCCCCGAAGGGACGCTGGCGGCGGCCGCACGCCACCTGCCCCGGCTCAGAGAACTGGGCGTGGACGTCGTCTGGCTGATGCCCGTCTACCCCATCGGCGTCAAGGAGCGCAAGGGAACCCTCGGCTCGTACTACGCCATCTCCGACTACGAAGCCGTCAACCCCGAATTCGGCACGCTGGAGGATTTCGACCGGTTCCTGGCCGAAGCCCACAGACTCGGGCTGCGCGTGATCCTGGACTGGGTGGCCAACCACACCTCGCCCGATGCCCGCTGGATCGAGGAGCATCCGGCCGACTGGTATGTGCGCGACTCGCTGGGCAACACCATCGTGCAGTACGACTGGACGGACATCGCCAAGCTCGACTACGGCAACGCGGACATGCGTGCCGCAATGGCGGCCGCCATGCGTTTCTGGCTCAACCGCGGCATCGACGGATTCCGCTGCGATATGGCGTGCGAGGTACCCATCGACTTCTGGCAGCAGACGCTGCCCGCACTGCGGAAGGAGTACCCCGGCATCTACCTGCTCGCCGAGGGCGAAGCCCCCGCATTGCACGACGGGGCGTTCGACGCCTCATATGCGTGGGAACTGCACCACCTGCTGAACGACATCGCACAGGGACGCAAAAGCGCCGCAGACCTGCGTGCCTACGTCGCCAGAGACTCCGCTGCCATGCCGCGCGAGGCGTTCCGCCTGATGTTCACCTCGAACCACGACGAAAACTCGTGGGCCGGGACGGAATTCGAGCGCATGGGCGACGCGGCACGCGTGATGGCGTTGCTGACCTTCACGCTGCCCAACGGGCAGCCGCTCGTCTATACCGGACAGGAGATGGGGTTCGACCACCGCTTCGAGTTCTTCGAGAAAGACCCCGTACCCGCGTGGGAACATAACGGGTTTACGGATTTCTACACCGCACTGATCCGGCTGCGCCACGAGAACCCGGCGCTCGCAGCCGGGGAACGCGGCGGGCAGGCCGCATACCCGCTCGGCGAACGAACACCCGACGGCCTGATGCTGTTTTCCCGTACGGCCGGCGGCAACGAGGTGACAGTCGCTGCGAACCTCAGTGCGGAGGAGGTCGCATTCGACCTGCCGTTCGAGGGCTCGCGCCGCGAGTTCTTCACCGGGAAGGAATACACGGGCGGCACCCGCACCGTGCTTCCCGCATGGCAATGGCTGGTCTTCGCACAAGACAGGAGATAAAAGTTGCGGACATGCGCCGGGGATGCGCGGAAACAGCGACGGGAACCCCGATAGCACCCGACGGGAATAGACAGTAAACCATCCGAAAAGCACGGGGATGCGCATGAGAAGCACAAGGATGCCCCGGGCGAAACGGGAATCGCTGGAAACCGATTTTTTGCTAACTTTACAAACGACGATATTTTGAACCGATTTTTCATGACACTCGCAGCAGCCGGCCTGCTCTCCTGCACAGGGACAGGGCAGTCCGTATTCGACCCCGCCTCGGTGGCAGACGCCTCGGGCGAGGTTACCCGCGTCGAACCCCTCTCGTGGTGGACGGGAATGCAGACCCCGCTCCAGTTGCTCGTCAACGGGGCCGGCATCGCGGCATACGACGTCCGCATCGAAGGCGGACAGGGCGTCGGGGTGAAGGCCCGCCACAAAGCCGACAGTCCCAATTACCTATTCGTGGACGTGAAGGTGAAACCCGACGCGGAACCGGGCACCTACTACCTCGTATTCTCGCAGGGGGAACGGCAGTTCAAGGTTCCCTATGAGATCGCGGCACGCGCCGAAGGCTCGGCCGCACGCAAGAGTTTCACCACGGCCGACATGATCTACCTCCTGATGCCCGACCGCTTCGCCAACGGCGATGCGTCGAACGACTCGACGCCCCACACGCGGGAGCGCGCCGACCGCAGCGCCTTCTTCGGCCGCCACGGGGGCGACCTGCAGGGGATGATCGACCACCTGGATTACATCGCAGGGCTGGGCGCCACGGCCGTATGGCCCACGCCGCTGTTGCTGGACGACGAACCCGAAGGTTCGTACCACGGCTACGCCTGCGGCGACTACTACCGCATAGACCCCCGGTTCGGCTCGAACGAACTGTATAGGGAGTTCGTAGGCAAAGCCCACGAGCACGGGCTGAAGGTGATTATGGACATCGTCACCAACCACTGCGGCACGGGCCACTGGTGGATGAAAGACCTGCCTTTCAGGGACTGGATACACCAGTTCCCCGAATACACCGGGACGAACGTCTGCTTCTCGACGAACATGGATCCCAACGCTTCGCGCTACGACCTTGACCTGCAGGAGAGCGGCTGGTTCGTGCCGTCGATGCCCGACATGAACCTCGACAATCCCTACGTGCTGCAATATTTCAAGCAATGGGCCGTGTGGTGGATCGAGTATGCCGGCCTGGACGGGTTCCGCGTCGACACCTACCCCTACAACGAGAAGGTGCCGATGAGCGAGTGGTGCGCGGCCGTACGCAGGGAATACTCCGATTTCAACATCGTGGGCGAATGCTGGACGTCGTCGATCCCGCAACTGGCATACTGGCAGGGCGGCAATCCCAACAAGGACGGCTTCGACTCGCACCTGCCGTCGATCATGGATTTCCCGCTGCAGGAGGCCATCTGCCGGGCGCTGCCCACCGACTCGCTCCGCTGGGGCGAGGGCATGACGCGCGTCTACGACTGCCTGTCGCACGATTTCGTCTACCATGACCTGTCGAAAATGATGATCTTCGTCGCCAACCACGACACCGACCGCATCGGCGACATCGTACGCGGGAACCCCGACCGGCTGAAACTCTCGATGGCGATGCTGGCCACGATGCGCGGCATCCCGCAGATATTCTCGGGTGACGAGATGATGTTCACCTCGAAAGACCTCTCGCAGGGACACGGCGGGCTGCGCGTGGATTTCCCCGGCGGCTGGGAGGGCGACGCGGTGAACCTTTTCGACCCCGCGCAGCGCGATGCCGTACAGGCGGGGCTCTTCGACTACACGCAGCGGCTCTTCCAATGGCGCAAGTCGAAGCCCGTGATCCACAACGGCCGCACGATGCACTTCCTCTCGCGCGACAACACCTACGCCTATTTCCGTTATGACGACACCGACGCGGTATTCGTCTTCATCAACAACTCGCGGGGCAAGAAACAGGTGCCGTGGTCGCACTATGCCGAGATCGCCTCGGGGCTGAGCGACGGGCGCAACGTCCTGACAGGCGAAGCCACGGAAGTGGACGATACCACCACGGTCGGCCCGCGGCAGGCGCTGATCGTAGAATTCAAACGTAAATAACAAGACCGAACCATGAAGAAAATATTTTTATATATCTCCGCGCTGCTGGCCGGTGCAGCCTGCACGGCACAGGAGACGCTCCTCTCGCCCGACGGCCGCCTCCGCCTGGAGTTCAGCCTGGCGGATGGAGGCCGCCCCACCTATACGCTCGATTACAAGGAGCGCCCCGTGATCCTGCCCAGCGGCATGGGGCTCGAACTGCGCGGCGAAGCCCCAAAGCTGGAATTCGGGGCTGAAATCCGCAAGGGCGAACCAGGGCGCCCGGTATCGCTCTACGACGGGTTCACCCTCGGGCAGGTGGCCCGCAGCGAGTCCGACCAGACATGGCGTCCCGTATGGGGCGAGCAGGCCGAGATCCGCGACCGCTATAACGAAATGGCCGTCACGCTGCGGCAGGCCGCGACAGGCCGCGACATGACGATCCGCTTCCGGCTCTACGACGACGGGCTCGGATTCCGCTACGAATTCCCCGAACAGGAGTCGCTGACCTATTTCGTCATCGGCGAGGAGAAAACACAGTTCGCCATGGCGGGCGACCACACGGCGTTCTGGATCCCGGGCGACTACGACACGCAGGAGTACGACTACACGGAGTCGAAACTCTCGCAGATACGGGAGCTGATGCCCGGCGCCATCACGCCCAACTCGTCGCAGACGCCCTTCTCGCCCACGGGCGTACAGACGGCCCTGCAGATGAAGAGCGACGACGGGCTCTACATCAACATCCACGAAGCGGCGCTGGTCGACTATGCGTGCATGCACCTCGACCTGGACGACCGGAATTTCATCTTCACCTCGCACCTTACGCCCGACGCACAGGGGTGGAAAGGCTACATGCAGGCGCCCTGCCATACCCCGTGGCGCACGGTGACGGTCTCGGACGACGCCCGCGACATCCTCGCCTCGAAGCTGATCCTGAACCTCAACGAGCCGTGCGCCTATGACGACACCTCGTGGATCAAGCCCGTGAAATACATGGGCGTATGGTGGGAAATGATCACCGGCAAGAGCGACTGGGCCTATACGCGCGACGTGCCGTCGGTACAGCTCGGCGTGACGGATTACGCCCGATGCAGGCCCAGCGGCCGCCACGGCGCCGAGAACGAGAACGTGAAGCGGTACATCGACTTCGCGGCGGCACACGGGTTCGACCAGCTGCTCGTCGAAGGCTGGAACGTCGGCTGGGAGGACTGGTTCGGGCACACGAAGGATTACGTCTTCGATTTCGTGACCCCCTACCCCGATTTCGACATCGCCGCACTGAACGAATATGCGCACGGGAAAGGCATCCGGCTGATGATGCACCATGAAACGTCGGCTTCGGTGCGCAACTACGAACGCCACATGGAAGCGGCCTACCGCCTGATGGACAAATACGGGTACAACTCGGTCAAGAGCGGGTACGTGGGCGACATCCTGCCCCGCGGCGAGCACCATTACGGGCAGTGGATGAACAACCACTACCTCTATGCCGTCCGCCGGGCCGCCGACCACAAGATCATGGTCAACGCCCACGAGGCGGTGCGCCCGACGGGCCTCTGCCGCACCTACCCCAACCTGATCGGCAACGAGTCGGCACGCGGCACGGAGTACCAGGCGTTCGGCGGCTCGAAGCCCCACCATGTGACGATCCTGCCCTTCACGCGCCTGCAGGGCGGCCCGATGGACTACACGCCCGGCATCTTCGTGATGGACGTCGCGGAGGTCAACCCCGGCAACCACTCGCACGTCAACGCGACGCTCGCCAACCAGCTGGCGTTGTACGTGACGATGTACTCGCCGCTGCAGATGGCGGCAGACCTGCCCGAGCACTATGAGAAATACATGGATGCGTTCCGTTTCATCGAGGACGTCGCACTGGACTGGGAAGAGAGCCGCTACCTGCTGGCCGAACCGGGCGACTACATCGTCGTGGCGCGCAAGGCCAAAGACACGGGCGAGTGGTTCGTGGGCGGCGTGACGGACGAGAACCGACGTACGGTGACGCTCCCGTTCGACTACCTCGATCCCGGTAAGGAGTACGTGGCGACGCTCTACGCCGATGCCCCCGATGCCGATTACCAGACCAATCCGCAGGCATATGTCATCCGCACCGGGAAGGTCAGACAACGCACGGAACTCGACGTGGAGATGGCGCGCGGCGGAGGCTTTGCAATCTCCATACGCGAGGCAACCGACGCAGACCGCAAACTCTGCAAGCTGAAATAACGGGCGATGCCTGCGGACGGCAATCATGCCGGGGCCCACACAGCCCCCTCAAAAAATCCTTTGCCCCTCGTTCTTTTCAAGAACAGGGGCTTTTTTATGCGTATTTTTAAAACGCAAAAGTTCGCCCCTATATTATTGACTCCAAACCATTTACGCCCACAAATCCAAGATTAACACAACTGCTTGATTTTCAAAACAACATGGAGGTGGTCAATCAAAATTAACGAATCATTATAGCGGGGAAAATAAATTATTTTCCCCGCAACTGTGCTGCATCATCAAGTAGCTTTTTCGCTTTGCGCTCTTTGCTTGCAGCCCGCTCTAGTTGTTCTGCCCGCCGCCTTACGGCTTCTTTGTACCGTTCAACTTGGTTTCGGACGGTATCGCGTATGGCCGTGTGCTGCTCATCCCTGAATATCGTTTCCAACTCCATAAGCTCCTTTTCTTTGATCTCACCACGCATTTTCACGTAGCGGTATTTCAGGTCGTTCGCAGCTAACAGCCGATTATTCTCTGAGATTCGGTAAATGAATGCGCCTTGCAGGAAAATACATCCCAGCATGACGAACATCGTCAAAAATGTTTTCGAAGAACTGATATCGAGCGTATAAGTATGCCGGTGCTCCCGCACTGGCAGGTTTTCGGGCTTTGCCGCTGCTTCGACAGCTTGCCTCACCTGCTCTATCAATGTATGTGTCTGCCTGATCTCTTTGTCGATCACCTCCAGCCTACCCGCTAACTGCGCCAACAGAGCGTTGTATTTGTCGGTAAATTCCCGCTCCTGCTCGGTTTTTACTCCCGGCAAGGCCGTATGCCGTTGCAGTTGTTCGAGCATCTGTGCGACCTGCCCCTGCGAGAGCTCCGTGGCCTCTATCAGCCGCTCGATCCGTTCCAGCTGTGCATTCTCCAGACCCGCGTTGGCTTTGGTGCTTTTGACAGCCTTGACGAGCGTTTCTTTGAGGTCTTCGTACATTTCGATCGAGAGTCCGATCTTATTTTCGTCGTTCATGATTTTTGAGATTTTCTAATTCGGTTACAGTTTTATTTTGGCTCTTCTTTTCTGTTCTTCCATCCTGCGGCGGTGCTCCATCGCAGCGATGGCCATCGCCTCGGCCGCGGCGTTGAGCAGTGCCGTGATTCGTGCTATATACTTTTCGGGGCTTTCTCCCGGCTTGCGCTGTAACTGCTTGGCGGACACTCCGACGGGCGAACTGGCCGGCGGCAGCGGAATCCCGCCTGCCTTTCCGAGGTTTACCGACGGCGGTTCTTCGCGCGTGCCGCCGCTACCCATATCGCCGAACAGCCCTGCAAATGCCGAACGGTAATTGCCTGCCGCCGTCGAGAGGTTTCCGAGGAGCGTGGCCCGGTGCTGGGTCTGCTGTTGAATATGGTTGAAGCGGTTGTCGAGTTTCGTAAAGCTGAATGCCCTGTCGATCTTCGAGCCGGAGAACTCGAAGCCGTTTTTCGAGAACAAAACCCCTTGTTTGCGGTCGGTATTTCCGCAATATTTGTAGCGCATCGTAATACCTTGATCTTTTAACTTACGTTCCAGCTCGTTCCAGTTTTTGCACTTGGGCAGGCTGCCTTCGATCGCATCGTAGATTTCGTATTGGCTCTTGTCCGGTTCGCGCAGCTGTTCCCGACGCACTTCCTCTTTACCCGGTGCGAGGTATAGCCCGTATTTCTCGGTCAGCTCCCGGCAGACCTTGGCGTTGCGGATCTTGATGTTCTTGTCCGAAATGGTCTGCCCGTTATTCCCGACCCGGTTGTAGACCAGATGGCAGTGCGGATGGGGCTGGTCGAGATGGC
>ERZ1673701.1426-NODE-1426-length-21570-cov-16.448385_pt1 | contig 21570 bp, 18 predicted proteins | sample MGYA00580231_ERZ1673701 | MGnify/ENA primary metagenome ERZ1673701 (study PRJEB41218, sample SAMN15661798) | gut metagenome | host: Homo sapiens | place: Canada: London | collected 2015-08-20/2019-03-30 | study: EMG produced TPA metagenomics assembly of...
TCGGATATGAGTGCGCGAGGTGCACCAGATATTGAACGTCAAATCGTAAGATTTGACGTTCTTTCTTTATGTAGGAAAGCGGCTGCACACTTTCTGCACACCGTTTGCACATTTGCCCGAATCAGGGGCTTTTCTGCGCAAGGTTTGCACAGCCTGCTTTCCTTTGCATAAAAAGAAGAAATTTTAGGCGAACAAGGCTCTCGTCAATTCTCTGCGTTCGTCTGCGTCCATCAGCCGGATGGCTTCAAGGATCTCTTTACCGGAGATTTTTGTTGCCGCCGGCTTTTCATTTTGCCGGGGCTGAGGTGCTGCCGGGGTCAGGTCTTGGGAATAGAAGTTCGCTTCGATTTTCTCGGTCAGCTCCAACCGGGGCTTGTCCTGCGTGTGGGCATATCCATTTTGCGTCCTTCTATCTGCCCGGTGACTTTGTTCCGCACATTCGCATTATGAACACCGGCTATCAGACGGCCAGCCTGGGCAATCTTTTCGGCCTGCCTTATGTGGTCATGCGTAAGCCGACCCCCATTGATACGACGACGCTGAACTATAATTGGCAGATCTGGGAGACCAATGCGTTCAGCATTTATACCAAGGAAACGGACGAAGTTGACGAGCAGAGCGCACAGGAAGCCGTTGCTGCCGTGCTGCGGTATCTCAGCCGGGTCGGTTTACTGCGATACCACTGCCACAGCGGGTATCTGTCCACCGTCGTGCAGGAAAACGAGATGGAAAATGTACTCACCCCGGCGGGCGGGATCTTCCGCCGCTTCGTGGAGCCGGGACAGGAAGTGGAGTATGGTCAGAAAATGGGCGTGATCCTTGACCCGTTTACTGCGGAGGTGGAGGCAGAGATCACCTGTCCGACCAGCGGTGTTGTTTTCTTCGCTTTGAAAAAACCGCTGACAACAGAACATGAGGTCGCATTTAAGGTGATCCGGCGGCTGCATGGGGGATGTTTATAAACAAAATCCTGGTATTTCGTAGAGAGCGAGTATAAAAATCAGATACAAAACCCAACTAAGGAAGGTACAGTCCGTGATGTCGAGCTGTACAGCAATTTCAAAACCATTGCCGAAAGTATTCCCGAAACGCCGGTCTTGCTGTATAATGATTCCGGACGGCCCGGCCAGGCAGGGCTTTGTAAAAACCATGACCGAAGCCGGTCTGCTGTAAATCATACCCCACAAGGAGGTCTGTTTTATGAACTCGACTCTGCGAAAGGATGCCGATGCCATCATCGCATCCAGCCTGAACGCTGTCCTGCCGGACGAAGCTGTCCGCCGCGCATTGAAAGCCTTTGCGCCCAAGGGCGGCAGGGTGCTGCTGGTCGCAGCGGGCAAGGCCGCATGGCAGATGGCACACGCGGCGGCGGAAGCGCTGGGCCGTGTGGACGGCGGCGTGGTCGTGACCAAATACAAGCACGTCAGGGGCGAAATTCTGGGAGTAAATTGTTATGAAGCAGGCCATCCGGTGCCGGACGAGAACAGTTTTGCGGCCACCGAGAAGGCATTGGAGCTGGTGCGCGGCCTGGCGGCGGAGGATACCGTGCTGTTTCTGCTCTCCGGCGGAGGGAGTGCATTGTTTGAAAAACCGCTGCTCTCCGGCACAGAATTGCAGGACATCACCGGCCAGCTCCTTGCCAGTGGCGCTGACATCGTGGAGATGAACACCATCCGCAAACGGCTTTCGGGCGTCAAGGGCGGGCGGTTCGCGCAGGCATGCGCCCCGGCTCAGGTATTCAGCATCGTGCTGAGCGATATTCTGGGCGACCCGCTGGATATGATAGCCAGCGGCCCGGCGGTGCCGGATACTTCTACTTGCGCACAGGCGCTTGCCATTGCGGAGAAGTATCACCTGAAGCTCTCGGAACAGGCAAAAGTTCTTCTGGCGCAGGAAACGCCCAAGATGCTGGACAATGTGACGACCCAGATCACTGGCAGTGTGCGGGAGCTTTGCACCGCTGCCGCTGCCGCCTGCCGGGAACTTGGCTATGAGCCCGTCCTGCTGACCGACCAGCTCTGCTGTGAAGCCCGGGAGGCGGGCAGCTTCCTTGGCTCCATCGTCCGGACCCACGCAGGGCAGGGAAAAAAGCTGGCCTACATCGCAGGCGGCGAGACGGTCGTCCACCTGACCGGCAAAGGCCTCGGCGGACGGAATCAGGAGCTTGCCCTTGCAGCGGCTCCGGCGCTGGCCGGGCTGGATGCAGCAGTGTTCTCGGTGGGCAGTGACGGCACCGACGGCCCCACGGATGCTGCCGGCGGCTATGTGGATGGTGACACCCTCTCCGCACTGACCGCCAAGGGCTGGAATGTGTTCGATACCCTGCAAAACAACGACGCCTACCATGCACTGAAAGCTGTGGACGGCCTTATCATGACCGGCGCTACTGGCACGAATGTCAATGATGTTGCCGTGGCGCTGGTGGGGGAGAAGTAAAAATGTGATTCTGGTATGAAAGAGGGGAGGCTCCCATGTACGTTGATTGGGAATACTACAAAATTTTCTATTATGTGGCGAAGTATCAGAACTTTACGAAAGCGGCGCGGGTGCTGGGCAACAACCAGCCCAACATCACCCACTCGATGAACCGGCTGGAAAGCCAGCTGAACTGTGTGCTCTTTACCCGCTCCAACCGGGGCGTCACCCTGACGCCGGAGGGCGAGATGCTCTACTCCCGCATCGCCTCGGCGGCGGTGCAGATACAGGACGCGGAGGAAGAGCTGAGCGCCAGCGCCACCCTCGAGCATGGCTCCATCAGCATCAGCGCGACGGAGACGGCGCTGAACATCTATCTGGCCGAGAAGCTGCGGACGTTCCACACCGAGTATCCCGGCATCCGGCTGCGCATCTCGAACCACTCTACGCCCCAGGCGGTGCAGGCTGTGAAGAACGGAGAAGTGGATTTTGCCATCATCTCCACCCCGGCGGAAGTAGAACAGGGCCTGAAGATGGTGGAACTGAGACCGTTTTATGAAGTGCTGGTGGGTGGGAAGACCTTCACTGCACTGGCCAGCCAGCGCCTGACGCTGAAGGAATTGAGCTGCTATCCGCTCATCTCTCTCGGCGATGAGAGCATGACCCGGAGCTTCTACCGGCAGTTCTTCCTCGACCACGACGCCGTGCTCCGGCCCGACACCGAGGCCGCCACCACCGACCAGATGCTCACGCTGGTGAAAAGTGAGCTGGGCCTTGCCTTCGTGCCGGAACCGATGACGAAAGAGCTTCTGGCCCGCGGCGAGCTTGTCGAGTTGCATCTGCAGGAGATCATTCCCTCCCGCTCTATCTGCCTCGTCTACGACCATCACCGCCCGCTGAACACGGCGGCCCGGAAGTTCCAGCAGATGCTGACAAAAGCGGAGCCGGGCCATCCGGCAGCGCCGAAGCAGGCGGATGGCGTCTCTTTCGCATCCCAATAAAATGATTTGTCGTTGTCCCATACCGGAAAGCTTCCCTTTTGATATGGGAATTTGTTGCAGCGCTTTCAGGCAGCGGTGCTATTATAAAAGAATTTGCAGGATGGGTAAGACGTATCTTGGATATGGCTGCAATATTCGTTCTGTATTGGAGAAACTGCCGGCCTTTTATTTTACCGGTCAGATGGACCCGCCGTTGGTCGCCGCAACTTCGCCATACCAGAAGGCACTGTCTTTCGGGATGCGCCGCCCGGAAGCGTAATCGACGTACACCAGACCAAAACGCTCTCTGTATCCGCTGTGCCACTCGTAGTTGTCCAACAGGCTCCAATGGAAGTACCCTCGCACGTCGGCACCGGCCTGAATGCCCTCGGAGAGTTTTTCCAGATAGCGCGCCAGAAAATCAATTCGCTCCACGTCATGCACCTTGCCGTCCCGATAGATTTTGTCGGTGCAGGATAAGCCGTTCTCCGCGATGAACATGGGCAGTCCATACCGCTCCTGGATGTAACGGGGACCCCAGTTCAGGCTTTCCGGCTCTACCGGCCAGTTCATGGCTGTGTGAGCGTATCCCGCAGGGCGCTCCACATAACAGGGGCCATTCGTTCCCATCTGTACAGGCGCGGCATTGTAGATGTTCAGCCCGAGCATATCCGGTCTACCCAGAGACAGGGCGTCGTTGATGTATTGCGGCACAGCACCGATGCAGGCGGAAAGCTGCGGCCCACAGAGGTCCGGTCCGGGCCAGCGGCCAAGGCACAGAGGGTCGAGCGACATCGTGTGGGTAAAGGCCCAGTCCTCGTCCGGGCAGGCAAAGGTCAGAGCCCGGGCGGCGTCCACATCTGCTTTTGCCTCAGATGCGGGGTAGCAGATGCGGCCTGTGGAGACGAAGCCCACTCTGTTTTCGGCGTCCGTATGGCGGAGCTCCTGCGCGGCAAGGCAGTGCGCATAGATGATATTCTGCCAGCAGGTGAACTGCCCTTCCAGCGGGAGTTTCAGCCCCGGCGCATGCTCACCTGTCCCATAGCCCATTTTCACGATACAGGCAGGCTCATTGAAGGTGAACCACTGGTGGACCCTGCCTTTGAAATGTTCTGCCATTTTTGCCGTGTAGACTGCAAACGCCCGGGCGGTGTCCTCATTCTGCCAGCCGCCCTTTTCTTCCAGCGCCTGCGGCAAATCCCAGTGATACAGCGTAATATACGGCTCGATGCCCGCTTCCAGCAAAGTATTCACAAGACCATCGTAATAGGCAAAGCCTTTTTCGTTCCAGTCCGTGCCGCCGGTGGGGGCGATGCGCGTCCACGCCACAGAGAAGCGATAGGCTTTCAGGTGCATCGACTTCAGCAGTTCGATGTCTTCCCGCCAGCGGTGATAGCTGTCGCAGGCGGTATCACCGGTCTCGCCCCGATAGGTGCGGCCCGGTGTGTGGGAGAAAACATCCCAGATGCTCCGGCCTTTTCCATCCTCGACGGCACCGCCCTCGATTTGATAGGCTGCAGTTGCAGCGCCCCATACAAATTCTTTTGGAAATACTGCCATGTTCGTTCTCCTTTTATCTCGTCAGATACATGTGTACAGGAACTTGAGATCCTTACTGATTATAGTATACTCTTCTGTGGCTGCCGGTGCAAATAGCATTTTATTGGTGACCATTGTGGAAATACACATCAGGATACGCTATACTAAAACAGAGAACATGGAATTCATCTGGCGAAAAAAAGCCAAAGGGAAGGGAAACCAAAATGATAGACAAAATGCTCGTGCGCGGGGCAAAGGTACACAACCTGAAAAACATCGACGTGGACATCCCGCTGAACAAGATCGTGGGCATTGCGGGCGTGTCGGGGTCGGGTAAATCCTCGCTGGCGCTGGGGGTGCTGTATGCCGAAGGCTCCCGCCGGTATCTGGAGGCGCTGTCCACCTACACCCGCCGCCGGATGACCCAGGCTTCGAAAGCCTCGGTGGAAGAGGTGCTGTATGTCCCGGCGGCGCTGGCGCTGCACCAGCGGCCGGGCGTGCCGGGCATCCGCAGCACCTTCGGCACCGGCACGGAATTGCTGAACAGCCTGCGGCTCATGTACTCCCGCCTCGCAAGCCACCGCTGCCCGAACGGGCATTACATCCCGCCGACGCTGGCTGTTGCGGCGGGCAAGGAGCTGGTCTGCCCGGAGTGCGGTGCGTATTTCTATGCGCCGTCGGCGGAGGAGCTGGCTTTCAACTCTCAAGGGGCCTGCCAGAAGTGCAGCGGCACAGGCAGCGTCCGGACGGTGGACATGGCGTCGCTGGTGCCGGACGACTCGCTGACCATCGACGGCGGCGCAGTGGCCCCGTGGAACAGCCTGATGTGGTCGCTGATGACAGACGTCTGCCGGGAGATGGGCGTGAGGACGGATGTGCCGTTCCGCGACCTGACCGAACAGGAAAAGGACATCGTCTACCACGGTCCAGCAGAGAAAAAGCATATCTTCTACCACGCCAGGAACTCGAATCAGGCCGGTGAGCTGGACTTTACCTATTACAATGCCGTCTACACTGTAGAAAATGCTCTTGCAAAGGTCAAGGATGACAAGGGCATGAAGCGGGTGGAAAAGTTCCTGCGGGAAGATGTCTGCCCCGAGTGTCACGGCTCACGGCTCTCAGCGGCGGCGCGTGCGCCGAAGCTGCGGGGCATCTCGCTGGACGAAGCCTGCCAGATGACGCTGGAAGCCCTCGTGGAGTGGGTGAAGGGCGTGCCGGGCAGCCTGCCGGAAGAGATGCGCCCGATGGCGGAGAGCATCTGCGAGGCATTCGAAAGTACCGCCAAGCGGCTGATGGACTTAGGTCTGGGTTATCTGACGCTTGACCGCTCGGCCTCGACCCTTTCCACCGGTGAGCGCCAGCGGATGCAGCTGGCCCGGGCCGTCCGCAACCGCACCACCGGCGTGCTCTATGTGCTGGATGAGCCATCCATCGGCCTGCATCCGTCGAACATCGTGGGCTTGACCGGCGTGATGCACGACCTCGTGGCCGACGGCAACTCGGTCATTCTGGTGGACCACGACACCCAAATCCTGAAAGAGGCCGACTGGGTGATCGAGATGGGGCCGGAAGCGGGAGTCAAGGGTGGACATGTCATTGCCGAAGGGACGATAGCTGATTTGGAGGCAAAGCCGGAGTCCCAGATCGGGCCGTTCCTCTCCGGAAAAGCTGAGACGAAATTGCGCCGGTGTGCCAGGGAAGAAGAGATGTTCGCAGAGGGGGCTATCCATCTCTCTACCGGCAGCATCCACACGGTCAAGCCTTTGGAACTGGACATTCCCAAGGGGCGGCTCACCGTGGTAACGGGCGTGTCCGGCTCCGGCAAAACGACGATGGTGCTGGAAAGCCTCGTGCCGGCGCTGGAAGCAAAGATAAACGGCAGCGCCCTCCCGGCACATATCCGGGAGATTCGCGCCGAGGGCATCGCGCACGTCAAGCTCATCGACGCGACGCCCATCGGCATCAATGTGCGCTCTACCGTGGCGACCTACGCAGGCGTCCACGACGAGCTGCGGAAGCTCTATGCCAAATCTCCGGACGCCAGGCAAAAGGGCTTCAAGGCCAGCGACTTTTCCTACAATACTGGCAGTCTGCGCTGCCCCGGCTGCGACGGCACCGGTGAGGTGAGCCTGGACGTGCAGTTCCTGCCGGATGTGAACATCGTCTGCCCCGACTGCCGGGGTTCCCGCTACGCGCGGGCGGCTTACGGCGTGAAGCTGACCAACGAGGCGGAGCAGACAGCCTCTTTGCCGCAGCTGATGGATATGGACGTCAATTCCGCCCTTGAGTTCTGCGGCGGGATGAAGACCGTGAGCCAGCGCCTGCAGACATTGCAGCAGCTGGGTCTGGGCTACCTGACACTGGGCGAGGAAACGCCCAGCCTCTCCGGCGGCGAGGCCCAGCGCCTCAAGCTGGCCAGCGAGATCGGCCGCACCCAGACCGACTCGGTGTTCGTTTTCGATGAGCCCAGCATCGGCCTCCACCCGCTGGACGTGCAGGTACTGCTGCGGGTGTTCCAAGCCCTGCTGGACAACGGCGCAACGGTCGTTGTCATCGAACACGACCTTGATGTCATCCGCAACGCGGACTATGTCATCGACATGGGGCCGGGCGGCGGCGAGAGCGGCGGCCGCGTCGTGGCAACAGGCACGCCGGAGGAGATCCAGGGAAACCCGGAGAGTATTACCGGAAGATATTTATAACAAAAAGGGGGCAGGTGCTGCATGACACCTGCCCCCTTCGTCAATATTCTTATTTGCTTTCCGGGACACCGCGCAGTTCGGCACGGAAGCGCTCGGGAACATCTTCTTCCCGGATATTTTTGACGACTCCCAGAAGCTTTGCGGTTTCGCCTACGGGATAGACCATGATGCACTTCCGATGCTTTGCTGACGATCAAAACAAAAAGTTAATTCTCGGAAGAAATATCCTGACCGAAATACTTCTCGCCCAGCTCCTTGAGGGTGCCGTCAGCGCGCAGCTCGTCGATGGCGCTGTTGAGGGCGTCGAGGAAGGAAGAGTCTTCGCTCTTGACGATAGGGATCGCAACGTGAGAAGCATCTTCGGTCTGGGCGACCAGCTTGAAGTCGGCGTCCGGATGGACGTTCAGGTAGTCGTAGAAGGAGACGTTGGCGTTCAGGGTGGCGTCGATGCGGCCAGCGGTCAGCAGCTGGATGGTCTCTTCCAGCGTGTCGATGCCCTGCACGGTCGCGCCGTAGCTCTCGGCCAGCTCCATGTAGGTGGAAGCGAGGCTGTTAGCCGTGGTCTTGCCGGCGAGGTCCTCGAAGCTCTTGATGTCCTCGTTATCCTTGCGGACGGCGAGGGCGGTGTGGATGTAGCCGTAGGGAGTGGTGAAGTCGTAGGTCTTGGCGCGCTCTTCGGTGACTTCGACGCCGTTGCAGACGAGATCGTAGCGACCAGCGTCCAGACCGGCAAACAGGCTGTCCCAGTCGCTCTCGACGTACTCGGGCTCGACGCCCAGCTTCTCGGCAATGGCACGGGAGACTTCGACGTCGTAGCCCACGAGGGTGTCGCTCTCATCGTGGAAGCTCCAGGGCTGCCATGCGCCTTCCAGCGCGATGACCAGCTTGCCGTTGGACTGGATGGTCTCCAGCTTGTTGGCGGCAGCAGCGGAAGCAGAAGCAGCGGTACTGGAAGCAGTGGAGGCAGAAGTGTTGGAAGAGCAGCCAGCCAGCGAGAGAACACCGGCAGCGGCCATGACGCTCATGAGAGAAATAAAGGTTCTGCGTTTCATAGGTGATGATCCTTTCTTATTCAGTATGGGAAATTTTCTGAAGGAACTCACGGGTCCTTGCCTCTTTGGGATGGGCGAAGAACTCCTGCGAGGGGGCTTCCTCGACCACGACACCGTTTTCCATGAAGACGGTGCGGGACGAGACGTTGCGGGCAAAGCCCATCTCATGGGTGACGACCAGCATGGTCATGCCCTCCTGTGCCAGCTGCCGCATGACGGCCAGCACCTCGCCGGTCAATTCCGGGTCGAGGGCGCTGGTGGGCTCGTCGAAATAGATGATCTCCGGGCCGGAGGCGAGAGCGCGGGCGATGGCCACGCGCTGCTGCTGACCGCCCGACAGCTGACGGGGGTAGTAGTCGGCACGGTCGGCGAGGCCGACCTTTTCCAGCATCTTCATGCCGACGGCATCGGCCTCCGCTTTGGGCGTCCTCCGGGCGACGATGAGGCCCTCGGTGACGTTCTGCAGGGCCGTTTTGTTGCGGAAGAGGTTGTAGTTCTGGAAGACGAAAGCCGTCTTGCGGCGCAGCCGCGCGATGCTGGCGCGGTCAGCGTGGGCGAGGTCGAAGGTCTCACCGTCGAAGGTGAGCTGGCCTGCGTCCGCCGTCTCAAGGAAGTTGAGACAACGCAGCAGGGTGGTCTTGCCTGAGCCGGAAGGGCCAAGGATGGCCACGACGTCGCCCTTTTCCACCGTCAAATCGACGCCGCGCAGTACGTCCAGACTGCTGGTCGGCTTGGGGGCGCGGCCAAAGATGCCGGGATGGACGCCGGGCTTTGCGTAAGTATGGAAGGATTTGTGGACGCCGCGTATCTCTAACATTGCCATAACAGCCACACTCCTTTCTTACTGGAAGCCGTGGGCGTTGAGCTGGCGCTCCAGCAGCCCTTGCAGCTTGGTGATGACGGTACAGAACAGCAGATACACCACAGCCACCTCACAGTAGATGGGCAGGAAGATGTAGGTGCGGGCGGCGACGCGCTGGCCGGCCATGAACAGCTCCGCTACCGTGATGTTGGAGGCCAGAGAGGTGTCCTTTATCATGCCGATGAGGGAGTTGGAGAGGGCAGGCACGGCGGTGCGCAGAGCCTGCGGCAGCACGATGCGGCGCATGATCTGCCACCAGCTCATGCCGACGCAGTAGCCGGCTTCCAGCTGGCCCTGCGGCACGCTCTCGAGTGCGCCGCGCATGGTCTCGGCGCAGTATGCGCCCTCGTTGAAGGCGAAGGCGATGACTGCCGCCGGGAAAGCGTCCAGCATGATGCCCACGCTGGGCAGGCCGTAAAAGATGATGAAAAGCTGCACCAGCAGCGGCGTGCCGCGGATGACCCAGATGTAGAACCGGGCCAGCTGGCTCAGCACCGGCACCCGGGCGTACTGCACCAGCGCCACGGCCACCGCCAGCACCATCGCCAAGGTGAACGAGACGAGGGTGAGGGGAATGGTCATGGTGAGGCCCGCCGAGAGGATGCGGGGAAGAGCCTCCCAGAGCACGCTGACGGTGCGGTTGGATAAGAGTGTTTCCAGCATGGATACTCCTTTTTCAAAATTTGAATAAACAGACAGGACAAGTGGGTAGACATATTATATACCTTAAAGCAGGGTCAAAGTCAAGAGGAAAAAATGAAAATCCTACAAAACCTACCAGAATACTATAACATGATTTGGAAATGAACGCAAATGGTTTCGAAAAATTGCATGGTATAGACGAAATGGATGAAAAACAGGTGCTAACTTTGTGCAGAACGGCAGAGTAGTTGACGCGGCAGAAGCTTTCGGGTACAATAGAACTGTATAGACCTGTAAAGGTACAAACAGGCCGCACGCCCCGCCAGACGGGAGCGCGGCGGATACGGAGGACAAACGTGATGAAACGTATTGGTATTCTGGGCGCTGGCACCTGGGGCATGGCCCTTGCACGGATGCTGACTGTGAGCGGGAATGATGTGCTGGTGTGGTCGGCCATCGAGAAGGAAATCGACAGCCTTTCCACCACCCGCAAGCACCCCAATCTGCCGCAGATGAAGATCCCCGACGAGCTGCGGTTCACCAAGAGCATCGAGGAAGTCTGCAAAGACAAGGACATCCTGCTGTTCGCAGTGCCGTCGGTGTTCGTCCGCTCCACGGCGGCAAAGGCCCGGCCCTATGTGGCCGACGGCCAGATCATCGTGGACGTGGCAAAGGGCATCGAGCCCGACACCCTGTACACCATGACCGAAATCCTGGCCGATGAGCTGGGCAAGGAAGGCGGCCCGAAGGGCGTGCGTCTTGTGGCCCTGTCCGGCCCCACACACGCCGAGGAAGTGGCCATCGACCTGCCCACCACCATCGTGTCGGCCAGCAAGGATATGGAGGCCGCTGCCTATGTGCAGGAGGTCTTCACCAACAATGTCATGCGCGTCTACACCAACGAGGACATCAAGGGTGTAGAGCTGAGCGGCGCCATGAAGAACGTCATCGCGCTGGGCGTCGGCATCTCCACCGGCCTCGGCTACGGCGATAATGCCCGCGCTGCCCTCATCACCCGCGGCATCGCCGAGATCGCCCGTCTGGGCGTGGCGATGGGCTGCAATGTCCACACTTTCGCAGGTCTGGCCGGTATCGGCGACCTCATCGTGACGGCTACCAGTATGCACAGCCGCAACAATCGCGCCGGTATCCTCATCGGCAAGGGCGAGACCCCGGAAAATGCCGTCAAGGAAGTCGGCATGGTGGTCGAGGGCATGAACGCCCTGCCCGCTGCGCTGGAACTGGCCGAGCGGTATCAGGTGGAAATGCCCATCGTCCAGACCGTCAACGCCATCGTTAACAAGGGCATGAGTGCGGCAGAGGCTGTCAAGTCCCTGATGGAGCGCGGCCTGAAGAACGAGCTGCCGCAGGGCTACGAAAAATAAACGAAAAGGGGCGGTATCATGCCTTCTACCTACGCACACCGCCGCTTTGGTGCGGATGTTCTGGCCCTGCTGCCGGACGGTCTGCGCGCGACGCTGGAACAGCACCGGGAGCTTTACGACATAGGTCTCCACGGGCCGGACCTGATGTTTTATTACAAGGCCCTGCAGTCGAACCCGGTGAACCGTCTGGGCAATGCCATGCACGAGCAGAAGGGCGAGGTGTTTTTCACCCGCGCCCGCACCGTGGTGGAAAATGCAACGGATAAAAGCGCCGCACTGGCTTATGCGCTGGGCTTTGTCTGTCACTTCGCGTTGGACAGCACCTGTCACCCTTATGTGGAGGCCTATGTCCGGGAGAGCGGTGTGGGACACTGCGAGATCGAGACGGAGTTTGACAACGCCCTGATGCGGGAAGACGGCCTCGACCCTATCAAGTTCTTCACGGCCAGCCACATCAAACCCAGCCGGGAGCGGGCCGAGGTCATCGCGCCCTTCTACGAAGGCGTCACGGTGGACGAGACGCTGGCGGCGATGAAGGGGATGATAACGGTGCATCATCTTTTGCAGGCGGCGAACCCTGTCAAGCGCTGGGTGGTGCTGACCGGGATGCGCGTCGCGGGCAAGTATGAGTTCATGCACGGCCTTGTGGCAAACCCGCAGCCGAACCCCAAATGCGTCCAGAGCAGCCAGAAGCTCGAAGAGCTGTATAAAACGGCTGTGCCGCTGGCGGTAAGGCTCATCGAAGAGTATGCAGAGAACAAGCCGCTGGGGGCAGAGTATCAGCATACGTTTGGGGAGAACTGAGAGGAGCACCGGATGGAAAAGAGCGGCAAATTCCGCCTGACGAGCTTGGAGCGGAACTGGATCCTGTACGACGTGGGCAACTCGGCCTTTGTGCTGATGGTGGCCACCCTTATCCCCATTTTCTTCAACGCGCTGGCGGCAGCCGGGGGATTGAGCTCGGTGGAGTATCTGGCTTACTGGGGCTATGCCAGCTCGGCTGTGACCGTCATCACGGCTGTTTTGAGCCCGATTTTGGGGACAGTGGCCGACACGAAGGGCTTCAAGAAGCCTATCTTCATACTCTGCGTTTTCGTGGGCATCGTGGGCTGCTGCGCCATGGGCGCGGCGTCGGCGTGGCTGCCGTTTCTGGTCATCTTCGTCATCGCGAAGGTGGGCTTTTCGGGCAGCCTGGTGTTCTACGACTCGATGCTCAGCGACGTGACCACTCCCGAGCGGATGGACGAAGTGTCCAGCCGGGGCTATGCGTGGGGATACATCGGCAGCTGTGTACCCTTCGTGGTCTGCCTCGGTCTTGTGCTGGGGGCGGGGAGCATCGGCATCAGCCAGATGACGGCGCTGAACCTGGCACTCCTGCTGACGGCGGCGTGGTGGCTGCTCACGACCCTGCCGCTGCTGAAAAGTTATAAACAGCTCCACTATGTGGAGGTGGAAAAGCACGCTGTCCGGCAGAGTTTTGCCCGCATCGGCCATACCCTGCGGCATCTGCCGGAGGATAAACAGGTGTTCTGGTTTTTGCTGGCGTTCTTCTGCTACATCGACGGCGTGTACACCATTATCGACATGGCGACGGCCTACGGCACGGCGCTGGGTTTGGACACCACCGGCCTTTTGCTGGCACTTCTTGTGACCCAGATCGTGGCGTTCCCGTCGGCCCTCATCTTTGGGCGGTTGTCGAACAAGTACCCCTCGGCAAAGCTCATCCCGGTGTGCATCGCGGCCTACGCGGGCATCGCGGTGTTTGCGTTTTTCCTGACCCAGCAGTGGCAGTTCTGGGTGCTGGCCGTCATCGTGGGCATGTTCCAGGGCGGCGTGCAGGCGCTCAGCCGCTCCCACTTTGCAAAGATCATCCCGCCGGAAAAGTCGGGCGAATACTTTGGCCTCTTCGACATCTGCGGCAAGGGCGCATCCTTCCTTGGCACCATGATCGTCAGCGTAGGAAGCCAGCTCACCGGCAGCGCCAATGTGGGTGTCGGCTCCCTCATCGTGCTGTTCATCGTGGGATTCGTGCTGTTCAGAGTGTCGTTCCGTCAGGGTGAGACAGTGTAAATCGTTTTGACCTCTGCTTTGTCTTCGGACAGGGCAGAGTTTTTTGTTTACCAGCGAGTTATGATTCACAAACCATTCATTGTGTTTTGGCGGGTAGGATGATACAATAGAATCAAAATCCAGAAAATATAAAGGAGCAAGACCATGAAACAATATCCCGGCTACACCCTCGTCAAGCGCGAGGACTGCCCCGAACAGCACGGAACGCTGACCGTGTTGACCCATGACGTCAGCGGGGCGGCTGTCCTGCTGGTGGAAAACGACGACGACAACAAGGCCTTCGGCATCGGCTTCGGCACCTTCCCCTCCGACGACACCGGCGTGTTCCACATTCTCGAGCACTCGGTGCTGGCAGGCAGCGAGAAGTACCCGGTGAAGTCGCCGTTTTTGCAGCTGCTCAAGAGCAGCATGGCGTCCTTCCTGAACGCCATGACCTTCCCGGACAAGACGGTGTATCCCTTCGCTACCCCCAACGAGACGGACTTCAAGAACCTGATGGACGTCTATCTCAACGCGGTGTTCTGCCCGATGGCCATGGTGGACAAGGGCGTGTTCGAGCAGGAGGGCTGGCACCGGGACGAAGACGGCACGGTGAGCGGCGTCGTCTACAACGAGATGCAGGGCGCGCTGGCGACGCCGGACGCACAGCTGCAGAACGCTCTGAGCCGGGCAATGTTCCCGGATACGGCTTACGGCTTCGTCTCCGGCGGCGACCCGGCGTCCATTCCGGCGCTGACCTATGAGAAGTATGTGCGGGTCTACCGCCGCCACTACAGCGCCGACAACTGCTGCATCACCCTCTACGGCAAGATGGACATGGCCGAGAAGCTGGCCTTCCTCGACAAGCAGTACCTGAGCCGTATGCCCAAGAGCGCCAGCCGCCCCCGCCTGACGGTGCAGGACGAGCAGGTCGGTGCGAAGCGGAATATCCCGTACTACACCGAGAAGCCGGAGCCGGACGAGGCTCAGTGTGCGCTGGCGTGGTACACCGGTGCGTTCAGCGACCGGGAGCGCCAGCTGGGCGTGGAGATCCTGCTGGACGCCCTGCTGGGGACGAACCAGGCGCCTCTGAAAGCCGCTCTGCTGGAAGAAAAACTGGGCGCGGACATCGACGTGGGCTTCGATGACAGCACGCTGCAGCCGACCTTGGAGCTTGTGCTGCGGGGCGCGACGGAAGAGTCGGCGGGCAAGTTTGCCGCTGCAGTGCGCAAAGCCGTGGACGGCATCCTCGAGAAGGGCATCCCCGAGGAGCTGCTGATGGCAAGCCTCAACTCCACCGAGTTCGCTTCCCTTGAGCGGCCGGGCAGCATCCCGGACGGTGTGCTGGACGCCATCAATGCATCTACAGGCTGGCTCCACACCGGCGACCCGGCCCTGCTGCTCCACACGAACGCTCTGTTCGCTTCCCTGCGGGAGAAGCTGGAACAGGGCTGGTTCAATGAGCTGCTGCGGGAGCTGTTCGCGCCTGCGCCGGTGGAGATCATCCAGGTGCCGACCCTGCCCAAGAAAGAGGAAGAGGGGCGCGCCGCCCGCACCGACGGCAAGCTGGTGCTGGACCATCCGCTGACAGCCGCCGACCTCGGCGAGGGCAAAAAGCAGACACCGGGCAGCAAGGAGCTTCTGGCGGGTGCAGAACTGCTGCACCACCCCTCGGCAGGCAATACCTACCTGTACCTTTACTATGATCTGGGCGGCATGGCACCGGAAGACATGTCCTGCCTGCATCTGCTCACGGATGTCATGGATGAACTGGACACCGAAAAGCACACGGCCCAGGAACTGAACACTCTGCGGAACACCTGGCTGGGAAGCAGTGGTGCGTGGATGGACTGCTGGACGGGACGGCAGGAAGGCAGGCCCTGCCACGCAAAGCTCATCGTGGGGATGAGTATGCTGGAACGCAGCCTCGAAAAGGCTGTGGAGCTGGGCAGTGAGTGGCTGTATGAGACAAAGTTCAGCGGCCCGCAGGCCGAAGCTGCTATGGAGCGGGTGGCAAGCCAGCAGAAGCTGCTCATGGAGCAGAAGTTCCTGCGGGAGGGCCACGCCTTCGCCGCCATGCGGGCGGCGGCACATTTCTCGGTGGAATCTGCACTGAGTGAGCGCTGCAACGGCGTGAGCTACTACCACTATATCTGTGAGCTGCTGGAAAAGGCCGACTGGACCGCTCTGGGCAAAAAGATGGAAGAGCTGTGGAAGAGCGTGCTGAAAAAGAACGCCCTGACCGTCAGCCTCCACGGCAGCGACGCGGCGCTGGATACCCTGAAAAAGCTTCTGCCGGGCAGTGCCTTCGCGGCAGAAAAGCGCGGCGAGGCAAAGCCCTACACTGAGGAGCTGACAGCCCCGGTGAACGAGGCCTTCATCATCGACGGCGGCGTGAACTACGATGTGCTGGTCTGGCCCATGGAACGGCGGTTGGAGCGGAAGGTGCTGGCTCGGGTGATGAGCTACGAGTATCTGTGGCACAACATCCGCGAGGTGGGCGGCGCGTACGGCACCGGCATGGTGACCCAGAACGACGACACCGAATATCTCTACACCTACCGCGACCCGCACCTGAAAGAAAGCTATGAGACTTTCGCAAAGGGGCCGGCAGAACTGGCAGGCCGCGACTACACCGAGAAGGACATGAACGAGTTCATCGTGGGCGCGGCAGCAAAGCTGGACACCCCGCGCAAGCCCCGGGAAGAGGCTGCGTCTACCGACTGCAAATATTTCTGCGGCATCACCGACGAGATGACTGCCGCCGAGCGCAAGAGTCTGTGCAGTGTGGATGCTGCCGCCCTCAAGGCCGAGGCAGCGGACCTGTCGGCCCGGATGGAGAAGGGCGTGAGGGTGGTCTTCGGCAGCAAGGAGGCTGTGGAGGCCGCAAAGGAGCTGTTTGACCGGGTGGAAACCCTGTAAAAATACGCAGAGAGTCTCCTGGAGACTTTGCGCAGAAAATTGAGTGAAAGATCCCCTGTCTGTGGAAAAGAACACAGGCAGGGGATTTTTGTCACTTTGAAATATTACTTATAGGATAAAATATACAGTAAAATACAAATCTGAGGGCAAAAAGTATGTACTCCTGCGGCGGAGAAAAGCGTGGTATCCTTTTGCCAGCGACAGAACGAAAGGAAGTGAGAACACAGGATGGGGCAGGAAAAGCAGGCTGCGGCCAAGGGACAGGAAAGTCTCCGGAAAGCCACCGACACCCTGAGCACCATGCTGGCGCAGGAGGTGAAAGATTTGAACGCCCGCCAGCGCGCGGCCCGCAGAGAGAACAGCACCGACCCCGGCATCATGAAGGGACTGAAAGAAGCGACTGCCGTGCTGAAAGACCTGGCGGGCGTGTCGAAGACCCTGAACGACCAGGGTGTGGACGCAGAAGGGCGGGAATGCGGTGTGGTGCTGCTGCCGCCGGTGGAGGATGTATGACGACAGAAAACAAGAATGCGGGCGTCGTGTGGATGCCTCAGCCGAGGCAGATGGAATTTATGCGGAGGCCGGAGCCGGAAGCACTTTACGGCGGCGCGGCAGGCGGCGGTAAGAGCGACGCCCTCGTCATCGAGGCGCTGCGGCAGGTACACATTCCGCACTACCGGGCGCTCATCCTCCGCAAGACCTATCCGCAGCTTTCCGACCTGGTGGATAAGAGTCAAAGCTATTACCGCCGGGCCTTTCCGGAGGCGCAGTACAACGCCACGAGCCATGTGTGGGTCTTCCCCAGCGGGGCGAAAATTTACTTCGGCTCGATGCAGTACACCAAGGACCGGACGAACTATCAGGGCAAAGCTTTCGATTTCATCGGGTTCGACGAGCTGACCCACTTCGAGTGGGAGGAGTACAGCTACATGATGAGCCGCAACCGCCCCACCGGCCCCGGCACCCGGGTGTATCTGCGGGCCACCACCAACCCCGGCGGGGTGGGCCACGGCTGGGTGAAGGCGCGGTTCATCACGCCCGCCCCGCCCGGCACCCCCATCGTGGAGGAATACCCGGTGCGGATGCCGGACGGCACCGAAAAGGTGCTGCGGCGGGCGCGGGTGTTCATCCCGTCCAGCATATTCGATAACCCGGCCCTTCTGGAAAATGACCCGGACTATCTGGCCAGCCTTGCGGCCATGCCGGAGGCCGAAAAGCAGGCGCTGCTCTACGGCAGCTGGGACAGCTTTTCGGGGCAGGTGTTCACCGAGTGGCGGAACGACCCGAACCACTACGAAGACCAACGCTGGACCCACGTCATCGCGCCGTTCACCATCCCGAAGCACTGGAAAATCTACCGGGGCTACGATTTCGGCTTTTCGAAGCCGTTCTCGGTGGGATGGTACGCGGCGGACGAGGAAGGGCGGCTCTACCGCATCAAGGAGCTGTACGGCTGCACCGGACGCCCCAACGAGGGTCTGCGCATCGACCCGGTGGAGCAGGCACGGCGCATCCGGGAGGCCGAGCAGAACGACCCGGTGCTCCGGGGCAGAGTCATTCAGGGCATCGCCGACCCGGCCATCTTCGACGAGAGCCGGGGCGAGAGCATCGCCGCCATGATGGAGCGGGGGCCGAACTTTCTGCACTGGATGCCCGGCGACCACACCCGTCTGGCGGGCAAGATGCAGATGCACTACCGGCTGAATTTTGACGGCGAGGGCAGGCCGATGCTGCAGGTGTTCAATATCTGCAAGCACTTCATCCGCACCATCCCGAACCTCGTGTACGACGAGAGCAATGTGGAGGACATCGACACCCGGCAGGAAGACCACATCTACGATGAGTGCCGCTATGTGCTGATGGAAAATCCCATCTCGCCGCCCCGGCATACATCGGCCCCGCCGGTGCTGGATGACCCGCTGGAGCTGCATCGGAAGGCGAAATTTCTGAGGGTGTAAAGGCTCTCCCTTTGGGAGAGGCTGGGGGCGGAGAAAAACGATAGCGCCCTGCAACAGAGGGCAGGAAGGAGAAAAACAAATACTATGGATGAAGCAACAAAACTGCCCATCGGGCCGGAAGAGGTGGCTGAGGCTGCGCAGATCTTGCAGCGGTACAAGGCGGGCAAGGCCGCGCTGGACAAGCGCCTGGTGGACAACGAACTGTGGTTCCGGATGGGACACTGGAAGAACTACCAGAACCCCATGATGGAGGGCAAACCCCAGCCGTCCAGCGGCTGGTTGTTCAACTCCATCGCCAACAAGCATGCCGACGCGATGGACAACTACCCCAGTCCCAACGTCCTGCCCCGTGCCGAGGACGACGAGGCAGCGGCACAGGCGCTTTCCAGCGTGCTGCCCGTGGTGCTGGAACAGGCTGACTATGAGCGGGTGTACAGCGACACCTGGTGGCGCAAGCTCAAGCAGGGAACCGGAGTCAAAGGCGTGTTCTGGGATTCGGAGCAGCGGGGCGGTGTGGGCGAGATCGCCATCCGGCCCATGAACCTGCTGATGCTCTACTGGGAGCCGGGCGTGGACGATATTCAGGCGTCGCCCCACTTTTTCTCGCTGAGTCTGGCCGACACGGCTCAGCTGGAAAGCCGCTGGCCCCAGCTGGCCGGACACACTGCCAGCGTGCTGGACGTGCCGCATTACATCCACGACGGCGGCCTTGATACCAGCGGCAAGAGCGTCGTGGTGGACTGGTACTACAAAAAGCTCTCCCCCGAGGGCAGGAGCGTCCTGCACTATTGCAAGTTCTGCAATGGCGTGGTGCTCTACGCCAGCGAGAACGACCCGGCGCTGGCCGAAAGAGGCTTCTACGACCACGGCAAGTATCCCTTTGTGTTCGACGCGCTGTTCATGGAAGAGGACAGCCCGGCGGGCTTCGGGTACATCGATGTGATGAAGGAGTGCCAGACCGCCATCGACAAGATGAACCACGCCATGGACGAGAACGTCCTGCTCTCGTCCCGCCAGCGGTATGTGCTGAGCGACACGGCGGGCGTCAATGAGGAAGAGCTGACTGACCTGTCGCGGGACATCATCCATGTGGTGGGGCGCCTGAACGACGACAGCTTCCGGCCGTTGCAGACGGCGGGTCTGCAGGGCAACAGCCTGAGCTACCGCAACAGCCGCATCGAGGAGCTGAAGGAGATCAGCGGAAACCGCGACATGACCCAGGGCGGCACCGCAGGCGGCGTGACGGCAGCTTCGGCCATCGCGGCCTTACAGGAGGCGGGTTCGAAGCTCAGCCGGGATATGCTCAAGAGCGCTTACAGGGCATTTGCCAAAGAGTGCTACCTTATCATCGAGCTGATGAGGCAGTTCTACGACGAGGAGCGCATCTTCCGCATCACCGGCAAGAGCGGCGAGAGCGAGTTCGTCCGCTTTTCAGGCCAGGTGCTCCGCGCCCAGCCTGCAAGAGTCGTGGGCGGCGTGGAGCTGGGCAGTCATGAGCCGGTGTTCGACATCGTGGTGAGTGCGGAGAAAAAGTCCACCTTCTCCCGCCTGTCGCAGAACGAGACGGCCAAGGAGTGCTATCAGCTGGGCTTTTTCGCCCCGGCCAACGCCGACGCCGCGCTGGCGGCGCTGGAAATGATGGATTTTGAGGGCATCGAAAAGGTTCGCCAGAGGGTGCGTCAGAACGGCACCCTTGCCCAGCAGCTGGCGCAGATGCAGGCCCAGATGGCTCAGCTGACGGGTCTGCTGGAAGTGCAGAAAAAGTCCAAAGCCCCCAAGCTCAGCGGCCCGGCACAGGAGCTGAGCACGGCTGCGATGGCGAGGGCGATGAAGACGCAGAAAGGAGAAATGAGATGATAAAAGTAAACTACACCGAGCTGGACGGCCCGGCAGGCCCCACCTGCCGGCTGGAAGCTTCGGGCCATGCGGGCTATGCCCCCGCCGGGCAGGACATCGTGTGTGCGGGGGCCAGCACCCTGATGCAGACCCTCTGCGCCCTGCTGGCGGGCGAGGAAGGCACCAGGAGCGGCGCATGGGATGAGCCGGACGGCCCGCGTCTGGCCGTGACGGCGGCATCACCCCAGAAGCCGTGGGTGGAGGGGGCGTTCGAATTTGCAAAGGCGGGCTTTGCTCTGCTGGCAGAACGCTACCCGGACAATGTCAGCTTCGCCGATTTGAGCGGACGGGGAGAACAGTCGATGGTGGATCTGCAGCTCTTTGCCTCGGAGGGCGGCGATGCCGCCGCCCCCTCCGCTCCTGCCCTCAGCCATGCACAGGCTCAGCAGGCCATCGCCTCCGGGACTATGAAGGCGGATGAGGGCCGGGAAGCTTCGGATGTGCCGACACCGGCGGCAGTGCAGGAGCCGGAAGAGCGTCCCGCACCGCCCGAACGTCCTGCGCCGCTGCCGCTCCCGCCCATCCCGGGCCTGAGAGAGGGCGCGAACACCGTCCTCGCCCTCCACGCCCGCTGGGCGGCGGAAGAGGCGATGCTTCGCCGGGATATGCCGGATTTTTCGCTCAAGCAGGAGCTGGCAAACCCCGAGATGCGCCGCCTGATGGAGCTGCCCGGGATGCGGATGGGTGACGCCTACCGTCTGGCCCACTACAACGACGCTCTGCGTCAGACCGCCCAGACCGTGGAGCAGGGCGTTGTGGAGCGCATCCGCCAGCGTTCGGCCCGCCCGGCGGAAAACGGTACCAGCCCCGGCGGTGCGGCCATCACCCGGGCCGATGTGGCCAGCATGACCCGCGCCCAGCGTGAGGCACTGGAACGCCGTGCGATGCACGGGGTGAAGATCAGTTTTTGAAAATTTTGATACAGAAAGGACAAATGACATGAAAAGCTACAACCTGAAGATGAACCTCCAGCTCTTTGCCGACCCTTCTGCCAGCCTGCAGAACACCACCGGCACCATGACCAACGAGATGAAGACCTTCTACGAGAAGCGCCTTATCGACCAGGCAGAGCCCCGTCTGGTGCATGACCAGTTCGCGGACTACTATCCCGTACCCCAGAACGGCGGCAAGACCATTGAGTTCCGCAAGTACGACAGCCTGCCCAAGG
>ERZ1673701.1433-NODE-1433-length-21506-cov-6.133001_pt1 | contig 21506 bp, 18 predicted proteins | sample MGYA00580231_ERZ1673701 | MGnify/ENA primary metagenome ERZ1673701 (study PRJEB41218, sample SAMN15661798) | gut metagenome | host: Homo sapiens | place: Canada: London | collected 2015-08-20/2019-03-30 | study: EMG produced TPA metagenomics assembly of...
TTCACCTCCATGCGTGCCCGGGGCGCCATGGTGACGGACATCGCCATTTTGATGGTGGCTGCGGACGACGGCATCATGCCCCAGACCGTGGAATCCATCAACCACGCCAAGGCCGCCAATATTCCCATTATCGTGGCCGTCAATAAGATTGATAAGGAAAATGCCAACCCCGACCGGGTCATGCAGCAGCTGACGGAATACGGTCTGGTGCCCGAGGAGTGGGGCGGCGAGACCATCGTGTGCAAGATCTCCGCCAAGAAGCACATCGGTATTGAGAACCTGCTGGAAAACCTGGCTCTGCTGGCAGAGGTCCAGGAACTGAAGGCCAACCCCAACCGGGCCGGTCAGGGCACCGTTATCGAGGCCCGTCTGGACAAGGGCCGCGGCCCTGTGGCCACTTTGCTGGTGCAGAACGGCACTCTGAAGCAGGGCGACATCATCATCGCCGGCACCTCCGTGGGCCGTGTCCGCACCATGCTGGATTACCGGGGCAACCGCCTCACCGAGGCCGGTCCCTCCGTCCCCGTGGAGATCGCGGGCCTGTCCGAGGCTCCCGTGGCCGGTGCGCCCTTCTTCGCCGTGGCTGACGAGCGTATGGCCCGCGAGCTGGTGGAGCAGCGCAAGGCAGAGGAGCGCGCTAAGGCCGCCGCACCCGTGCAGAAGGTCTCTCTGGAGAACCTGTTCGACCAGATCAAGTCCGGCGAGCGCAAGGAGCTGGCTCTGATCGTCAAGGCTGATGTGCAGGGCAGCGTGGAGGCTGTGAAGGCCTCTCTGGAGAAGCTCTCCAACGAAGAGGTCAACGTCCGGGTCATCCACGGCGCTGTGGGTGCGATCAACGAGTCCGATGTGACGCTGGCCGCCGCGTCCAACGCTATCATCGTGGGCTTCAACGTCCGGCCGGATTCCGCTGCCCGTGAAAGCGCCGCCCGTCAGAACGTGGATATGCGGATGTACCGCGTGATCTACGACGCCATCGACGAGATTGAAACTGCTATGAAGGGTATGCTGGCTCCCAAGTACCGGGAAGTGGTCCTTGGTCACGCCGAGGTCCGGGAGACCTACAAGGTCTCCTCCGTGGGCACCGTGGCCGGCTGCTACGTGCAGGACGGCTGCCTGCGCCGGGATTGCTCCGTCCGTGTGGTCCGGGATGGCATCGTGGTCCACGAGGGCGTCCTCGGCTCCCTGCAGCGGTTCAAGGACTCCGTCAAGGAGGTCAAGGAGCGCTTTGAGTGCGGCCTGACCGTGGAGAAGTTCAACGACATCAAGCTGGGCGACATCATCGAGGGCTACACCATGGAGGAGATTCCCCGCTAAACCCTCTCAAAAAATCTGTTTCAACTGACCCCGGGCGGCGGCATAGCCGCCGCCCGGTTTTCATCTCCCACTATCAGAAAGGAGAATTTTTATGGCATCTAACCGTATCGGACGCATCAATGAGGAGATCCAGCGGGAGCTGGCAGACCAGCTTCGCCGTCTGAAGGATCCCCGCGTCTCTCAGGTAGGCATGGTCTCCATCACCCGTGTGGACACCACCGGAGATCTGCGCTATTCCAAAATTTATGTCAGTGTTCTGGATAAGAATCAGGAAAAGGACGTGCTCAAGGGCCTGAAATCCGCCTCCGGCTTCCTGCGCCGGGAGCTGGGCCACGCCCTCCAGCTGCGCTACACCCCGGAGCTTCAGTTCATCGCTGACGATTCCATCGCCTACGGCGCACACATTCTGGAGGTCCTCCGGGATCCGGAGAAGGTAAAGCCGGCAAACCCCGACAATGACGCCGTTTTGCCGGAGGAGGAATAAGGGATGCTGACCGTTTCCGAGGCCGCCGCGCTGCTGCGCTCCTTTGACCGCGTCCTGATCCTGACCCATATCCGGCCCGACGGTGATACCGTTGGCTGTGCCGCAGGGCTGTGCGCCGCGCTGCGGGCCATAGGCAAGACCGCTTACCTGCTGCCCAATCCCGGACTGACGGAGAATACCGCCCCCTATTTTACCCCTTACAGCGCTCCGGCGGACTTCGTGCCGGAAAAAGTGGTATCTACGGACATCGCCACGGTGGGACTGTTCCCCGACAATGCCAAGTCTTACGCGGATAAGGTGGATCTGGCAATCGACCACCACCCCTCCTTTGAGGGCTTCGGCAAGGCCAACATCGTCCGTCCGGAGGCCGCCGCCTGTGGCGAACTGATCTCGGACATTGTCCGGGAGCTGACGCCCCTGACGCCGGAGATTGCTTTGCCGCTGTATGTGGCCATCTCCACGGATACCGGCGGCTTCATCTACTCCAACGTCACCGCCGCCACCCACCGAGCTGCGGCGACGCTGATGGACACCGGCATTGACTACCGCGCCGTCAACAAGCTGTTCTTCCAGACGAAATCCCGCGTGCGGATGCAGCTGGAGGCCGCCATGCTGGCGGAGGCAAAATTTTACGACAGCAACCGGACGGCGGTGCTGTCCGTCCCCCGGTCGCTGCTGGAAAAATTTCACGCCACGGAGAGCGATGCGGAGGACCTTTCCGCTTTAGGCCCCCAGATCCAGGGGGTGGACTGCGCCGTGACCATGCGGGAGCTGGGAGACGGTGTTTGGAAGTTTTCTCTCCGCACCGGCGAGCGTGTCAACGCCACGGAGGTCTGCCGCCTGTTGGGTGGCGGCGGCCATGCCCGCGCCGCCGGAGCCACGCTGGAGGGCGTTACCCAGGCGGAGGCAGAAGGAAAAATGCTGAACGCCATCGCCCGGATCGTCCCGGATTTCAAGAAATGAGGAACCGCCTATGGCCAGCGGCATTGTAATAATCGATAAATCCCCCGGCTGGACCAGCATGGATGTCTGCGCCAAGATCCGGGGGATCCTGAAGGAAAAGCGGGTAGGCCATGGCGGCACGCTGGATCCTATGGCCACCGGCGTTCTGCCCGTGTTTGTGGGACAGGCTACCCGTGCCGTAGAATTCGCGGAAAACGGCGAAAAGGAGTATATTGCCGGTCTGCGGCTGGGGCTGGTCACCAACACCCAGGATACATCCGGGGAAACGCTGGAGACCCATCCCGTCACTGTGGACCGGGCGGCGTTGGAAGCCGTCCTCCCCCGCTTCACCGGCCCTATCACGCAGATCCCGCCCATGTATTCCGCCATCAAGATCAACGGCCAAAAGCTCTATGATCTGGCCCGAAAGGGCAAGGAGGTAGAGCGGAAGCCCCGCAATATCACCATTTTTGAGTTAGAGCTATTGGAACAGGTCAGCGAGACGGACTATCTGCTCCGCTGCCGCTGCTCCAAGGGAACATATCTGCGGACGCTGTGCCACGATATCGGGCAAGCGTTGGGCTGCGGCGGCACTATGTTCAGTCTCCGCCGCACCATGGCCGCCGGGTACACACTGGCGGAAGCAGTCTCCCTTGAGGATGTACAGGCCCAAGGAGAAGCTCTGCTGCGGCCTGTGGAGTCCATGTTTGCATCCTATCCCCTTTACACCCTGTCCTCTCCCGGCAAGGAGGCCCGGGTCCGCAACGGCAATCCCATCACGGTGCCGGAGCTGGCGGACGGCACCTATCGGGTCCATGGCAAAAGCGGTGAATTTCTCTGCCTTTCCCGTGCCGAAAACGGCACGCTGACATCTATCAAGAACTTTTTTGGAGCATAAAACCATGTCCATTCAATCAAAAGTCATTGCTCTGGGCTTTTTCGACGGGGTCCATCTGGGCCACGGCGCCTTGCTGCGCCGCACCGTGGAAGAGGCCAGGCGCCGGGGCGTCCGCTCTGCGGTGTTCACCTGGGCGCAGCCGCCGAAGGAGGTAGTCACCGGCGTACCGGTGCCCCTCATCAACTCCCCGGAGGACCGGGCCTGGCTGGCCAAAAGTCTCTACGGCATCGACGATGTCATCATGGTCCCCTTTAACAAGGAGATGATGACTACCTCCTGGGAGGATTTCATAACGGAAATTCTCATCAAGCGGTATCACGCCGTCCATCTGGTGGCCGGTCATGACCACCGCTTCGGCCACAAGAACCAAGGCACTCCGGAGCTGCTGAAAAGCAAGTGCGCCGAGCTGGGTCTTGGCTGCGACATTATCCCGGAGGTCACGGTGGGCGGCATCACCGTCAGCTCTACCTACATCCGCCGTCTGGTAAGCCTTGGACAGGTGGAGCGGGCCATGGAGTATCTGGGCCATCCCCATATCCTGACCCAGACGGTGCGGCACGGCCGCCGCATCGGCCACACCATCGGCATCCCCACGGTGAATCTGGTGCCGCCCCCTCATGTACTGGTGCCGGGAGACGGCGTTTATATCGCCCGTGTCTGCCTTATGGACGGCAGCAGCTATGCCGCCGTTACCAATGTGGGTACCCGCCCCACCGTCAACAACGGCAGCGACCTGACGGTGGAATCCTGGATGCTGGATTTTGACGGGGATCTCTACGGCCAGTCCATCCGGGTGGAATTCTACAAGCGGCTCCGGGACGAGATCCGCTTCGACTCTCTGGACGCTCTGAAAGCGGAGATCCGCCGGAACGCCGATGATGCCCGGGCCTATTTCGCAAGCAAAGCTTGATTTGCTTATCATTTCAGCAGCACATACGAAAGAATCCGCTTTGACATCATGTCAAAGCGGATTCTTTTTGCATGCAGGCTTTACCGGACTGCCAGCCGTCCCCGCAGGGCAGGGATCCGGGGCATGACCTCCAGCAGGAGCAGTCCCAGCACACAGCAGGCGATGGCCTCGCCGATGCCCACCGTCAGGGCATTGTAGGCGAACAGGGCGGGGAACTGGGCGGAGAAGCCGCCCTCATACCACGCGATCATTGCGCCGATGATGACAGCGTTGCAGATCACCGGCGGCAGGGTCGCCAAAAATTTGTTGGGCATTTTCGCCGTCCACAGCGCTGCCAGCAGCGTGGCCATGGAGCCGAAAATGATATCCAACGGGCCAACGGTACTCATCAAATTTGTCACCAGACACCCCACAAACAGGCCGGGGACCGCCTCCGGCAGGAAAAAGGGCAGCACCGTCAGTGCTTCAGAAAAGCGGCACTGGATGGGGCCATAGGTCAGGCCGAAAATTGAGGACAGCAGGGACATCACCGTGTAAAGTGCGGCGATGATGGCAGCAGTAGCGATCTGCCGGGTAGACCATTTGGACATAAAAAAACCTCCATTTTTTTGTTTAGAGAACGGCGGGCCTATGTTGGCTTGCCGAACGAACGCCCGGTCAAAGGCGCTTGGACAGGGAGATGGCACCTGTCGAAAAGGCAGTATAGCATAATTCAAGCAAAAAAGCAATGCCTTTTGGCATTGCTTTTTCTGCATTTCCGTTTACGCGGTTTATTCGTCGAGCATTTCCAGCCAGATCTGGTCGCTGTCGGTGTCCTCTGTTTTCAGTGTCACACCCCGGTCGGCCAGCTTCGCCGCCAAGTCCTCAAACTCCTGCCGGGTCAGCAGATACCGGCACACGCCCGGCTTTACCTCGGTGGGTTCCCGGTCATCCAGCAGCTCACCCAGATCCGATTTGCTGACCGTCACCGTGGGGAGGTCATCCTGAGCGGAGGAACCGTCGGTCATAGCTGCCGCGCTGTCATTCTCCATAGTGGTCTGATCCGGCGGCAGAGCGCAGGCATAATACACATCCGTCTTTTTGCTTTCCGTGTTCGTATCAGCAAAGCTGTCCGAGTCGTTGTCCCCGCCGGCGGCGGTCAGGCACCGTTCCTCGGGAGCACTTTCCGCTGCGGCGGCCTCCATCGGGGCCGTATCACAGGTAGCGGAGGTATCGCTGCTACCGCTGATGCTGCCCAACGTGCCTTGCTGCATCAGTACGATCACCGCCAGACACGCGGCAGCCGCCGCCAGCTTGCCCCAGGGCTGCCGCTTCTTAGGCCGGGACTGAGGCGTTTCCGCCACAGCCTTCATCACCGTTTCCACAAAATCTGCCGGCAGCTCCGCATCGTCCTCCGTGGGGAAGGACGCCCGGATCGCCAGCACGTCATCCACATAGGCCCGGCACTCCGGGCACTCGTCCAGATGGGACTGGACGGAAATCATTTCTTCACTGGTCAGCTCGCCGTCCACAAAGGCGTCCAGCAGGGCGGTGTTTTCATGGATATTCATTTCACAGCCCCCTTTCTGTTTTGTTAGACGCAGCGGACGATAAAAAGTTCCCCTGTTTCAGCAAAAATTCCCGTAATTGCCGCCGTCCCCTGTTGATCCGGGATTTTACCGTCCCCAGGTCCAGCGATAAGACGTCGGCGATCTCATCGTAGCTTAGCTGCTGGATCTCCCGCAGGATCAGCACCTCCCGGTGCTCCGGGGACAGCGTTTGCAGTCCCGCCTCGATCTGCCGGCGCAGCTCCTGCTGCTCCACCGCCTTCTCCGGCGTGGGGGTGGGGTCCGGCACCTCGGCGCTGACGCTCTCATCGTCCAGGGACGGTCCCTGATGGCGGTTTTCCTTCCGCAGAAGATCCACGCAGGCGTTGGAGGTCAGCCGGTAGAGCCATGTGGCAAAGGCGGAATCCCCCCGGAAAAAGGGCAGGCCCTGCCATGCGGCGAGGAATGCCTCCTGCGCCGCCTCCTCCGCCAGTTCCGGCGTGGGGCACATCCGCACCGCAAGGGCGAACACCCGCTTCTGGTACTGCTGCACCAGCTCTCCGAAGGCCGCCTGATCGCCGTTCCGGGCCGCTTGTATCAAGTTGTGTTCCTGATCGTTCATGGCCCCTCCTAATCCTGCAGATCCCGTTGGATGCCTTTCGTAATGCGGTCAACATCCTCCAGGGTATTCATCTGTACGATCTGTTCCTTATAGTAATTGGCATGGGGGATCCCCTTGAGATACCAGCAATACTGCTTCCGGGCCTCCAGCACCGCCACCCGCTCGCCCTTGTAGCTTGCAGCCATGCGGATCTGCCGCACAGCGGTCTCGCACCGCTCCGCCAGCGGCGGCAGCGGAGGCACCGGCTGTCCCTCCAGCACGGCTTTGGCCTGCTGGAAGATCCAGGGATTTCCGAAGCAGCCCCGGCCGATCATGGCCATGTCCGCTCCGGTGTGGAGCAAGATACGCTCCGCGTCCTCCGGCTTCCAGATGTCGCCGTTGGCAATGACGGGGATGGACACAGCCTCCTTCACCGCCCGGATGCAGTTCCAGTCGGCGGTGCCGCCGTAGACCTGCGCCCGGGTGCGGCCATGGACCGCTACGGCGGCGGCTCCCGCCTGCTCCAGAGTCTGAGCAAACTCCACACAGTTGCAGTGACCCAGATCCCAGCCCCGGCGGAACTTGGCCGTGACCGGCACGCCGGGCAGGGCCTTCAACACCGCCTCCACGATGCGTCCCGCCAGCTCCGGGTCCTTCATCAGCGCCGCGCCGTCACCGTTGTTGACGATCTTACCCATGGGACAGCCCATGTTGATATCTAAAATATCCGCCCCGGTGTGTTCCATGGCGATCTGGGCGGCCTCCGCCATACAGACGGGGTCGCTGCCGAAGATCTGCACAGCTGCGGGATGTTCTCCGGGAAACTGGGTCAGCAGGGAAAAGGTCTTTTTGTCATGGTAGCACAGAGCCTTGGATGAGATCAACTCCGTAATAGTGTAGCCCGCTCCCAGCTCGGAACAGATCTGCCGGAAAGCGGCATCCGTCACCCCCGCCATAGGAGCCAGCGCTAATTTTGAGGAGATCTCCACAGTTCCGATGCGCATGACGCACACCCCTTTCCACAGCACATTGATTTTAATAGTTTAGCGGAATTTCGGCAAAAATGCAAGGATAACAGAAATTGCGTCCCCCGATCCTGTTTGCGACGCTTTTCTTCCCGGACAGGCTGTAAACTGGGACTATATCATCAGCTTTACACAAAAGGAGGAATCCTTCATGGAGTATGGTTCTATGAGCATCCAACGACTCCAGTCCGGCCGATGGCTGAACTGGGGCATCCGCTTTTTCCTGACGGCGGCCCTCACCGCCAGCCAGACCGCCGGCGGCTATGCCCCCTTTGCCTTGGGCTGCATAGCGGCAGCCGGACCGGGGGCAGACGGGGCAGCGGCGCTGCTGGGCGGCGTGACGGGAGCGCTGCTGTTTCTGGACTTTCAGCAGGTCCTGGCTTTGGCCGCCGTAGGCATTTTGATCTTGACTGCCGCCACGGCGTTCCGGGACACCGCCTTTTTGCAAAAGCCCTGGGTACTGCCGGTGCTGGCGGCCGGGATGGTACTGGCGGTAGGCGGTATTTATGTGCTGCAATCCTTAGACCCGCTGAGCCACGCCGCCCCCTGTGCCGCGGCGTCGGCCCTGACAGGCGTTTCCGCCCACTTCTTCACCCGGCTGTTCCAGCCGGAGGAGGACCGGCTGGCCCCGGAGGGGCTGCTGTTTTTAGGGGCGGCCCTGACGCTGGCTTTAGGAGACCTGACCATCTTGAATGTCTCCGTGGGCCGGGTCCTGCTGTGCGCCCTGCTGGCCTACACCGCCTATGATCAAGGTCCCATGACCGGCGTGACGGCGGGGCTGGGACTGGGACTCATCACGGATCTCTCTGCCGGAACCAGCGGGCTGTTCACCGCCGCCTACGGCGTGGCGGGACTGTGCGCCGCGAAATGCAGACGGCGAAGCATGGCTGCGCTTGCCTTCTTTTCCGGAGCAGCAGTGGCCATGCTGACCTCCCGGGAGGAGTTGGCCCAGACGCTTCTTCTGGAAACGGTGGCCGGTTCCCTGCTGTTTTTAGCCCTGCCCCGGCGGATCTTCGGCGGAAAGCGGCTTCTGCGGGAAACGGCCCCGGACACCGCCCAGCGCACGGCCCTGAAAACCCATCTCAACCGGGCAGCGGAGGCGCTCCGGGAGCTATATGACAGCATGAGCCGCACCCCGCCGCCACAAGAGGAGAATCCCGCCGTCATCTTCGACCGGGCGGCTGAAAAGGTATGCCGTGGGTGCGCCCTGTGCGAGCTGTGCTGGCAGAAGGATTACACCACCACCTTCAATGCCCTCAATGACGCCACCCCCTACCTCCTTGAACGGGGCAAGGCCAAGGCCAAGGACTTCCCCGTTCACTTCGCCGACCGCTGCATCCATCTGTCAGAATTGCTGCAGGCCATCAATGGGGAGTTGTCGGCCTTTCTGCTGCGGAAGCAGTACCGCCGCCAACTGGAAGAAACGCGCCGCAGCGCCAAGGGGCAATACGCCCAGATGTCGGACCTGCTGACGGCGGCGGCCACCGGTCTCAGCGGGGCGGCCCCCGCCTTTGGAGAGATCCCTGCCTGCGTTATCGGCGCGGCTTTGCGGCCCAAGGAGGGGGAAATGGTCTGCGGCGACACCATGGAGGCCTTCCGCACGGACAGCGGTCTCTGGTGTTTGCTGCTGGCGGACGGTATGGGCAGCGGGGACGCCGCCCGGCGGGAGTCCTCCCTCACCTGCCGGCTGCTGCGGCAGTTTTTGGAGGCGGACATCCAGCCGGAGGCTGCCCTCACCACCCTGAATTCCGCTATGGCCCTCCGTGGTGCGGAGACCGGCAGCTTTACCACGGTGGATCTGTGCGTTTTGAAAGGCTCGGAGGCCACCTTCTACAAGTTCGGCGCCGCCCCCAGCTATCTGAAAAAGAACGGCGCCGTCCGCCGGATCACCGGCAGCAGCCTGCCGGTGGGACTGCGGGGCACTCCTGCCGCACCGGATATAACCACCGTGACGCTGGAGCCCGGCAGCTTCGCCGTGATGATCAGCGACGGCGTGGCAGACCCCAGCCGTGACGAATGGCTCCAAGACCTGCTGGCGGGCTGGGGTGGGGACGATCCTCAGACGCTGGCCAATCTGATCCTCTCTGAAAGTATCCGCCGGGAGCGGCTGCAGGATGACTGCGCCGTGCAGGTGCTCTACCGCTTGCCGGAGTCGGAGCAGCCGGTATGAGGAAAATTTTCAAAAAGCCGCTGTTGGTTGGTATAGACTTCCCTCCCTTGCGGGAAAATGGAAACAGATCAACTGAGGAGGACAGCACGCATGGTAAAAGGCATTTCCCGGCGGGTCGTGGTGGTAGACGCGCCGGAGCATCGTTTTTTTGAACAGGCCATCTTCATCGTCCGCAATGACGCTGCAGGAGAGGGGATCACCTCCCGGGAGCTGGTGGAGGAAGCCCGGCGGGTGGCCCATAATTATGCGTCCAGCGGGACCAGCCGTTTTTCCAACCGGTGGCGGACTTTGAACCCCATCGTATACACCCTGATCGGCGCCGGGACCATCGGCCTTGCTTGGCTCATCGTGGCGCTGGCCTGAAAAAAGCACGTTCTCTTTTTGAAAGAGAACGTGCTTTTTTGTGTGAAAATCATCTGTGCAGCTTGGCCTTCAGCTTCGCCTTGGCCTCCGGGGACAGCAGCTTTCCCGCCGCCCGCACCGGCAGACTGGGAAGCCGGAAAAACTGTCTGCGGACCTCCTCAAAAGGCTCTACCGCATAGCTGGCAAAGAATGATGCCCGGTCCGCCGCCGGGCCGATGGGCCGCGCCAGCCGGGGATTTCCCGCCACGGCCCGCTCCACCGGGAAGGGCTGGCAGTTCAGCTTGAGCTGGTCGAAGAGGTAGCTGCCGTGGGGTGTGTTCACCAGCAGCAGGCTGACGCCTGCGTGCTGCTGCTCCGGAAACTCATCCGGCCGCAGGCCCCACAGATCCCCCAACGTAAAATCGCCGGGACGGTTCAGATTTGTATACTGGCAGTCATGGCAGCTCTGGCGCAGAAACAGCGCCCGGCCAAAGGCCCGGCCAAAGCCTGTGGCAAACAAGGGTGCGGAATCCGCAGTGCCATCGTCATATACAGCGGTAAAGTGGCTGTTCTTCCACCCCTCCACCTTATTGCGGAAGCGGACATTTGCCAGCCGCCGCCGTTTATTTCCTTCGATAAACCGGGCCTCGTCCTCCCACACACCGGGGGATGGTACGCCGTGGCACACCAGATCGCAGGTGGTGAGATTTTCCGGGCGGCACCCTAAAAAGCGGTACAGCCCATCCACCTGACAGGGTGTACCGGAAAACAGCACCGGGCGGGTCTTTAGCACCTCCCGGATCTCCCGGAACACGCCGTCCAGATCGCTCTGAACGTACTTGGCTCCCCGCAGCCGCCACAGATCCTCTTTCCGGAAGCAGGGGATGTGCCGCAGATGCTGATGGCCGTCCATGGCAGCGCCGTATACCACGCCGCCGCCCTCCAGCACATATTCCGCAATGGCAGTGAACGCGCCGCCGGAGGTAGAGTCCTTCCGGACGGCGTCATCCCGGTTCCAGGCGGCGAAGGCAGCGGGCAGATGAGCCGCCGGACCGCGCTCCTGCAAAACTGGGCACAGCCGGGTACAGCGTCCGCAATGGACGCATTTTTCCAGATCCACTTCCGGGAAATCAAAGCCAGTTTTGTCCCGGACCATCGTAATGGCGTCATGGGGACAGCCTGCGGCGCAGGCGGTACAGCCGGTGCAGCGGCTCCGCTCTGCCAGCTTCGGGGCAAAGCTCTGAGGAGAAAGCGGCGCTTCCGGCGCATAGGGCCGGTCTTCCAGCGCTGCCTGCAAATAATTCAGAGAATCCTTCCGGGCGGCAGTCAAAGCCGCTTCGGCAGCTTCCCAGTCAACGGGGTCCAGCAGCTCCGCCGTATCCCCCTTACCGATGACCCGGTTGGCAAGACCCAACCGGCTCAGGATGCTCACCGTCCGGGACCGTTCCGGGGCGGACAGCTCCGCCGGGGAGACCGTGGTGAAAAAGGGCCGGTGGAACTGGACGGAGAACACCGTGCCATGGAAGGAATTGGTGACAACATAGGCGGCATTCTGGAACAGGCCCAAAAATTCCGCCGGACCGGCATCCATGATCTGCTTCGCCTTGGGATGGACCTTCTGGCGGATGCCGCAAAGCTGCACCACCGGCAGTCCCGTCTCCTGATGGAGCCGTTCCAGATAGGGTATCAGCGCACCGGGGCGGCTGATGCAGTAGCAGAGAATGTAGCCGCCCTTGGGATAATTGGCCGGGTGATCGGCCATGGAGGCCCACTGCTCCGCCGTCAGCAACAGGGTGGGGTCCAGCACCACCGGGGCGTCCTTCCCGGCGATATCCCGGATGATGGCGCTCCCCTGAGTCTCCCTTGCGGAGAGGTGGGAAAAACCGTCCAGATAGCCCTTCAGCTCCGCCTGCATCCCCTCCGGGATGGTGGGAACACCGAAGGACGGTGCATAGGCAATGCGGCGCTTCTGGGAAAACGTACCGAAAAACACCGGGTCGAACCGGCCGTCCGGGAAGATCTTGGGGTTCCAGATCTGGTCGCTGCCGGAGAGGATCAGGTCATAGGGCAGCGGCCCCCCGGCCAGCTCGTCAAAGTGCCCATAGCGGCGATCCGAGATCCGCAGATGGTCCCGGCTGAACTTCTCAAACCGCCGGTAACGCTCCGACAGCGCCTGATAGTGCAGGGCCGTGTGAGCGTCATGGGCGGCGGAACCCAAGCCGGTGGGCCGCTTGAACAGGGCGTTGTCCTGATTGACGAAGTAGTCAATGATCTCACAGTCCCAGCCAAAGCGCTCCACAGCCCTCTCCGTGGCCGCCGCCTGAAGCAAAGCGCCGTAATGGTGGATATGATAGAAGGTAACAAGTCCCGCCTTCAACGAAATGACTTCCTTTCCGCAGCTCTCCTGCTCATTTCAGGTCCATGACCACATTTTCCGGGGTCAGCAGATCATCCTCCGCGATCCACGCCTCCACGGGGACCACCTCGAATTCCGTTTCCGTCCGGCGGATCACCACCCGGTCCAGACCCGCATTGATGATCATGCGACGGCACATAAGGCAGGAGGTAGCGTCATTCAGCAGCTCCCCGGTGGCAGCGTTGCGGCCCACCAGATAGATAGTGCCGCCCACCATGTCCCGCCGGGAGGCAGAGATGATGGCGTTGGCCTCGGCGTGGACGCTGCGGCACAGCTCGTACCGCTCGCCGCGGGGCACCTTCATGGCTTCCCGGGAGCAATAGCCCATGTCCACGCAGTTGGCCCGGCCTCGGGGGGCGCCGTTGTAGCCCGTAGAAATGATCTCGTCATTTTTCACGATGATGGCGCCGTAGATCCGCCGCAGACAGGTGGCCCGCTCCAAGACGGTCTCGGCAATATCCAGATAATAGTTTTCCTTGCTGATACGCTCCATAGACAGTCCTCCCGCCGGATTCTAAAAATTTGATAAAATATTTTATCATACCCGGCTTCGGATAGCAAGAGGGCAGCCTGTCATTCTGCCGTCCTCAAAGGCAGTCCGCTTTGTTTTTACAGGTTGGGCACCGCCTTTGCCAGCGTCCGGCGGAGGACCGGCACCAGTGCCGTCACCACAACGATCTTCAGCGTGTCGCCGGGCACATACACCAGCATGGCCGCCAGCAACGCAGGAAAGGTCTTGGCAGACTGCATATAAACGTGCAGGATGAGATACATATAGGGGACGCCCACGGCGTAGAGGATCAGATCTCCCACCAGAACCGCCGCCAGAACGGTCAGATACCCGGTGCGACGAGCAGTCAGCGCGCCGATCACGGCGGCGGCGGGGATCAGCCCCAGCAAAAAGCCGAAGCTGGGCTGAAGCACATAGCCGATGCCGCCACCTTGCGTAAAGACCGGCAGGCCCAGCAGTCCGATGCCCACATAGAGCAGTTGAGAAACAGCTCCCCACTTCCACCCCAGCAGGAGACCGGCCAAGGCAGTAAAGAGAAATTGCAGCGTAATGGGTACGGTGCCTGTGGGGATCTGCAAAAACGCGCCGATGGCGGTCAGGGCGGCAAACAGGGCAGCGAGGACCATATTGCGGGTCATATCGTGCTGATTCATAATGAAAAGCTCCTTTTCGGTTTGATGCGCCTAAAGTGTAGCAGACGCGGTCCCGATTGTCAACCATTTGTGAAAATCAGGTTGACAATCCGGCATGGACGCCGTATAGTACCGTTGGAGGGATGTACCATGACGAAGCAAATCGTTTTAAAACTCCTACGGGAGCATACAGAGGAATTTCTGTCCGGCGAGGCTATCAGCCGACAGGCCGGTGTCAGCCGGGCGGCGGTGTGGAAGGCTGTGGAGCAGTTAAGGCAAGAGGGCTACGGTATTGAATCCGTCCCCAACCGAGGCTACCGCCTGACCCGCGTGACAGCGCGGCTCCGCCCTGAAGAATTAGCGGAGCAATTTCGGGACTGTCGGATCGGTCGGGAGCTGCTGTGCTTTGACATCATCGACTCCACTAACAACGAATTGAAACGGCGGGCGGTCAGCGGCACCGTAGATGGAACGGTGATTCTGGCAGACCAGCAGACCGGCGGCCGGGGACGCCGGGGACGGAGCTTTGTGTCCCCCGCCGGGAAGGGACTGTATTTATCGGCGGCCCTCCGCCCCCGGTGCCCGCTCTCTGAGATCAGCACCCTGACAGCCTGGACCGCCGTAGCGCTTTGCGACGCGGTGGAAGCCGCCTGCGGCGTCCGCCCCGGCATCAAGTGGCCCAATGATCTGGTGCTGAACCGGAAAAAGCTCTGCGGCATCCTGACGGAGCTGGAATGGGAGGCGGAGAGCGGTGAATTCTCCTGCGTCATCATCGGCGCAGGGATCAACGTCAGTCAGGATGAAGCCGATTTCGGCCCGGAGGTAGCCCCCATCGCCATTTCTCTGGCGCAGGCCCTCGGAACGGCCCCGGACCGGACGGAGCTGGCCGCCCAGGTGATCCGGTCGCTGAATGCGTTATATGACGACTTCCCTGCCCAAAACGCCGCCTATCTGGACCATTTTCGCCGGGACTGCCTGACGGTGGGCAATCCGATAAAGGTCATCTCCGGTGCAGGAGAGCGCATCGGCACCGCCACAGGTATTTCCGATGACTTTGGTCTGACCGTCCGCTGGGAGGACGGCTCCACGGAGACTCTGACCTCTGGAGAGGTCTCCGTCCGGGGACTGTATGACTATGTGTGATCCCGCCGAAGCAGGTTTTCCCCAGATTCAGCCTGTCCAGACAGAAAAAGCTCCTTGCTGAGGTTTTCTCAGCAGGGGGCTTTTTCATATCATGTTTGTAATAATCGCCGTCAGCCGCCGTAGAACATTCCTAACAGGCGGGCCAGATCCCCGGCCTCCAGATAGGTGATGCCATTGGCGATCAGGCAGGGGCCGGAAAGACTCTGCCGGTCAGCCGTGGCGGGACCGTGGGCCAGATCTGTGTCCGGGCAGATCTGGAAAACGATTTCGCCGCCGTCCTTCACCGTCACGCCAAACTCCTTATCCCAGGAGACGCTGTATCCGGCGGCTTCCGCCACCGCCCGGATGGGCACATACAGCCGCTCGTCCTTGTAGGGCCGCCGCAGAGCGGAGGGCTCTACCGCAGCGCCGCTGTTGATATACAGCCGTCCGTAGCTGTCCAGAGAGAGGCTGCCCTTATATTCATAGGGGAATACAATGACCTTGCTGGCCTGGCCCTTGTCATCGGCCCACGCCAGAACGCGGGTACCGGGCAGCAGATCCTGATACGTCACCCGGTTGCGGGTAAGATAGGGCTTCACCTGCGCGTCCTGCCACACCTGATACACCATCCCGTTGGACAGGGTAACGGACATACCGCTCCGGTTGGGGATCCCCAAACCCGTAAGGCCGTCAGAGCGGACGATCACATCGTACTGCGGCACCTTGTAGTCCGCCGGGACATTCACCAGAAGAAGCTCCGGTGTGACCTGCGGGGGCAGGCTCATGGTCATGGCAGTCTGCGCCCCCAGCCACGCATAGACGGTGCTGCCGTCCTTGATGGACTTTGCATCTACCGGCTCGCCGCTGACGGCGTCCAGGATCATAACGCCCTCCGTCCACAGGATATAGTCCTCCGTTGGTTCTCCGGTGGACGTGCTCATCAGCAAGCCGCCGTCCTTCTGATGGGCAACGGTTCCCGAGATCACGGTATATTGAGGGTTCGGGACGTAGGCCCCCGCGCCGGGGGCGCTAGCGGCTGCCAGTGCAGGGACACAAAGCATGGCGGCGCACAGAGCCGCTGCGATCAGCTTCACAGAAAATTTCATAGATGATCTTCCTTTCTTTCGTCAGGGTCGGAGCCTCCGGAAGAATGCTCCGTTTGCCTGGATAGACGGAGGGCAGCCGGAAAAAGTTCCCGCCTTCCGCAAAAATCCCGCTGAAAATTTCAGCGGGACCTTTATCGCTCAACTCAGTCTATGACCCGGATAGCGGTGATGACCGGCTGCTGGTCGGCGGGGATGGTGCCGTTGCCGTCCGTAGGCTGTGCAGCCTCGCACACAGCGTCCACCACGTCCATGCCGTCGGTCGCATAGCCGAAGCAGGCGTACTGGCCGTCAAGGAAAGTGCTGTCTTCGTGGCAGATAAAAAACTGAGAGCTGGCGCTGTCGGGGTTCTGGCTCCGGGCCATGGAAATGGCGCCCCGGGTGTGGGACAGCGTATTTTCCACGCCGTTGGAAGAAAACTCGCCCTTGATGGTGTTCTCAGAGCCGCCGGTGCCGTTGCCGTTGGGGTCGCCGCCCTGCATCATGAAACCGGCGATGATGCGGTGGAAGGTCAGGCCATCGTAAAACCCATCATTGGCCAGATCCATAAAGTTCTGCACGGTAATGGGGGCGGCGTCGCCGTCCAGCTCCACGGTGATGGTGCCGTAGTCCTGAATGTCGATCTCCGCGTGGTGGGTGCCCACGCCCGCCGTCTCAGCCGCAGGCTTGTCGGCCTTGCTGTCGGTGATGGTGTCCGTATCGGTCTTGCCGCAGGCGGTAAGGCTCAGAAGCAGAACGGCCGCCACGCATACAGTCAGTAACTTCTTCATTGAATTCTCCTTTTCAAAACGCAGCCCGCCGAAGGTCATCCGGCGGGCTGTAAGGTGTGTTTACTTCTTGCCCTTCAGGGACTTCATGCGCTGCTCGTGGTTCAAAATGGCCTTGCGCATCCGCAGGCTCTTGGGCGTGACCTCCAGCAACTCGTCATCTGCCAAAAACTCCAGGCACTGCTCCAGGCTCATCTGGCGGGGAGGCACCAGACGCAGGGCATCATCAGAGCCGGAAGCACGGGTGTTGGTGAGCTGCTTCTTGCGGCAAGCGTTCACCACGATGTCCTCGCCCCGGTTGGCCACGCCGATGATCATGCCCTCGTACACGGGGACACCCGCGCCGATAAACAGGGTGCCGCGCTCCTGCGCGTTGAACAGGCCGTAGGTGATGGAGTCGCCGGTCTCGGTGGAGATCAGGCTGCCCATGCCGCGGCGGGAAATATCGCCCTTGTAAGGCGCATAGGAATCAAATACGGAAGCCATGATGCCCTCGCCCTTGGTGTCGGTGAGGAAGTCATTCCGGTAGCCGAAGAGACCGCGGGCGGGGATCAGGAACTCCACCTTCATGCGGTCGCCCACGGGAGTCATCTCCACCAGGTCGCCCTTGCGCTGGCCCAGCTTCTCGATGACGCTGCCCACGCAGTCGCCGGGCACGTCCACCACCAGACGCTCAATGGGCTCGCACTTCTTGCCGTCGATCTCCTTGTACAGCACACGGGGGGGAGATACCTGGAACTCATAGCCTTCCCGTCGCATGGTCTCGATGAGGATAGACAGGGACATTTCGCCGCGGCCCGCCACGTTGAAAGCACTGTCGCGGTCGGTATCGGAGACCTTCAGAGAAACGTCCTTCAGGGTCTCACGGTACAGCCGATCCCGGAGCTGGCGGGAGGTGACGAACTTACCCTCACGGCCGGCATAGGGGGAATCGTTGACGGAGAAGGTCATCTCCAGCGTGGGAGCGCTGATCTTCACGAAGGGCAGCGGCTCCACGGCGCCGGGGGCGCAGGCGGTATCGCCGATGGTGATGTCGGGAATACCGCTCATGGCAATGATGTTGCCGGCGGTGGACTCCGTCACCTGCTTCCGGGCCAAACCCTCAAACTCATAGATGGAAACGGCCTTGGCCTTCTTGGGGGTAGCATCGGGATCGTGATAGTTGCACACCATGATCTCCTGATTCTGCTTCAGGGTGCCCCGCTCAATGCGGCCGATGGCGATCCGGCCCACGAATTCGTTATAGTCGATGGAGCTGACCAGCATCTGGAAGGGCTGGTCCACATCCGCCTCGGGAGCGGGGATATACTCCAGAATGGTCTCAAACAGGGGCTTGAGGTCGGTGCCCACCACATCGGGAGAATAGGAGGCGGTGCCCTGGCGGCCGGAGCAGAACAGCATGGGGGAATCCAGCTGCTCAGGGGTGGCGTTCAGGTCCATCAGCAGCTCCAGCACCTCGTCGATGACCTCGTGGATGCGCTGATCGGGGCGGTCGATCTTGTTGACCACCACGATGACCCGATGGCCCAGCTCCAGAGCCTTAGAGAGCACGAAGCGGGTCTGGGGCATGGGGCCCTCGGCGGCGTCCACCAGCAGGATAACGCCGTTGACCATCTTCAAAATACGCTCCACCTCGCCGCCGAAGTCGGCGTGGCCCGGGGTGTCCACCACGTTGATCTTCACGTCCTTATAGCGGACGGCGGTGTTCTTGGCCAGAATCGTAATGCCGCGCTCACGCTCCAAGTCGCCGGAGTCCATGACACGGTCCACGACCTCCTGATTTTCCCGGTAAGCGCCGCCCTGCTTCAGCATCTCGTCCACCAGGGTGGTCTTGCCGTGGTCAACGTGGGCGATGATGGCTACGTTTCTCAAATGTTCGTTCTGCATATCTGGAACATCCCTTCTTGTTTTTTACCATCAATTGACAACAGTCGGCAGACAGCCCTCCGAATCAGAGAAGAACGTCTGTCGATTCTTGTCAACTGATGGCCTTACAGATTTTACATACAGTCACATATTATAATGCACAGTTTCCCTAATTTCAATGGGAAATTTCACATTTTCCACCAAAAACGTGAGGTTTTTCTTGTATCTGTGCGTCATAGAAGGACTGACGCTTTTTTGAACAAAGAATTCCACAAAAAGCAAAACTTTTTTTCGTTTTCGGACATTGATTCCGCAAGAAAGGACCGTATAATGAAATTTACCTCGACGGAAGCGACGCCAGCGCCGCACGTTCCGCCGGGAGTATTGCGGCTCACCGGAGCCGCCAAGGAGGATATCCCCATGTATCGTATTCAAACCATGAACAAAATTTCCCCCGTAGGTCTGAACCGGTTCCCCTCCGAGCTGTACGAGGTCGGGGATGCGGTACGGGACCCTCAGGGAATTTTAGTCCGCTCCGCCAAGCTGCTGGACTTGGAATTCAACCCCGGGCTGCTGGCCATTGCCCGTGCGGGCGTAGGGGTCAACAACATTCCTCTGGACCGCTGCGCAGCGGCGGGTATCCCGGTGTTTTCCACCCCCGGCGCCAACGCCAACGCCGTGAAGGAACTGGTGATCTGCGCCATGCTGATGGGCTCCCGGGACATTCCCGGTGCCATCCGCTGGGTCCGGGAACAGGCAGCCTCCGGGGTGGATGTCTCCACCGTGGTGGAAAAGGGCAAGTCTGCCTTCATCGGCCCGGAGCTTTATAAAAAGACTTTGGGCATTATCGGTCTGGGAGCCATCGGCTCCATCGTGGCCAACACCGCCATCTCTCTGGGCATGGATGTGTACGGCTACGATCCGTTTTTGTCCGTGGATACCGCTTTGCGGTTGGACCGCCACGTTCATGTGGTAAAGGATATCAACGATCTTTATAAGCGGTCGGATTACATCACCATGCACATCCACTATACGGAAAAGACCGCCCACATGATCGACGCTGACGCCATCGCCGCCATGAAGCGGGGCGTGCGGGTCATCAATCTGGCCCGGGGCGAGATCGTAGACGATGAAGCCATGCTGACGGCGCTGGACACCGGTATGGTGGCCGCCTACATCACCGACTTCCCCAACAACCGTCTCCTGACGGCTCCCCACGTCATCGCCATGCCCCATCTGGGGGCCTCCACCCCGGAAAGCGAGCAGAATTGCGCCGCCATGGCAGTAGATACACTGCGGGACTATCTGGAAAGCGGCAACATCCGCTCCAGCGTGAATCTGCCGGAGATGACCATGGACCGCAGCGGTGTCCAGCGGCTGTGCGTCCTGCACAAGAACGTCCCCGGCATGCTGGCAAACATCACCAGTCTGTTTGGCCGGGACGGTGTCAACGTGGAAAATCTGAGCAACAAGTCCCGTGGGGATTACGCCTATACCATGGTGGACCTTGGCAGCAAGGTGGGTGACAACGTGATCGAGGATGTGCGCCGTACAGCCAACGTGATCCGGGTCCGGTCCTTGGAATGGTAAATTGATCTGTTAAGATACAAAAAAGCACGGCTTCCGCCGTGCTTTTTTCTTTTATTTCGTGCAGCGGGCCTTCAACTGCTCCGCTGTGATGGCCCAGCCCTCGGCCATGTATTGATCTACCGGGATCTCCGGGCAGGTCTCTCCCCGATGGCGATAGATGGCCTGTACCATGATCTTCAGCAGCGCCGGGTTCTTCACCAGAATCGGCCCGGTGAGCTGGCTGGCAAAGACGCTGCCCTTGTGATATCCCTCCGGGCCGCAGGGTCCCTCGTTGCCGCGGCCCATGTCCATGGAAGTCAGCAGCGGCGTCTCCACGCCGGTAATGACCGAACAGCGGTTGACGAAGCCCATCACTGCGTCCTCATAGAGGTCCGTGTGGCCGTAAACGTCCTCCACGAACCGCTTTTTGTTCTGGACGGCAGTGAAGTCCGCCAGTCCCAGTCCTTCGTACACCTTTCCGGCGTCATCGGTGATGGTCTTGCCCAGCAGCTCCATGGAGTTCCCGGCGAACAGCATGGTCACGCCTGCGTCCGCCGCCGCTTTTACAGCATCTCCCAGCTTGGAAAAATACAGGAGAGCCGCCTTCTGCGCCCGCTCTGTACCTGCGCCCATGTAGACAAAGTCCGCATGGGTCAGATCGGCGTCTCCGCCAAGCTCCACCCGCTCCACAGTGACGGTGTTGCCCATTTCCTCCAACGTCCGCTTCAGAATGGACACGTTGGCATAGCTGCCATACAAGCTCATGAGATCCGGATAGAAATGCAGAATCTTCAATTCCATGGCTCAGCCCTCCTTTTTCACATCCGGCAAATTCAGCAGCTTGTCCCGGTCAGAGAAGCAGGTGACTACATACAACGCCTCGCTGCCGCTGTCCCGGATCGCTGCTGCCGCGTCCGGGATGCCGGGAATGACTTCCCAGTTCTGAACGCCGGTGAACCGGAACCGTTCCGCCAGATCATTCCGGTACATACCGGAGAGAATGACCCGCTTCACATGGGGGACATTCAGCTGGTCAAAGTCGATGTCCCACAGCCAGCTTGTCTCGCTGGTGAAATACTTCCGGGACACAGCGTCCACGATGATGAGCACCGTGCAATCCTCGTTGGTAGAGGCGATATAGCGGAGATTCGTGTCGTAGGCGATGGAATTTTCGTGCTTGCTGGTCAGCAGGATGCCGTGGTGCTGACCAAGGGTGAAGGTCTGCATCCGTCCGTTTTTCAGAATGTAGCTGCTGAGGGTGTCCGCAATGGCGGCTCCCTCCACGCCGCATTCCCGGCAGGCGGC
>ERZ1673701.1436-NODE-1436-length-21489-cov-5.302277_pt1 | contig 21489 bp, 14 predicted proteins | sample MGYA00580231_ERZ1673701 | MGnify/ENA primary metagenome ERZ1673701 (study PRJEB41218, sample SAMN15661798) | gut metagenome | host: Homo sapiens | place: Canada: London | collected 2015-08-20/2019-03-30 | study: EMG produced TPA metagenomics assembly of...
TATTATCGGTGTATTTGATCCGGGCATTTTCTCAATAGGTGATACAATCTGCAATTCCAATAAAAAGTTTGCATTTGAGGGAATTCCGACATTTGCACCTGAACATTTTGCGAGAGTACGCCAGATTGATACGATGAAGCGTAAACAGTTTATAAAAGGTATCAGCCAGATTGCACAGGAGGGTGCAATTCAGATTTTCCAGGAGTTCAATACAGGAATGGAAGAGATTATTGTTGGCGTTGTCGGTGTTCTTCAGTTTGAAGTATTAGAGTACAGATTAAAGAACGAGTACAATGTTGATATTAAGCTTGAACCGCTTCCATATGAGCATATCCGCTGGATTGAAAATCCTGAAGAAATCAATATGTCAAGAATTGTTGGTACTTCAGATATGAAGAAGATTAAAGACCTCAAAGATAACCCACTTCTCTTGTTTGTAAACAGCTGGAGTGTTAATATGGTATTAGAGCGTAATGAAGGACTTAAACTTTCTGAGTTCGGTAAAAATAATTAGTTTTTACCGTAAGATATATGAATTAAGGTGGTTTAATGAATAAAGATAAAAAGATACTATTTTCATGGAAAAGAATAATTGCGGTATTTATGCTGTTTACAATGCTTGCAGCATCAATTGCCGGAGTGTCGCAGTATTTCGGACCTGTTGCTGTAAGGGCCGAAAATGCAGTCGCCACGGGACATGTGAATTCAGGTGTTTCCGGGCTGCGTGTGCGTACACAGCCTGATACGCAAACAGGACAGATTATAACGGTTGTCGATGATTCTTTTACATTTGACATTTATGAAACAGTATATACAAGCGATACTTATTATTGGTACAAAATAGGCTTTGACTACAATGGTTCATATACTTATGGTTATATAAGTGGTGAATATACTTCAAAAGATAATTCTTATTCGGAAGATATGGATTTTGAAAGCTATCTTAATGAGCAGGGATTTCCGGATTCATATAAGGATGGGCTGCGTCAGCTTCATGCAGATTATCCTAAATGGGTTTTTGTTGCAGATCATGTCGGAAAAGACTGGAATGAAGTTATTGACAATGAGAATGTTATAGGACGAAGCCTTATATATGGCAGTGCAAAGAGTTCATGGAAGTCTGTTGAATCAGGATGTTATAACTGGAATTCGGGCGAGTGGACAGAGATGGACAGCGGTGGATGGGTTCAGGCTTCAAGAGAACTTATCGAGTATACTATGGACCCTCGGAATTTCCTTTCAAATCCATATATATTTATGTTTGAAAGTCTTGCATATGATTCTTCTTTGCAGAACGAATCCGGTGTAGAGCAGATTATATCAGGAACATTTATGGAAAATTCGAGCCATGATTTATCTTTTGAAGGAAATGATTATACATATGCGTCCGGACTTATGCTTGCGGGCAGACAGTCAGGTGTGAGTCCTTATCATCTTGCAACACGTATTTTACAGGAGCAGGGAAATACGGGATACGGTTCATGCATTTCCGGTAATGTTGCAGGATACAGAGGATATTATAATTATTATAATCAGGGAGCTGTAAAGAGTGGAAATATTTCAGCTGTTGTAAATGGCATGATATATGCAAGCCGCTCGGATTCTGATTCGCTTCGTCCGTGGAACACACGAATGAAATCAATTGTCGGCGGTGCAAAGATGATTGGCAGCAGTTACATAAACCGCGGACAGAGCACGATTTATTATGAAAAATTTGATGTCGTTTCATCGTCACCATATTGGCATCAGTATATGACTAATGTTATGGCACCTAGAAGTGAGTCGCAGAAAGCAGCAAATGCTTATTCAGACAGCACAAAATATAATACAGGTCTTGTATTTACAATTCCTGTATACGATAATATGCCGCAGGAGACATGTACAGCACCTGATGGCGACGGAGATCCTGGTAATCTTTTATCAGATATGTATGTTGACGGACATTCAATTACACCGTCATTCAAGAAGTATACTCAGGATTACAGCCTTATCGTTGACAATAATGTTGACAGAATAAATATTAATGCATCTGCAATATCAGGTTCATCATGGGTTGACGGAGCAGGCGAACACAGGCTTAATGTCGGTGAAAATAATATAGAAGTTACGGTACATGCAGAAAATGGTTCTGACAGGACATATTATCTTACAGTAGTAAGAAAAGAGCCGTCAGAAAATCCAAATCCTCCATCACCTGATCCGGCACCGGAAAATCCGTCATTTGATACAGGATATAATCTTGACAGTGACAATATGTATATTTCGGGCGTAAAAGCTGGTGACAATGCAGGAACTGTTCTTGGTAATGTGAGGACACAAAATGCCACAGCTTATATCTGTAACAGAAATGGAGACAGAAAAGGCGATGGCGATATAATTGCAACCGGCGACCGTCTTGTCATAAATGATAATTCAGGTAATGAATATGCTTCTTACACATTTGTTGTCTATGGAGATATCAATGGCGATGGTGAGATTGACCTTATAGATATTGTTAAGATTAAGAGACATATTCTTGAATTATCACAGCTTAAGGGAGAATTCCTGCGTGCTGCGGATATTAACAGGGATGGTGAGATTGACCTTATAGATATCGTTGCTGTAAAGAGGCATATTCTTGGAATGAAAGAGATTACACAGTGATTTTTCTGAGAGATTGGAGAATGTTAATGAATAAGATTAAAAAATATACAAGTCTGGCTGTCGTTATGATTGTTATAATGACACAGCTTCTTGCATTTAACCAGAAAGTTAATGCAGCACCTGCTGTAGGCACAAGTGTCAGCTCAGCAAGCGGAAATGTCGGCGATGTAGTAAGCGTTACAGTAAATATATATGCTGATTTTAAGCTTGGTGCATCAAGAATGTACTTGAGTTATGATGCCGATATGCTTGAATATGTAAGCGGTGCTGATGCCGGTGGTGCAGGAAGTGTCAATTGGCTGGATACAGGTGATAATCCTGTTAGTAAAACTATTAATTTTAAGATTATAGCTTCTGGTTCTTCTTCAGTGAGTGTAATAGGTTCATCTTATGTTGTTGGACTTGATGAATATTCGGATGAAAAGATTCAGGTAACAGGCTCTTCCGGAACTGTTTCAGGAAAGACAGGCGGTAATTCCGGCAATGATGATAATGGTGGCAATTCCGGCAGTGACGATAACGGTGGCAATCAGGGAGAAGATGATAATAACGGCGGTGAAAGCTATTCGTCAGATAATTATCTTTCATCACTTGAAATAAGTCCGGGAAGTCTTTCTCCGGCATTTTCAGTCGGAAGAACATCTTATTCGGTTTCAGTCGCAGATGATGTTACTAAGCTTATTGTAAGTGCCGATACAAGAGATGGTAATGCCAATGTGAGAATTTCAGATACAAGTCTTTCAGCCGGTCAAAATACGATTTACATAACCGTTACAGCCGAGAATGGCGATGAGAGAACTTATACATTGAATGTAACAAGAGGTGGGACCCAGGAGTCATCATCTGATTCGGAAAACAGCTCAAATCAGCAGAATGAACCACAATATACAAAAGTGACAATGAACGGAACGGATTTCGTTATTTCTGACGATTTTGGTGCATATCCACTTCCTGATGGATTTGAAGAGACAGAGATTGATTATAACGGAACAAAAGTTAAGGCGGCTAAAGGTTATGCTGGAAAAGTTACTATAATGTATCTTGATGCTGTGCTTTCTCCTGAGAAATCAGGATATTACATTTATGACAGCGTCACAAAGACATTTTCAAAATATATCCAGATTGCACAGCCTTCAATATCATATGTGATATTAAATATCACATCTTCAATGGAAATACCGGCAGGATATAAACTTAGTGAAGAACAGATAAACGGTATGGATGTGATAGTGCTTAAAGGAAGCAGTGACCAATACTGCCTGTTTTACGGAGTGAGCAGTGACGGTGTGACAGGCTGGTATTGTTATGATTATAAATATCAGACAATCCAGAGATTTTTTGCACTTCCAGATTTTGTAAAAACTGTTGCCGGTGTATCTGAAAATGTGTCAGGCGGCACGTTTTCATCAGGTACTTTTATCTGGAAGATTATAAGTGCGGTATGTGCTGTTGCTGCAGTGGCGGCTGTAATCTGTGCAGGTGTATTTGCTTCCAAATCATCTAAAAATAAAAAAATTGCAAGAGAGCTTGTCGGAAACCAGTTTGATGAAGATGAATTTGATGATGAAAATGAACTTGAAGATGATGAAGATGATGAAGATATGCCTGATTCTGACAATGACAGCATTGTCATAGATGACGATACTGTTGAGACGCTGGATATTACAGAGGTTATGGATTCGGATGATGATAAATAACTGACATAATAAGTTTAACGATTTTACTTGAAATAATTTAATAAATGAAGTAATATTATATTATTAAAAATCTTGAAACTAAAACTAAGGAGATTCACGTTATGTTTGGACAATTATTTGGAAAATATCTTGTAAAAGAAAATATTCTGGATGAAGAGACACTCAATAAGATTTTAAGTGCACAGTTACAGATAAGAGTTAAGCTCGGAGTTATAGCTGTTGCTGACAAGCTTCTTACAACTGAGCAGGCAGATGAGATTAACAGAATCCAGCAGCAGGAAGATAAGAGATTTGGTGACATTGCTATCGAAAAAGGATGGCTTACAGATGCCCAGATATCTGAACTTCTTGAAAAACAGGGTAATCCATATATGCAGTTTTTACAGGTCCTTGTTGAAAACAGCAGCATTAAGATATCTAAGATTGATGGATATATTGATGATTTCCAGAAAGAACTTGGACTTAATGATGAACAGATGGCTGCACTTAAAAAAGATGATGTTGATGGCGTTGTAGGTGCATTTACAAAGGATGCACAGGGTTATGCGGCTAAGATTGCAAGCCTTGTATTAAGAAATATAACAAGATTTGTAAGTAATAATTATTACATTGATAATATGAAAAAGATTGACCACCTTGATTACAGATGTATGGCAGCCCAGAAGAGCGAAGGTGCACATGATTTCTGCATTGGTTTTGCGATGAAAGATATCAATGAAACATTTATTAAGGTTGCAGAAGGATATACAGGTGAGCAGTTTAATATGACAGGTGTTGAAGTAAGCGATGCAGTCGGAGAATTTGTCAACTGTATAAGTGGTCTTTTTGCTACAGCAATGGCAAAGGATGGCATGGAATTAGAGATTCTGCCACAGGTTGCATATGAGAATCAGGTTGCCAAGGGTGAAGCATATGTTATGCCTATATTTATTGATGGTGAGGAGCTTGATTTGTATGTTGCAATTGACAGCAATGCACAGCCGGGCAGCATGCCTATCATTGGAAAGATGAGGGTAAACCAGACGCAGTCAGATATAAAAGATGCAAAGGGCACTGTAGTTATTGTTGATGACTCAGGTATGTCAAGAAAGATGCTTAGAAATATTCTTGAAGGGGCAGGATTTGCAGTTGTTGGCGAAGCTTCTGACGGAATAGAAGGTGTTCTTGCATACAAGCAGTTCAGTCCTGATGTAATTACACTTGATATTACAATGCCTAATATGGATGGTACGGAAGCATTAAAGCAGATAAAAGATTATGATGAAGATGCAAAGGCTGTTATGATTACAGCAGCCGGCCAGCAGAATAAAGTCATAGAAGCATTAAAGATTGGTGCAGAGAAGTTTATAACAAAGCCTTTTGATAAAGAAGAAGTTGTTAAAGCGGTTACAGAACTTGCAGCAGAATAATAATAAATAATAATGAGCTGTTCGCTTGTATCATTAAGATTTGGCGTGACAGCTCTATTATTTTGTGCATAATATTATGTATGAATGAAAGATATATTAATGATTTATGAAAATTATAAAAGCAATACAATAAAGATGATATATTCGTATGAAGAATTAAAAGAGAATTTATAAATTACAAAAAATTACAAAAAAAAATAAAAAAAGTGTTGACAGATGTCACATATAATGATATTATAACTAAGCGTTGTGAGTGCAACGGCAAAACATAATAAGCAGTCGTGGCGGAATTGGCATACGCGCTAGACTAAGGATCTAGTCCATATTGCTTGGGTGCGGGTTCAAGTCCCGCCGACTGCACTGAGTAAGAACGGTAGAGCATTTTGCTTTACCGTTCTTTTCATATATACAAATAATAATGTGTATATAATAATCCGGTATAAAAACATTTTTTAAAAAATAGTAGACAAAACACAAATTATAGTGTAATATATCATTTGTTGTTACGAAACAGCTTAAACAAAGGTTTTGCTGTGAAACAATTTAATGAGCAGTCGTGGCGGAATTGGCATACGCGCTAGACTAAGGATCTAGTCCATATTGCTTGGGTGCGGGTTCAAGTCCCGCCGACTGCACTACTGTGAGAAGCGGTGAAGCATTTTGCTTTGCCGCTTTTTTATTTTGCAGGTGGCTGGCCGGAATTCATGAGAGCATGGTAAAACTGGTGAATGCCGCGAATTAAAAAGGAGGCTATATGAAGAAAGTTTTAACGATTGCCGGAAGTGATTGCAGCGGCGGTGCCGGAATACAGGCTGACTTAAAGACTATGATGGCACATAAAGTCTATGGGATGAGTGCCATTACGTCACTCACAGCACAAAATACTACAGGCGTATATGGAATAAGTGATGTGACACCTGATTTTCTTGCAAATGAACTTGAATGTATATTTGATGATATATTTCCTGATGCAGTAAAAATCGGAATGGTATCCAATTCAGCACTTATAAAGACTATTGCCGATAAATTAAAAAAATACAAACCGAAAAATATCGTTTTGGACCCGGTTATGGTTTCAACAAGCGGGTCAAGACTTTTGGAAGAAGAGGCAAGTGCATCATTGATTAACATTCTTATGCCGCTTGCAGATATAATTACGCCAAATATACCTGAGGCTGAGGTTTTATCATCAATGAAGATAAGCAAGTCAGAAGATATGGTGGAAGCTGCTAAAGTTATAAGCGATAAGCTTGACGGCAGGACAGCGGTGCTGGTAAAAGGCGGACATGATCTTAATACGGCGAATGATCTGCTTTATTGTGACGAAAGAGCAGTCTGGTTTGAGGGTGAGAGAATAAATAATGATAATACTCATGGAACGGGCTGCACATTATCGTCTGCGATAGCATGTAATCTTGCAATGGAAAATGATATGGCATCTGCTGTAGAAAATGCAAAGAAATATATATCAGGTGCTTTAAAGGACGGACTTAATCTTGGAAAAGGCAGCGGACCTTTAAATCATGCTTTCTGGCTTGAGATCAACAGATAATAAAAAACAGAGGAAAATAATATGGATAGTTTTATATACAGCATTAATTCAACTGTTCCGATATTTCTTGTCATGATACTTGGATGGGTTATAAAACAGCTTGGTATAATTGATGACAATTTTGCTTCTAAAGCAAATAAATATGTATTTAAGGTGGCACTACCGGTGCTTTTATTCCGTGATTTGTCAGCTACGGATTTTAAAAGCCAGTTTGATGCAAAGTTTGTGATTTACTGTATGGTGGTTACAATACTTATGTTTTCAATAATATGGATTTTAACAGAGATTTTTATGAAAGATGAATCTATGAAGGGGGCATTTGTTCAGGCATCATTTCGAAGCAGTGCGGCAATTCTTGGCATGGCTTTCATACAGAGCATGTATTCAAGCACAGGAATGGCACCTCTTATGATTGTTGCTGCCGTGCCGCTGTTTAATATATTTTCTGTTATTGTTCTTACATTTAAAGCAGTACCTGAGAATGCAGATGGCAAAGCAGCTGAAAAAGATAGTGCATCAAATATAAAGAAAGCATGTATTAATATAGCCAGAAATCCGATTATTATCGGTATTGTACTTGGATTTCTTGCATCGGTTGCAGGGCTTAAACAGCCGGTTATCATGCAGAAGACGATTCAGTCGGTTGCCCAGACAGCGACCCCGGTTGCTTTAATATGTATCGGTGCCGGATTTGAGGGCAGCAAGGCTATAAAGAAGATAAAACCTACGCTTATAGCAACATTTATCAAATTGGTAGGAATAGCGGCCATAGCTATACCGGTGGCAGTTATGATGGGATTCAGAAATCAGGAACTTGTCGCAATTCTTATAATGACTGCCTCTCCATCAACAGTAACATGTTATATAATGGCAAAGAATATGGATAATGATGGTGTTCTTTCTTCAAGCATTATTGTTCTTACAACGCTTCTTTCAAGCATAACATTGACAGGGTGGATTTTTGTGCTTAGGAGTTTGGGCTTGATTTAGAGAGAAGGACATGTTATAATTATCGCTAGTTTAAAAACAGAAGGAGGAATTGTCGTGAAGCATATTAAGACAATCAGCAATCGTGTATTAAAAGATACAATGAAGCATGGCGGATGTGGCGAATGTCAGACATCATGCCAGTCAGCATGTAAGACATCATGTACAGTCGGCAACCAGAGCTGTGAGAATAAGAATAACTAAGTAACAGTTGTTGTGTTACAGCAGTAATCAGTAGAAAAGGAGAGCGTGTTAAGCATTTTCGACACGCTCTTATTTTCTTTAAAAAAGATTTGGACAGGAACGGAGAACAAATGGTACACCAGTATAAAAATAACGGATATAATATTGTTCTTGATGTAAACAGTGGTTCGGTTCATGTTGTAGATGATATGGTATACGATATTATTGAACAGTATGAGAACCATTCACTGGATGAAATCATAGAACTTCTGGAGAATAAGTATCCTGAAAGTGATGTGCGTGAAGCATATAATGAGATAGAGCAGTTAAAAGAAGATGGACAGCTCTTTACAGAAGATATTTATGAACCATATATAGATTCATTTAAGGACAGACCTACAGTTGTAAAGGCATTATGTCTGCACATTGCACATGACTGTAATCTTGCCTGTAAGTATTGTTTTGCCGAAGAGGGAGAATATCATGGAAGAAGAGCTATGATGAGCTTTGAAGTCGGCAAGAAAGCACTTGACTTTTTAGTTGCTAATTCGGGTTCAAGACGCAATCTTGAAGTTGATTTCTTTGGCGGCGAGCCTACAATGAACTTTGAGGTTGTAAAGCAGCTTGTAGAGTATGGAAGAAGTCTTGAAGAGGCTAATAATAAAAAGTTCAGATTTACGCTTACAACTAATGGAATTCTTCTTGATGATGATATTCTTGAATTTGCCAATAAAGAGATGGGAAATATTGTTTTAAGTATTGACGGACGTAAGGAAATTAATGATTTAATGCGCCCTACAAGAAACGGACATGGCAGTTCATATGATATTATAATGCCTAAGTTTAAGAAGGTAGCAGAGAGCAGAAACCAGAATAATTATTATGTAAGAGGTACATTTACACATAATAATCTTGATTTTGCAAATGATGTTCTTCATCTTGCTGATGAAGGATTTGAACAGATTTCGGTGGAGCCTGTTGTAGCACAGCCTACAGATGATTATGCGATAAGACCGGAAGATGTACCTTTTATATGTGAACAGTACGATTTACTTGCAAAAGAGCTTGTAAAGCGTAAAAAGGCCGGTAACGGATTTAACTTTTTCCATTTTATGATAGACTTAAACGGCGGACCATGTGTTGCAAAAAGACTTTCAGGATGTGGTTCAGGATGCGAATATCTTGCGGTGACTCCATGGGGCGATTTTTATCCATGTCATCAGTTTGTAGGAAATGAAGATTTCCTTATGGGTAATGTGGATGATGGTATTACCAGAACAGATATACGCGATATGTTTAAGAATAGTAATGTTTATTCTAAGGAAAAGTGTAAGAATTGTTTCGCTAAGTTTTATTGTAGTGGTGGGTGTGCTGCAAATTCTTACAATTTCCATGGGAATATTAACGATGCATATGACATCGGCTGTGACTTACAGAGAAAAAGAATTGAGTGTGCTATTATGATTAAAGCAGCACTCGCAAATGACTAAAAAAGAAGGGAGTTTTACTAAAAAAATGAAGTACAGCAAAGCTAAAAAAATAGTGTATTCAATTGTGATACTCGCTATGATTATCGGCTTTACACTGATTTCTGTTTTCGGTATTGACGAAAATGGTTCAGGAAGTGCCAAAGATATTAATCTTGGACTTGACCTTGCCGGTGGTGTAAGTATTACTTATGAAATACAGGAGGACAATCCAAGCAGTCAGGATATCAAAGATACAATCGCAAAGCTTGAAAAACGTGTGGAGGGCAAGAGTACAGAATCACAGGTTTACGAAGCAGGCGACAAGAGAATAACAGTTGAGATTCCTGGTGTTACAGATGCTAATGCAATTCTTGAAGAGCTCGGTACACCTGGTTCTTTGGAATTTCTTGACAGTACAGGATATACAGCATGGTCAAAGGGAGAGGAATATACGCCACTCCTTACAGGTTCTGATGTAAAGGGAGCACAGGCTTATACAGATACAAGCTCATCATCATCAACATCATTTGGTGTTCAGCTTACATTTACTGATGATGGAGCAGCAAAGTTTGAACAGGCAACAAGAGATAACCTTAATAAGATTATCTATATTGTTTATGATGGACAGGTAATAAGCTATCCGACAGTTGAGTCTGTAATTTCAGGCGGAACAGCTTCTATTACAAATATGGAATCATTTGAATCAGCTGATAATCTTGCAGTATTCATAAGAATAGGTTCAATTCCTCTTACACTTAACGAGGTAAGTTCTAATGTAGTTGCTGCACAGCTCGGACATAATGCAATCCGTACAAGTGTTATTGCAGCTGCAATCGGTCTTATTGTACTTTGCATTTTTATGATTGTTTCGTATAGAATTCCTGGTGTTGTTGCAACACTTGCATTATGGATTTACACAGCACTTGTACTTGTACTCGTAAGCGTATATGATATAACACTTACACTTCCGGGTCTTGCAGGTATTATTCTTGGTATAGGTATGGCTGTGGATGCCAACGTAGTTATCTATTCAAGAATACGTGAGGAAATCGGTGCAGGAAGAAGCGTTGAGTCGGCTATTCAGGCAGGTTATTCAAAAGCTACATCAGCAATTGTTGATGGTAATATAACAACTCTTATTGCAGCAGTAGTTCTCTACATATTTGGTACTGGTCCTATCAAGGGATTTGCCATGACACTTGCTCTTGGTATTGTTGTATCAATGTTTACAGCACTTGTAATCACAAGAGTAATCATGAAGCTTTTCTACAACTTTGGTATTACAGATGTAAAATGGTACGGAAGAACTATTCATACTAAGAAGTTTAATTTCCTTGGTATCAGAAAATGGTGTTTTATCGGTTCTGCAGTAGTTATTCTTGCTGGTTTTATCGGTATGGCAGGATTTAAGGCATCAGGAAACAGAGCTCTTAATTACAGTCTTGAATTCGTAGGTGGCACAACAACTACTTACACATTCCAGCAGGAATATTCACAGGAACAGATTGAAAATGAAATTATTCCTGTAATCAGACAGGCTGCCGGTATTACAGAAGTACAGCAGCAGAAAGTTAAAGACAGCACAAAAGTAACATTTAAGACAACAGATCTCACACTTGACCAGAGAGAAGCAGCGGAAGAAGCTGTAAAAGCTAAGTTCCCTATTCAGGATGGAACAATTGTTGAATCAGATACAATCGGTTCTTCAGTTAGTGCTACAATGAAGCAGAGTGCATTTATTTCAGTTATTATTGCAACAATCTGCATGCTTATTTATATCTTTATCAGATTCAGGGATATCAAATTTGCACTTGCTGCAGTTATCGCACTTGTTCATGACTGTCTTGTTGTACTTGCATTCTATGCCCTTGCAAGAGTTCAGGTAGGTACAACATTTATTGCATGTATGCTTACTATTGTTGGTTATTCAATTAACAGTACAATTGTCATTTTCGACAGAATCAGAGAAAGCTTAAAGAATGCTAACAGAAAGACTAATATTGCTGAGCTTGTAAATGAGGCAATTGGTAATACATTTACAAGAACATTCAATTCATCTCTTACAACATTTATCATGCTTCTTTCATTATTTATTTTTGGCGTGACATCAGTAAGAGAATTTGCACTTCCACTTATGGTTGGTGTAATTGCCGGTGCATATTCATCAGTATGTATTACAAGTGCATTATGGTATGTTCTTGGCGGTAAGAAAATCGGAGCACAGGCTGAGGAAGCAGCAAAGGAAGAAAAGAAGAAAAAAGCTGCTATTGGCGAAGATGGCTCACAGGTTTAAAAAGTATATTCAATTGGAATATTGAGTGATTATTGAAAGGGGGGAGCTTGCTCTCCCTTTTCTTTTATGGAGAAAAATTATGAGTAAATGGATGGTTTATGCCAAAAAGGCTGACTTTAAAGCAATTGCGGCCAGATATGGAATTGACCAGGTTATAGCCAGAATTATAAGAAACCGTGATGTATGCACGAATGAAGAGATTGATATGTATCTTGGCGGAGATATATCAAGTATGCATGATGCACATTTATTAAAGGATGCAGACAAAGCGGCGGATATTATTATTGACAAAATAAATCATAGAAAACATATAAGAATAGTTGGAGATTATGATATTGACGGCGTATGTTCTGTTACGATATTATTAAAGGGTCTTAAAAGAGCAGGAGCAGATGTAGATTACACAGTGCCTGACAGAATAGCTGACGGATATGGAATTAATGAAAATATTATTAATCATGCTATTGAAGATGGCATAGATACAATTGTGACATGTGATAATGGAATTGCAGCAATACCACAGATAAATTATGCTAAAGACAATAACATGACAGTGATTGTAACAGACCATCACGATATACCTTTTAAGGAAGAAAATGGAGAAAAAGTATTTCTGGAATCTGACGCAGATGCGATAGTTAATCCAAAGCAGAAAGAGTGTAAGTATCCTTTTAAAATGCTCTGTGGTGCAACAGTTGCATACAAAATCATAGAGATTATTTATGAGCGTCTTAATCTTAATCCGGAAGACTTAAATGAATACAGGCAGCTCGCAGCTATTGCCACAATCGGAGATGTGGTTGACCTTGAAGATGAAAACAGGATTCTTGTGAAATTTGGACTTTCAACACTGAAAAACACGAAAAATACAGGAATACGTGCTTTGGTAGATGCATGTCAGATTGATATAGCCTCTCTTTCATCATATCATATTGGTTTCGTTATAGGCCCATGTCTTAATGCTGGCGGACGCCTTGAAACAGCAAGGCATGCGGTAAGCCTCCTTATGGAAGAAAATCCGGGCAAAGCCAGAGTCAAGGCAGAAAAGTTACGCTCACTTAATGAAGAACGTAAGGATATGACAGAAAAAGAAGCTGCAAAAGCTATTGATATGGTGGAAAATACAGAACTTATCAATGATAATGTTTTAGTTGTGTATCTTCCGGAGTGTCATGAGAGTGTTGCCGGAATAATCGCCGGAAGAGTGAAAGAATATTTTTACAGACCGACGTTTGTTATAACTGATGCAGCTGAGGGAGCAAAAGGTTCAGGCCGTTCCATAGAGGGCTACAACATGTTTGAGGAGATAACAAGATGTGGTTATCTTTTAAATAAATTCGGAGGTCATCCGATGGCGGCAGGAATATCACTTGACAAAGAAAATATTGATGAATTCAGGTGGCAGCTTAATCATAACCAGAAGCTTACAAAAGAGCAGCTTACACCTGTTACATGGATAGATGTTCCAATGCCTCTGGGTTATGCAGGATTTCCGCTTATTGAGCAGTTAAAGCTTTTGGAACCATTTGGCAAAGGAAATGAAAAACCTGTATTTGCAGATAAGAATCTTAGGGTAAGACAGGCTTCAATAATAGGAAAAAACAGGAATGTTTTAAAAATGGTGCTGGAAGATGCAAATGCATATTCGTATGATGCTATAATGTTTCGTGCTGACAGCATGAATGTTCCAAAGAGGGAGCAGAATATTTCAATTGTTTATTATCCATCCATCAATGAATTTAATGGGAAAAAGACTATTCAGTTTGTTGTTACGGAGTGGAAATAAAATAGGGAAGTTGAAAAGGAGAAAGAGAAAATGAAAAAGAAACTCATGGCATTGATTTTATGTATGGTAATGGCACTTGGACTTACTGCGTGCCGGATGCCTTCTGACGGTAAAAGAGATGCAGACAACAGTGATGTGACACAATCACAGACACAGAGCTATGAAGCAAAAGATATTACAGTTGCTGCCTTGAAGGGACCTACAGCGATTGGAATGGTTAAGCTTATGGAAGATTCAAAAGAAAAAAAGACAGCCAATAATTATGATTTTAAGATTGCCGCATCTGCTGACGAATTCAGTTCGCTTCTGATAAAAGGAGATGTGCAGATAGCAGCATTGCCTTGTAATGCGGCTGCAACACTTTACAACAAAAGCAATGGCAAAATCAAGGTGCTTGGCATAAATACACTCGGTGTGCTTTATATCGTCGAAAAAGGAAACACGGTGCAGAATGTAGCTGATTTAAAAGGAAAAACAATTTATACAACAGGAAAAGGTACAACACCAGAGTATACACTTAAATATCTTTTGAAAAAGGCAGGGCTTGATGCTGAAAAAGATGTGAATATTGAATTTAAGTCAGAGGCTTCAGAGGCAGCAGCAATGCTTGCTTCATCAGATTCAGGTGCAGTTGCAATGCTTCCGCAGCCATATGTTACAACTGTTATGGCGGCAAACAGCGATGTAAGAATTGCACTTGATGTAACAAAAGAATGGGAAAAACTTTCAACAGACGGAAGCACTGTTGTTACCGGAGTTATAGCTGTTAATGCAGATTATTATGAAAAGAATAAAGCAGCAGTTGCCAAATTTATGGAAGAGTATGAAAATTCAGTTGATTTTGTAAATTCAAATGTTGATACAGCAGCAGAATATGTTGAGGAATTTGGTATATTTAAAGCGGCAGTTGCCAAGAAAGCAATTCCATATTGTAATATCACATTTATCAAGTCAAATGAAATGAAAACACGCATAAATCAGTATCTTACAATACTTTATGAGTCAAACCCTTCATCAGTGGGCGGCAGTATGCCGGATGACAATTTTTATGCGGAATAAATAGATTGTTTTCAGTCGGAATAAACAGATTAAATAAAAGCCGGTATCAGACAAAAGATGAAAATCGATAATGTCTGATACCGGTTTTTGTAATACACTCACTAAAGAAGTGATTTATGTTATTTTAAGAAGAATGTCTGTTAATGAATTCGGTTCTGTATTTTGAATACATGATTTTCTGGCTGTTATAGAGACTATAATAACCTGAGAGCAGATAGCTTAAAGCAATACATAACAGGCAGTATTTCAGACTTTCGCTGCCAAACATCTCTATTGAGAGAAGCAGAGATGTGAGAGGGCAGTTAGTTACGCCGCAGAATACTGCAACCATGCCGCATGCAGCACATATGCCTGTAGGAAGTCCGAATATCGGAGCGAGGAAGCTTCCAAGTGTAGCACCGACAAAAAGTGTAGGAACAATTTCGCCGCCTTTAAATCCGCCGCCAAGAGTGACAGCTGTAAAAATCATTTTCAAAAGGAATACATACCATGCACTCTGTTCGACAAAGCTGCGTGCAATTATGTCTGTACCGGCACCAAGATAATCAGTAGTGCCGAATAAAAATCTCATAATAATAACCAATACGGCTGCAACTATGATACGAACGTACTGGTTTTCAAAATGAGCAGTGAAAAAATGTGAGGTTTTGTGCAAAACAACACATAAAAGTATGCTTGCTACTGCAAAGATGAGTGACAGGATGAAAAATTTTATACCATTAGGAATACCAAACTGAGGGATTTCTTCTACAGTAAAACGTGTGGCGGCAAGGCCTGACATTGAGGAAATGCTGCTTGCTATAAGTGCAGCAACAGTACATGGAACGAGTGCTGCATAATACATTATGCCGACGCTGATAACTTCCATTGAAAAAACAGCTGCGGCTACAGGAGTTCCGAAAAGTGCAGAGAAGCATGCACTCATTCCGCACATTATCATTATTCGAGTGTCTTTGTCATCAAAGTTAAATAGCTTTGCAAAAGCGTTGCCTAAAGAACCGCCGACCTGAAGTGCTGCACCTTCTCGTCCTGCTGAACCACCGCATAGGTGAGTAAGGATTGTCGATACAATAATTAAAGGTGTCATTTTTAGCGGAACTTCTTCGTTGGACTGAATAGCTGTTATAACAAGGTTTGTGCCTTTACTGCTTTTACATCCGGAAAGGCGGTATATAAAAACTATGATAATACCTGATATTGGAAGCAAAAACAGTATCCATGGATGTGCAGTCCTTATTTCAGCGGCCAAGTCGAGGAGTGAATGGAAAAAAGCTCCTATAAGACCGATTACAATACCTGATGCAATCGAGCATAACATCCACTTTAAGAGAGTAAGGATGGCAAGACGCAGTCTCTGCAAAGTTGTTTTAATATACTCTTTATCAATAAAAGGTTTCATTTTACTCTCCGTTTCCAGTATTAATATGGCTTACATCAAGCATGCTCATATTACTGTTATGATACATTTTGTTCATTGTTACGTCTTCTTTAAACCATGCCGGTGGATTGTAGCTTTCGGCTTCTTCAACAGAATCAAATTCAACTTCGGCAAGGATTGTTCCGCTGAAAACACCTTCAAATATATCAAGCTCAATAGTATGTCCGCTGTTATCAGGAATTTCATAGCGTTTTTTCGTTATTATATTGCCATCAGCCTTTTTTATAAGATGTTCATATGATTCCTTTGTGAGAGGAAGATTATATTCTTCTCTTGCGAGTAAACCTTTTCCCTTGTATGTAAGATAATATTCGTCGTTGTCCATTCTGACACGTACAACAGGAGAGGATGAAAGATAACCCTGCTCGATTTTACGGCATTTGTATTGTGGCAGATTGTCAGGAAGTTCCGATACAAGATATTTTTTTTCGATTTCCATTGCAGATATTCTCCATTTTATATTTATTAAATGGCAAAGTGGCGGACTTTGCCTGTATGCTGCAAAAATATAAGACCATGCTGGGAGAGCATATTAGAAAATGCAAACACATCATGGTCTTAAATCTTGCTTATTATAGATTATACTATATGATTAAGCGTTTACAGAATCCTTTAAAGCCTTACCAGCCTTAAACTTAGGAGCCTTGCATGCAGCAATCTTAATCTCAGCACCTGTCTGTGGATTCTTGCCTGTTCTTGCTGCTCTGTCAGAAGTCTCAAATGTACCAAAACCTACGAGCTGTACTTTTGAGCCATTCTTTAATTCATCTGTCACGGCCTCAATAAAAGCGTTTAATGCCTTTTCAGCATCCTTCTTTGATAATTCAGATTTTTCTGCGATAGCAGATACTAATTCTGTTTTGTTCATTATAGGAACATCCTCCTTAGATAAAAATATATTATACTTTTTTATACTCCATAAGGACTTATTTGTCAATAAGTTCTTCGGATAGCTCTTCCCATTTTTCGTACAATTCATCAAGCATTTCCGAGAGAGAAGTGCGTTCATTGTGAAGTTCGACAAGTTTTGCTGTGTCGCTTGCAATATCAGGATTGTTATATTCTTCATCAATTGCACTGATGCGTTCTTCAGTCTGGCTGATTTTGTCTTCCGTGCGTTTCAGCTCATTTTTAAGTTTTTTAAGTCTTGCAGCTTCTTCTTTTGACTGCTGCCATTCTGCCTTTGAAGACCCCTGTGCTGATGACGGTGTCTGACAGGCTGATGACGCCATGCTGTCATTAATGGCAGCTGTAGCATCAGTAAGTGCTTTTGGTGTAAGTATATCCTTTTTTTCGATATAATAATCGTAATTGCCGATATAATTTACAATTGTATGCCCTGTAAGTTCAATAATTCTTGTGGCTGTTGTGTTGATAAAATATCTGTCATGTGAGACATAAAAAACAGTTCCAGTGTAATTATTGAGTGCATTTTCAAGAATTTCTTTTGAAACTATATCAAGATGGTTAGTTGGTTCATCAAGAATCAGAAAGTTGGCGTTTGAAAGCATAAGTTTTGCAAGTGATACACGTCCACGTTCGCCACCGCTCAAATCCCTGATATACTTAAATACTTCGTCACCGGTAAATAAAAATGCGGCGAGAGTGTTTCTTATCTGTGTGTTGTTAAGGTCAGGATAAGCATCCTGAATTTCCTCAAACAGAGTCTTATCAGGGTCGAGAACGTGATGTTCCTGGTCGTAATATCCGATTGTAACTTTTGAACCGAGAGTGATTTCACCATAATCAGCAGGAATTAAACCGTTAATTATTTTAAGTATTGTTGTTTTGCCTGTTCCGTTATTGCCGATGAGGGCAACGCGTTCGCCTCTTTTTATTTCAAAGTCAAGACCTGAAAATAAAAAGTTATCGCCAAAACTTTTTGAAAGGTCTTTGACAGTTAATACGTCATTGCCGCTTACCACCTTAGGATCAAGGCGTATATGCATTTTGTCGTTTAGTTCTGTTGGCTTATCGACAAGTTCCATTTTGTCAAGCATTTTTTCACGGCTTTCGGCACGTTTGATTGATTTTTCACGGTTGAACTGTTTCAGTTTTGTGATTACTTCCTGCTGGTGTTTGATATCACGCTGCTGGTTTAGGTATTCTTTTAATTTCATATTGCGAAGAATAGCTTTTTTGGCAGCATAGTCTGTATAATTGCCGGAAAATACCGTGACGGCAGTGTTGTCAATCTCGATAATCTTTGTGACAATTTTATCAAGAAAATACCTGTCATGTGCAACTATTAAGACGCTTCCATTATATGTGAGAAGATAATTTTCAAGCCATGCAATAGAATCCATATCAAGATGGTTGGTAGGTTCATCAAGCATGATGATGTCAGGCTTTGATATGAGCAGTTTTGCAAGTGCAACACGCGTTTTCTGACCGCCTGAGAGTGTGTTTACATGAAGAGAAAAATCCTCATCGCCAAATCCAAGACCTTTAAGGACGCCGGTAACTTCACTTTTATATGCATATCCGTTATTCATCTCAAATTCATGATTAAGTCTTGTATACTGTGAAAGCAGGTTGTCAAGCTCATCGCCTGTAACATCTTTCATCTGTATTTCGAGACTGCGGATAGTATTTTCCATATCAATTAAATCCTGTTTAACAGACAGAAGTTCATCATATATAGTCTTGTCAGTTGAGAGATTCTGGTGCTGTGAAAGATAACCGAGAGTTTTTCCTTTGGAGACAGTCACATTTCCTGAATCAGCGGGAAGTTCACCGACAATGATTTTTAAAAGAGTAGATTTTCCGGCACCATTGATTCCGATTATGGCAGCTTTTTCACGTTCTTCAAGGTGAAATGAGCAGTCATTTATAATCTGGTCAGTGCCAAACGATTTGCTTATATGGTTACATGATAAAATCATTTTTATATCCGTCCTTTGAAAATTTGCTTATACATGGTGACAGGTAAAAGACTTGTCTGCCACACTAATATTTTATTATAAATGGGAAATGCTTTATTTGCAATATGTATAGGAAGGCGATGGATATATTGAGTGTCTGAATTGTATGTAATAATAAACATTTTGACTTTATCAGCATAATTGTGTAAAATAAATCGATTATAAAGATTGCTTTTTACAGAGCAGGAATGGAGAATTAATGAAATTTGAAGAATTAAATTTAGATGAGAGAATATTAAGAGCTGTTGAAGATATGGGGTTTGAAGAGGCATCTCCTATTCAGGCTTCAGCTATTCCGGTTATTATGGACGACCGAGATGTGGTCGGACAGGCACAGACAGGTACAGGAAAGACGGCAGCATATTCTATTCCTGTTCTCGAAAAAATAGATCCTGATTTAAAGAAACTTCAGGCAGTAATACTCTGCCCGACAAGAGAACTTGCAGTCCAGGTTGCAGAAGAAATCAGAAAACTTGCAAAATATATGAGCGACATAAAAGTGCTTCCGGTATATGGTGGACAGGAGATTGTAAGACAGATTAAGTCATTAAAAGCTGGAGTGCAGATTCTTGTAGGTACGCCGGGACGTGTTATGGACCATATGAGAAGAAAGACAGTTAAATTTGATAATGTTTCAATGGTAGTTCTTGATGAGGCAGATGAAATGCTCGATATGGGCTTCAGGGAGGATATGGAGACTATCCTTACAGATACACCTGAAGACAGACAGACAATAATGTTCTCAGCGACAATGCCTAAGGCTATTATGGATATTGCAAAGAATTTCCAGAAGGATGCTGAAATTATCAAGGTTGTAAGAAAAGAACTTACAGTAAAGAATATTGAACAGTATTATTATGAAGTAAGACCAAAGAATAAGAATGAGCTTTTATGCAGGCTGATAGATATATATAATCCGAGACTTTCAGTTGTATTCTGTAATACAAAAAGACAGGTTGACGAGCTTATATCTGAGCTTAAAGGCAGAGGATATTTTGCAGACGGAATTCACGGAGATATGAAGCAGGCCCAGAGAGACAGGGTAATGGCTGATTTCAGAAGCGGAAAGACAGAAATACTTATTGCTACAGATGTTGCGGCAAGAGGAATTGACGTTGATGATGTTGATGTTGTATTTAATTATGACCTGCCTCAGGATGAAGAATATTATGTGCACAGAATAGGAAGAACCGGACGTGCCGGAAGAGAGGGTGTTGCTTTATCATTTGTTTCCGGAAAAGAAGCATATAAGCTGAAGGATATTGAGCGTTACTGCAAGACAAAAATCAAGGCAAAACCTATTCCATCAATGGATGATGTGAAAAATACAAAGCTTGAAGCAATATTTTCAAATATAAAGGAGACTATTGAAGCCGGAGGGCTTTCAGATATGGTTGAGGCTGTTGAGGACAGGCTTAATATGGAAGATTATACATGCCTTGATGTGGCTGCTGCACTTCTTAAAATGGTAGTAGGTGATTCACTTGAGGACAGAGAGGAACTTGAACAGGTTCATTATGACCTTGATGCTGACAGGAGAGGCATGGTAAGACTTTTTATCAATGTGGGTAAAAAAGATAAGATTAAGCCGGCTAATATTCTTGGTGCAATAACAGGTGAGTCAGGAATTCCCGGTAAGCTTGTCGGCTCTATCGATATGCTTGATAATTATACATTTGTTGAAGTACCTTCAAAGTATGCAGATGCAGTTCTGCTTGCAATGGAAAATGTTACCATAAAGGGCAGAAAAATCAGCATGGAAAAAGCAAAGGGAACAGGACGTAAAAAGAAGAAAAAAAGATAAAATTCATAGCAGATGCTATGAAAGGCAGGAGTTAATGATACATGCATGCTGATATAGTTCTTGGACAACTCGATAAAAATGAAGCATTAAGATATATGGGACACAGAGGTGAAGATATTGATGAGCAGCTTGATAAGCTTATAACAAAATGTGAGAAAGAAGTGCTTAGATGTGTAAAACCCAGATTTGTATACAAAGTATGCGATATTTCAAGAGAGGAAAAAGGAATTCTTGTTAAAGATACG
>ERZ1673701.1455-NODE-1455-length-21344-cov-8.212269_pt1 | contig 21344 bp, 18 predicted proteins | sample MGYA00580231_ERZ1673701 | MGnify/ENA primary metagenome ERZ1673701 (study PRJEB41218, sample SAMN15661798) | gut metagenome | host: Homo sapiens | place: Canada: London | collected 2015-08-20/2019-03-30 | study: EMG produced TPA metagenomics assembly of...
TACCGATTATCTCATAGAATATTCTATATGTCAAGCAAAACAATAGAAATTTCTATATATTTACTTCATGTTAGAGCTTAAATTCAGCGAAATATTAAAAGAATTTCTGGAATTGAAAAATATTACTCAAACCGCGTTTGCAAAAGCAATCGACGTCAAGCAAAGTCAGGTGAGCGAATGGCTGAAAGGAAAAGCCAAACCGGGCTACGACATGCTGCGCAAAATGGCGTTGTCTTTCAACGTATCGGCTGATTATTTTCTGGGCATAAAAGATAATTTCGATTGAGCAAATCATCTTTTTTGATGCGCACGCTTTCTAAAAATGATATAATATACGGAAGCAGGCTTTGACGAGGTCATGAAAATGCACATTTTGGAAACGGAAAGATTGATTTTAAGAGAAATGACTCAGGCAGATTTCTGCGATTTGGCGGAAATGCTTAAGGATCCGCGCGTCATGTATGCTTATGAAAGAGATTTTTCCGACGAGGACGTGCAGCAATGGCTTGACAATCAGCTTTCGCGTTACGGCAAAAACGGCTTCGGTATGTGGGCGGTCGTATTGAAGGAAAGCGGCGAAATGATAGGTCAGGCGGGGATTACGATGCAGCCCTACAAGGACGGCGAGGTTCACGAAATCGGCTATCTGTTCAAAAAATCATTCTGGCACAACGGGTATGCGACTGAAGCCGCGACAGCCTGCAAAAAATATGCGTTTCAAGCGCTGGGACTCAATAAAATTTATTCAACGATAAGAACAAACAATTTCCCGTCCATTGCCGTAGCCAAACGCAACGGCATGAAAATTGTAGATTGCTACATCAAATATTATTACGGAAAGGAAATGCCCCACTTTTTGTTTGAAGCGAAGAAGAAGCTCGAGGACATGTCTTTGCAGGAGCTGTGGCGGCTGTTTCCAATCGAGCTTGCAGTCGCCAATCCGAGACTGAAAACATATTTTGACGAGGAAAAAAATTTTCTCACTGCTACTCTTCCCGAAAAAGCCGTTTACAGAATCAGTCACATAGGCAGCACTGCAGTAAAAAACATTTCTGCCAAGCCGATTGTGGATATTTTGCTCGAAGCCCCCGCTGCTTTAGACTTGGAAACGCTTAACACCGTTCTGTGCCGTAACGGTTATTTGTGTATGTCCAAATCAAAGGACAGAATTTCTCTCAACAAAGGCTACACCGAAGACGGCTACGCCAAAAAGGTGTTTCACATTCACCTGAGAGTAAAGGGCGACAATGACGAGCTTTATTTCCGCGACTTCCTCAACGACAACCCGGAGATTGCAAAGCGTTATGAAGCGCTGAAGCTGGAATTGAGTGAAAAATTCAGATATGACCGCGACGCGTATACGCAAGCGAAAAGCGATTTCGTAACGGACGTCACGCGCAATGCTAAAAATCTGTACGGAAAAAAATACGATTGAAAAAAATTCTTCCTAATGGCGGTTGAAAGAATTTTTTTGCAGACAACAAATAGCCCGCTATCTTCGCAAGCGAAGCATAGCGGGCAATATTTTTTATTTTGAACGACAAATCGAATTAACAGTTTAAAAATCAACCGAAACCCATAAATTTTTTGCAAACGAGCGTTCCGTCATAATACAGCCTCATATAAAAGAATCCCATTTTTGCTACGATTCGGACAAGCTTATTTAAAACGGGAATTTCAACCGTCTATAAGATTGTAATTCAACAAAATACGCTTTATTTTTATCGCGTTGGTCTCGCTTGCCTGCGCATAATGAATTGTGTTTTTGAAACCTATCCACAGGATTTTTATTCCCGTTTCCGAATCGTTTTTTACAGCTTCGGCAAATGCCTCCGCCATGACGCAGCACTCAACGATAAAAGGCTTTGAAATAAAAGCGTCCATCTTGATTTTGGCTTCAAACTCCGCTATTTCGTTTAAAATCGCCGTTTTAGCCGACGAATCCAGACGAAATACGGGAGGCGGAGGCGTTGTTTCAATAGTTTCCCGATAAATTTCGCTTACGTCCGAGCCTCCAAGACTTTTAAGCACCATTTCGCCCGCGCGCTTGAAAGGCTTTAACACGACGTCGCAAAACTTCGCATAAGCGACGTTTGTGTCCTCGTCATAAAAAAATTCAGTCAAAAATTCAAGCAGGCTGCGACGCCCCGAATCGAATTCAGTCAAAAGGCAAACGGTAAAAGCAATAATTCTCTTTTTGTCGGTAGGCATAACTATCTTGCAAGTCGCCTTTCCGTTTTTTGTGACAACCACGCGCGCCTTGTCGTATTCGTCGGCATAACTGACATTTTTCAGAGTCTCGCCGACCACAGCCACAAGATCCGGAATAGTCGCCACGCATTTAAGCAAGCCTGAAATGTGCCTGTCCGCCAGAATAAAACGCGAATTGATGGCTTCGTCGACCCGCTGCGAAAACAAATTGAGATTGTTTTTGTGATTGCTCATAGTGTTACCTCACGCATAGTTTAACACAAAATGTGATTTTACTCAACAAATTAAAATATTTTGCGAAAAAAGTTGTTTTATCCCACGTTTTATAGTACAATCATAAGGCAAATAAATTTGCGGTTTTTTTGCGCGGTTTTTTCGCCGGAGGTAAAATTTGGCTATTGCTATGGACAGCACACAAAATAAATTGTTGCTTTTGTTCGTCTTCGATAAAATGGAGATGCCCTTAAGCGAACAAACAATTCTCGAAATGTGCTGTTCTGCCAACAACTGGATAAACTATATCGATTGCAAGCAGGCGCTCATGCAGCTGATTGAAGCGAACTTTGTCTCCGCATTGAACAAGGGCGCGTCAAGCGAGCCGATGTACTCCATTACTCCCGAAGGCAGAATTTGCCTCGCTCATTTTTTTGTGCGTATTCCCTCCAGCCTGCGCGAGGTCGTAAGCGACAATGTCAAGCTGAACAGGATGAATTACAAACGCAAGCAGGAATATGCAAGCGATTATCAAAAGAACGCGGACGGCACTTATGACGTGCTGTTGAAAATCATAGAGCCTAACGAGCCTGCGCTGGAAATCAAAATCAATGTCCCCAACCGCACTATCGCAAAGCATATCGACAAAAAATGGGAGGAAAAGGCCGCCGGCGCTTTCAGAATTATTTACGACTATCTCATAGAATAGTCCCACGTACAAAAATTTTTCAAACAATTCTTTTTAGATTGCTTGACTAATCATGAAACAAAAAGTATAATATTTTAGCATTGTTTGCGAAGATGGCGGAATAGGCAGACGCGTACGTTTGAGGGGCGTATGGTGAAACCGTGTGGGTTCAAGTCCCATTCTTCGCACCAGCAAGCGGATGTGGCGGAATTGGCAGACGCGCTAGATTCAGGTTCTAGTGGTTTCACAGCCGTGCAGGTTCAAGTCCTGTCATCCGCACCACCAATAACGTAAGTTGCAGCTATTGACTTACGTTATTTTTTGCGTTGAAAAGTCGAATCTCCATAAGAGGTTCGACTTAGTTTTACGATTGTATAATCTGAAACGGATATTAATTGCTTGGCAAATTGTAATTTAATTATTGCTTTCGATAAATTTATTTTGTATCGATTTTTTCAATTCGATTAAACCATAACTCACAGCCACTAAAAGGCCATACATTGCAAACGCTACTATCGGAGATAGATATGCTAGGTCAGACGGCAATAATCCGTAAACAAACTCGCCGTTGCAAAAATAAAATATTAAATCGAAAAGCAGATATACCATAAAAAGTGTCGGCGCGAGAAAAATACTCGTCAATAATTGCTTTTTGCTTTTAAACTCGCATTTCTCACTAAATAGGAAAAACGCCAGAGCAATCAGTGGATTTACTCCGTGCAGTAACATAAAGCCGCCGTCAAAATTAAATTGCGAAATTTTGAAAGCAACCATAAATACGGTTGAGTATACGCATATTATGCATATCAATGCCGTAAGATTCACGATAATATTTAAGCGTTTTTTACACAAGCCTAAAATACCGCAGACAATTAAAATTACGCCATTTAACAGATTTGAAATTGAGGTCAATTCATACAAATAACCATAGCTCCCGTAATAAGCATAAAAAACCGACGCTATAAAATATGCGCCTACGCATATTTCAGCAATATTTAAACCCCTTTTTTTCATCATGGCATTTCCTTGAAATTACTTTTATCGCTTCATTAACGCTTTAATATTATAGAACAGAAAACATATATTTTCAAGCATATAGACATATCTGACGGCACTGCGTCGGTGCTTTATTAAACGAGCGCGCCACTGAGTTCAAGCATCCGCCGTGCTGCCGTTACTTTAAAAAATTAACTGAAGTCAATCCTATTTAAAAAAAATGAGCCGCCGTTTTATCGGCAGCCCAATATATTTCATACTACTATTTCATATATAATACTCTGCAAAAGTAGGATTATTTAAGTATTTCTTTAGCAAAATCCGTTAAAACCGCACATCCGGACTCAAAACTCGCAGAGAATCGAATTTAAAACATAAAATTTATCCGACGGTATGCGCAGACGACTTCCGCGTGCTTCAAGATACCCCCTTTTCAAAAGCTCGTATGCCTTGCAAATAAATTCTTCTGCCCGGTCTTTGAAACGCAGGCTAAACTCATCCATATCAATGCCTTCCTCCGTGCGCAGTCCCAGAATAATAAATTCATACGCTTTTTCTCTTTCCGAAAGTCTGTCGCGCGAAGCGACGGGAAGCTTTCCGCTGTTCAAAGCGTTTATATATTTATCCAAATTTTTAATGTTTGCGCGTCTGACGCCGTGAAAATAAGAGTGCGCGGAAGCTCCCAATCCTATATACTCGCCGCAACGCCAATAATTGATATTGTGTCTGCATTCAAAGCCTTTGACTGCAAAATTGCTCACTTCGTATCGGCTGAAACCCGCCGACAAAAGCTTGCCGTATGCTTGGTCATAAAAATCCGCAGTCATATCCTCGTCGGGCAACGAAATTCCTCCCTTGCCCTTCACCATGCCGTAAAGGCGAGTTCCTCTTTCCACCGACAGCCCGTAAGCCGAAATGTGTTTAAGTCCTGCCGCGACGACAACGTCGAGAGTTTTGTCCAGCCTTTCGGACGTTTCGTCCGGCAGCCCCAAAATTATGTCCGCCGAAACATTTCCTATTCCGCAAGCGGCGGCACATTCCACTGCATTTTCAAACTGCGCCAGATTATGCGGTCTGTTGAGCAATTTCAATGTGTCATCGTCGGCTGTCTGCAATCCGATGCTGAGCCTGTTGACGCCGCTTCGTGCAAGCAAAGAAATTTTAGACTCAGAAGCGGAATCGGGATTGCACTCTACGGTTATTTCCGCAGTTGTTTTAAGCACGCATTTTTTCGAGACGAACTCCAAAAGGTTCGCAAGCAAAGAGGCGTCCACCGACGAAGGTGTGCCTCCGCCGAAATACACGGTGTCTATTTCTACCGGACGGCTCTCCTTCCCGACACAAGCCGACAGCTCTTTTTTGAGACAGGCAAAATATTCCGCCACCATTTCGTTTCGGTCGGGATAAGAACAAAAATCGCAGTAAATGCACTTTTGTCTGCAAAACGGTATATGAATATAAAGTCCCGCCATCAGTCCTCGTCGATTTTCAGAATAGACATAAACGCCTCGCTCGGAATGGATACGCTGCCTACCTGACGCATACGCTTTTTACCCTCTTTTTGTTTTTCAAGCAGCTTCTTTTTGCGTGTTATGTCGCCGCCGTAGCACTTGGCAAGCACGTCCTTGCGCATTGCCTTGACCGTTTCTCTGGCTATGATTTTGTTTCCTATCGCAGCCTGAATAGGTATTTCAAACATCTGACGAGGGATTACGTCCTTAAGCTTTTCGGCAATTTTGCGTCCTCTAGCATACGCTCTGTCCTCATGTACGATTATGCTCAGCGCGTCGCACATTTCGCCGTTGAGCAGCATATCCAATTTGACCAGCCTGCTCGGAACGTAGCCCTTTATTTCGTAATCAAGGCTCGCGTATCCTCTCGTCCGCGATTTGAGCGTGTCGAAAAAGTCGTATATTATTTCATTCAGCGGCATTTCGTAATGTATTCTTACGCGTTTCGTATCCACGTAAGTCATATCGGTAAACACTCCGCGTTTTTCCTGACAAAGCTCCATAACGGGTCCGACATATTCGGGCGGCGAATAAATAAAAGCGTTTACTATAGGCTCCTCCATGTGCTCTATATTCGTCACCGGAGGCAGCTTGGTCGGGTTGTCGATTTCCGTCACCTGCCCGTCCGTAGTAAAAACCTTGTATGAAACGCTGGGCGCCGTAGTAACCAAATCCAGGTCAAACTCTCTTTCAAGGCGCTCCTGAATTATTTCCATATGAAGCAGCCCCAAAAAACCGCATCTGAAACCGAAGCCCAGCGCGACCGACGTATCCGGCTCGTAAACCAATGCCGCATCGTTGAGCTTAAGCTTTTCCAAAGCGTCCTTTAAATCGTTGTATTTCGAGCCGTCTGCGGGATAAATTCCGCAGTAGACCATAGGCAAAACCTCTTTGTAGCCCTTGAGAGGCTCGGCAGCGGGATTGTCCGCAGTTGTTATAGTGTCTCCCACCTTTGTGTCGGACACGGTCTTTATGCTTGCCGCGATGTAGCCTACGTCGCCGGCGGACAGATTGTCGGCAGGACGCATATCGGGAGCGAAAATCCCCACCTCGGTCACGTCGAAGACCTTGTCCTTTGTCTGAAACATTTTTATTCTTGAGCCGACCTTGACTTTTCCGTCGAATATCCTTACCAGTATAAGCACGCCCTTGTAATTGTCGTAAACGCAGTCGAATATCAGCGCTTTCAAAGGCGCGTTTTCATCTCCTTTGGGGCAGGGTATTTCTTCGATTACGCTTTCAAGCACCTTGTCTATATTTATGCCTTCCTTTGCCGAAATAAGAGGCGCCCTGCTTGCGTCCAGACCGATTTCTTCTATTTCCTGCCTGACCTCCTCAGGACGCGCGGAGGGCAAGTCGATTTTGTTGATTATCGGCACGATTGTAAGGTCATTGTCCAAAGCAAGGTAGCAATTTGCAAGAGTCTGCGCTTCTACTCCCTGACTTGCGTCCACAATAAGCAGCGCCCCCTCGCAGGCGGCAAGACTGCGCGAAACCTCGTAATTGAAATCCACGTGTCCCGGCGTATCTATAAGATTGAGAGTATAATTCTCTCCCTTGTAATTGTAATTCATTTTTACGGGCGCAAGCTTGATTGTGATTCCCCTTTCCCGTTCCAGCTCCATTGAGTCCAACAGCTGGTCCTCCATGTCGCGCTTTGCCACCTGCCCCGTAAATTCTATCAATCGGTCGGCAAGAGTGCTTTTCCCGTGATCTATGTGGGCTATAATACAAAAGTTCCTCGTTTTCTGAAGTTTGTCCATTTTTTTATTATACTATCAGAACAACCCCTTTGACAAATGTTTGAAAAAAAATTTTCGTCTTTGCAAGCGACATCGATGAAAATTCAAACAAAACTTTTCTGACTGCATTAAACCATTTTTTTCCATTGACTGATTTCGCGTTTTGGTGATATAATCTTTAAGCACTTATGTGTGCGGAGGCAAAAATGGGAAGAAGAATACTTGCTTTCTTTTTAGGTATGATTTTCGGTTGGGTGATTTTGCTCGGCGGCATTGTGCTCGCCGCCGCAATTATCAAGCCCTCAACCTTCGGAGTTCAGACCGACTACGTAAGCGACGACGGTCAAAAATTCGACAATATGTCGCTGTTGGACATCGTTGCCGACGGCGTAAAGCTGATAAACGGCAACAATCTTACAATGAACTCGATTAAAAGCACCTACGGCGTAGATTTAATCGATTTGTTGGGATTGGACAGCCAAAGCGACGAGTTCGACGAACTTAAAAGCGTCAATTTTGCCGACGTAAACGGACTGTCAAACGCGCTCGGCGGAATTAAGCTCTCCACCTTAGCGCCGCTTTTCAACGGCGCAATAAACGACGACATAATTTTCGCGTGGAAAAACAATCCGACTCCCCCGACGGTAAACGACCTTGCAAGCTTCGACATCGCAAAGGTGCTCGGAGGCGTAACGCTGCGTGCCATCGTCCCGCAAATCAAAACAACCGGCATAGAAGGCATAGTTTCCGCCAAAGACCTGGGACAATTCGTCGCCGAGCTGAACAACGGCGGCGACGCAGTCTCCTTTTTGCTTGACGGCGCAAAAATAGGCGACGTTATGAATTTTACATACGACACAGCCGACGATACATGGCTGAACGGAAGCAATCCCGTTTCCGACAAGCTCGTGCTTATCGTCGCGGACGTGGAGCTGTCTGAAATCACCGGCGGCAGCTTTTCCGTCGCCACCGTGCTCGAAGGAGTCAAGGTCGGTGAAATTATGGGTTACGAATTTGACGAGCCAAGCGGAAAATGGTATGAAAATAAAAATGAAATTACCGACAAGCTCAAGCTTGCCGTCGCAAAAATAGAAGCAATTAAGCTTACGGACGGCAGCTTCAGCATAGAAGCTCTTACCGACGGATTAAAAGCCGGCGACGTTTTAGGCTTTGTATTTGACGAAAGCACGGGCAAATGGACGTCCAAAGACGGTCAGACGGTGACCGATGCTCTGACCGAAAAATTTGCCAATTTAAGCATGTCAGAGCTTTTAAAAGGCGATTTTTCTGTCACGGACGTGGTAAACGGTCTCAAAATAGGCGACGTCATGGGCTATTCCTACGACCAAGCAAGCGGAAAATGGTTCGACGGAGACCGTGAAATAACCGACAAGCTCACATCCAATCTTGCAGACCGCGATATTCAGACCGTTATGGACAACGGGCTTAATCTGACCGAAATCGTCGGCGACATGAAGGTGGGCGAGCTTATGGGCTACTCCTTCGATGCGGACGAGAACAAATGGTACAACGGACAAAATCAAGTTACCGACACGCTGACGCTCAAGCTCATCGAGCAAAATGCCGCCGAACTCGCCGACGGCTCACTCGATTTTATGGAAATAGCAAACGAAATAAAATTGGGCGAGCTTATGGGCTATGATTTTTCCGAAGACGACGGAAAATGGTTTGACAACGAAGCAGAAATAACCGACCGTTTAACGCTGAATCTCGCTTCAAAAACTCTCGGCGAGTTGACCGAAGGCGGTTTTAATTTCGATTCGCTGCTCGAAGGCGTGACATTCGGCAGTCTTTTCAACGTAGCCCCCTCCTCCTCCGTAATCATGCAAAAGCTCAAGGACACCGAAATCACAAAGCTTGAAGAAAAGCTGAACGAAATGTATCTCGGAGATTTGCTTGACTTCCATCGCCGAGAGATAAATACTGCGGAAACGGTTTTTGAGAAAATTACGCCCAACGTCGGCAGAATAAGCGCTACGGGTGAATATATCCGTTTTGACGCAACAGTCGGAAAATGGTTTAAAGCTCAAGACTGCAAAACGGATCACGGCGAACATACGGACAATTGTTTTGATTTTCAATTTTATGACGAGGAAGAAAACGAAGCAGGCGGGATAAACAACATAATCTCCAATTTGTCCGTTTCAAATCTGGAAACTTCGGATGTAATAACCGAAATTATGGCTCTGCCTCTGTCCGAGTTCTTCGGCACGCAGCAAAAGGGAGTGCTTTCTCTGCTTGACTCGGACCCCTCCCTGTCCGAGCTTCCGTCCGCGCTGACACATGCGGTAAGCAACGCCACAATGGGCTCCTTGCTCGAAAGCGGAGTAATCGAGCTACAATGCGCAGACCAGCTCGACGCTATTTATCAAAACGACGACGTAAGCTGGCGGGATTTGAATATCACAGCCTTTGTAGACAGTCTGGTGCAAAAGCTGGCGGAATTGACTTCCGCAGCGGCATAAAATGAAAATGTGAAATTATTTAACAACAATTAAAATTTCACATTTTTAAAGTGTTTTTTGCTTGCAATTTGCGTTGTTACAATATAATATATAGTATATAGTATATAAATTATGAGGTTCGACAAATGAAAGATTCGATTATGGAAAGTTTCGGCCCGAGAATTAAAAAACTCAGAACTGAGCATGGCTACACCAGTCAGAAGGTTGCGGAAGAAGTCGGCGTGTCAAAAGGCTGCATCAGCTTTTGGGAAAACGGATTGAGCGAGCCTAAGGCGTCTCATATCGTTGCCTTGTCCAAGTTTTTCGGAGTCAGCTGCGACTTTTTGCTCGGACGGGCAAACAAATAATAAAGAAAAGGACGGGCATAAAACCCGTCCTTGTTAGTTCTTTTTTAGCGGATAAACATTTTGCTGCCTGAAATAAAAGTTTTGGATAAACTCATAGTCGGGCAGCCCTTTTTTTTTCATTGCGTCAAACATCCCCTGCCTGTCGTAAGGCGCGGTAACTCTGTCATACGCAAAGCTGCCGTCGCTAAAGACTTTTAGTATAATGCCGCGCGCATAAGCTCCTGCATGACACCCTACCGACCCTACGTCGACATAGAGCTTTTCGCCCCGCATATCCATAGGACTGTGGTCGTGTCCGAAGAAAATTATATCGGCGTCGTAATGAGAAAACATTTTGTCGAGCTTTTCGGGAGTAGGATTTTTGTCTATCGTTTGGAAGGCAGAATCGTCGGCTTCCCTTGCGTAGTGGGTGAAAACCACCCTCAGCCCGAAATAGTCGCGGCGCAGCGTAAAAGGCAGCTCTGCGACCTTGTCGCGCAGCTCGCACCCGAGACTGTCGAAAACAAAGCTTTTGTGTTCCGTAGAAATATGCGATTTGTCAGCCTGCACCCTGTTGTTCTTAACAAAATCGTTGTCATGGTTTCCTCTGACGCAACGTATATCGGGATGTGCGAAAAAAAACTCGACGCACTCACGCGAAAAAGGTCCCATCGATATCATATCGCCGAGATGATATATTTCGTCGCATTTTTCTTTGTAAAACAAACGTACTATTTCTTCAAGCGCAGGCAGATTGCCGTGCGTATCGGAAAAAATACCAACCTTTATGCCGTCCACTCAAAACCCTCAGAATTTATTCGGACACCGATACAGAATCCGCTTTTTTGGTCGAAGCAAGCTCGAGCTTCAAATCATTTTCCTTTATCCAGCCCGCTTTTCTCAAAATCAGACAGAACAACCAGCTTAAGACCGCAGGCAAAACAAACATAAGCAAAACAATGCCCGTCACAAGCAGCCACGTGTCCACCGCGCCGACCGACGCTTCAATCGTGCCGAACACACCCACCAAGCCTGCAGTCCCCATGCCTCCTCCCGAGGCGTTGCATCTGAGCTTGAACAGACAGGTTGCGAGAGGTCCGCATATAGCCGACGCAAGCGTGGGCGGAATCAGAATACGCGGGTTTTTCATCACATTAGGTATCTGAAGCATGCTTGTTCCGATCCCCTGCGAAATGAGTCCCGACCAGCCGTTTTCTCTGAAGCTCATGACCGCAAAGCCAACCATGTGGCAGCAGCACCCCACCACTGCGGCTCCTCCCGCAAGCAGCATTGCGTCGCTGGTGTTGTTCAGGGCGATTGCAACCCAAATCGCCGCGCTGGAGGTCGGCAATGTAAGCAAAATGCCCATGACTGCGGCGATAACAATACCCATGAAGAACGGAGTAAATTCCGTTGCCAGCGCTATTCCTTCGCTGAGCTTATTCAGCAGCCACGTTACGGGCGGACACAGCGAAATAACAACAGCAGCCGTCGAAAGCATTGCCAAAAGGGGCAGAATTATTATATCCAGCTTGGTCTTTCCAGCCACAAGCGAGCAGATTTCCGCCGAAACTAGAGCCGCAAGATAAGCCCCTATAGGGTTGCCTACGCCTACGGTTATTTCCAGCGCAGGCAGCCAGCCCTTTGCGTTAGCTCCCGCCATACCCGCGACAATGCAGGAAAAAATCGTAAGCTTGTCGCATTTGAGCGCATAAGCAATTCCGGCGCCGATGCCCGCGCCCATCATAAACTTGGCTATTGCAGCCACCTGCAAAAACAGATTTCCGACCCAGTTGCCGTTCGCGCCGCTTATCAGCTTTCCTATCTGCTCGAAAATCGTGCCCGCGATAAGCGTGGCAAAAAGCCCCAGCGCCATGCCCGAAAAAGCGTCGATAAACCAGCGCTTTGCCAGACGCTTAACGACTGCCGCAAATTTGCCTTTTTTGTTTTCCGAAGGTTCTTGTTGCGTTGCTTCGGCAACGGAAATATTTTTTTGTTCGTCCATTTTTCTCCTTTATTCAAGCTGCAAAATCTTTTTTATTTCATCCACAACTTCAATAAAGGTTTCTTCGTTGAACGGACTCTTTAGGCCGACGGAGTCAAGCAGCTCCAGAAACGGCTTTGTACCGGCTTGGTTAAGAAATTTCATATATGTCTCAAACGCTTTGTCGAAATCCTTTCTCATCATGATAAGAAATTGAAATGCCGTAAATTGCGCCAGACAATAATCTATATAGTAAAAGGGGCTTTCGAATATATGCATTTTAAGCTGCCATTTGCGCCCTGATTTGAAATAAGGCACGCCCTTGACGCTCATCCAAGGCATAAACTCGCGTTCTATCGACGCCCAGAATTTGTTGCGCTCGCGCTTTGTCAGATTGTAATAATCGTAAACGGTTTGCTGGAAATAGTCGACTATCGTACCGTACGGCAAAAAGCAGAAGGCTTCGGCAATATGCTGCCATCTGTATATGTCGGCTTTTTCACCGAAAAACAAATCCATCCATTTGTGAGCGAAAAATTCCATGCTCATCGAGTGCACTTCGCAGGTTTCCATAGTCCCCTGACGCGCAGCCCAGCAATCCACGTCATAAGACTTGTAAGCCGCAAGCGCATGACCGAACTCATGCGTCAGTACGTCCACGTCGGCGGACGAGCCGTTGAAGTTTGACAAGATAAAAGGCAGCTTGTACTCTGAAAGCTCAGTGCAATAACCTCCTCCCCACTTGCCCTCGCGGCTCAAAAGGTCAAACGCCTCGCTCTCCTTCATTTTTTCAAACAGAGCTTTCGTTTCAGAACTCATGAGGGAATACATCTTTTCCGCGTTGTCAACTATGTCCTGCGCCGTGCCGTCGGGGACAGCCTCCTCCCTGCCGTAAACTCCGTCGTCATAAACGGTAATTTTGTCGAGATTGCAATCCTTGCGGATTTTTTCCTTTATCTGACAGCATACCGGCACCACGTATTTTTTTATGTTTTCGCGGAAAACGGCAATATCCTTGCTGTCATAACAATTTCGCGTCATACGCAGATAGCCCAGCTCGGAAAAGCTTTCCATGCCCAGCTTTTTTGCCATGCGGGTGCGCACCTTGACAAGCTTGTCGTAAATTTCGTCGATTTTTCTGCCGTTACGCTTCATTTCCTTGCCGAGCGCGATATATGCGCCCTTTCTCAGCTCTCTGTCGGGATTTGAATCGTATTTTTTGATTTGCGCCGTAGTAAGCTTTTCTCCGCGATACTCGACGAGAATGCCGCTCATAAGAGTTACGTATTCCGTAGTAAGCTTGTTTTCCTCTACCATGTCGGCAAGGATTTTTTCGTCTATGCTCTTGCTGGCAATCAGATAATTGGTAAAAACAATCTGAGGAATCCGCTCTTTCAGCTGCGACTTGAACCGCGAATTGAGATAACACTTGGTGAGATTGTTCATCGCGTTGTTGATTTCCGGAGAAACCTCGTTGAGGTAGTCATACTCCTTGGCGTAAAACTCATCCTTAGTGTTTTGCGTAAAGCGAATATTTGCGAGAGAGAAATTGGTATTGAATTCGGAAACCGTTTCGCTTATTTCCCTGTCAATCGCAAACTGCTCCTCAACGCTCCCCGCATTGTTGAAGCGGCGGATAAAATCGTCTATTTGGGCGACGATTTTGTCCTTGTCCGGCCTTGTGTAAGGCATCTGGGATACTTTCATATATAAACTCCTTGTTTTGTTTTGCTTTTTTTCAAATAAGAAGTCCGCCGTTGACGGACAAAACTTGACCTGTGATATAAGACGAATCGTCTCCGACCAAAAAAGCAATCGCACGGGCGATTTCATCAGGAGAACCGGCTCGAAACATTGGAATCTGCTCCAGAAAATCCTGCTTTTCCTGCTCGGTCAGCCTTTGATTCATGTCGGTAGACACATAGCCCGGACTGACGCAGTTGACGCGAACTCCCGCAAGCGCATATTCTTTGGCAAGCGCTTTCACCATGCCGATAACTCCTGCTTTGGACGCCGAATAAATCGCCTCGCAGGACGCTCCCGTTTCTCCCCAAACCGACGAAACCGCCACTATGCTGCCCCTGCCGGCGCAAGTCATAATGGGCGCCGCCGCCTTTACGCAGTTGTAAACGCCCTTTAGGTTGGTCTGCATAACTCTCTCGTATTCGTCGTCGGTGCTGTCGGAAAGCAAGCCGAATTCCGAAACTCCCGCATTAAGCACCAATGCGTCGATTTTTTTGTATCTGGCTATGAAAGCGTCGATTCCGTTTTTGACCTGACGGAAATCCCCTACATCGAAACAAAATTCACATGCGTCTCCGCCTGCCGACAGAATTTCGTTTACCGTCTGCAACGCCTTAGGCTTGTTTTTTAAAAAATTTACTCCGACTGAATATCCCCGAGAGGCAAGCAGCAGAGCGGCGGCTCTGCCGATACCGCGCGAAGCGCCGGTAATCAACACCGTTTTCACTTGCTTTCTCCTTTGACGTCAAACCGCCTTACGATGCGCCCCGTCGCGTTGACAACCTTTGCCACAAGCCACATATTGAATTTAAGCAAGGGAAAGGACAAAAGCACCGCGCAGACAAGCAGAAGTATTTCGACGCCGTTGAGAGCGGCATAGCCGAAAAACCAAGGCAAGGCGAAAATACCGAGAAGAACAAGCAGCAACACGCCGACAAGCATAAGAGATTTCCACCAATTCAGAGGCTTGCACGCGTAATACAACGCGAAATAGCTGCCGAAGGTAAGCGCCAGCACGGCTACCGTCGAAAATTCGTCCTGTCCGATTTTTACGGACAGCCAGTCCGAGCCTTGCGTAGACAGAAACACCGCATACAGCGAAATTGTAATCACCAAAAAAGTAAGCGAAGCGGGAAAGCTGCGTTTTGCCACGTTGACAAGAAATTTGCCGCGTATTATTTCCCTGTTTTTCTGTAAGGCAAGTATCGTCGTAGGCAGACCTACTATCATCATTTCCAACAGCATAACCTGCGAGGATGTGAAAGGATATGCCGCTTTATGCTTGAAGCCGTAATTTGCTATTACGATAAGCAGATTGAGCACAATCGTGTATATCGTCTTCATGAAATACATGCTTGTGGCTGCCTGTATGTTGTTGACTACCTGCCGCCCCTCCGCAACGACCTGCGGAAGACTGGCGAAGTTGTCGTCCAGCAAAACAAGGTGAGCTGCATTGCACGCCGCCTGACTGCCTCCCGCAAGCGCTATCGCGCAGTCCGACTCGCGCAAAGCGAGAATATCGTTCACGCCGTCGCCGGTCATGGCTACAGTATGCCCGGCTTTTTTTATCGCCTTGACGAGTATGGCTTTCTGCTCCGGAGAAACTCTGCCGAAAACGGTGTATTTGTTTGCTATTTCCGCAACGGTTTTTTCATCCAAGCCCTCGAGACTTATATAATTTTCGGCGTTTTCCACTCCCACCTTTGCCGCGATGTGACTTACCGTCAACGGATTGTCGCCGCTGATGATTTTTGCGCCCACGCCGTTTTCCTTAAACCAATTTATCGTCTTGATGGCGTCGTCCCGGATATGGTCTTCGATAACGATAAGCGCAATCGGGCGGCGCACTACGGGGAGCTTTATTTCCTCATCCTTTTTCGCGTAAATCACGCTGGAGGACTGCGCAAGCAGCAAAACTCTGTAGCCCTTTTCCGCATATTTCTTGACAAGCGACTCAACGCGTTGATTTTTTGCGTTCAGCACAAACTCAGGCGCGCCGAGAAAAAAGGTACCCTCCTTTTCAAAGGAAACCGCAGACATCTTGCGCGAGGAGGAAAAAGGCACGATTGCAGTATGCTTAAGCACGCTTTTTGCGCCGAAATATTTTTTCAGCGCCTTTGACGTCATATTTTTGTCGTTCTGCGCCTTCAGAACAGAGCCCATAATTTCCTTTAAGGTATAACGCGAGCCGCTGTTGAAATCTACTGTTTCCACTACGCGCATGGTGCCGTCGGTAAGCGTGCCCGTCTTATCGAGACAGATTGTGTCCACTCTGGCAAGCATTTCTATGCAATACAGCTCCTGTACCATGGTTTTGCGCTTTGACAGTCTGATAACGCTTACAGCCAGCGTCATGCTTGTGAGAAGGAACGGACCTGCGGGTATCATGCCGATTACGCTGCCCGCAGTGTTGGTCAGCGCCTTGATAAACGCCTCGTCCCTGCTAAGCCCCGAAGACAGAAATGTGGTGTAGTTGGTCTGCCACATGAAATATATCATAAAAACAATTATGACAGCAACCACCTTGAGTATGATTTTAAGTCCGCCCAGCAGCTGCGAGCGCGGCTTTTTGTATTTGCGCGCACGGCTGGTCAAGCCTTCGATATAATTGGTTTCGGCTATCTTGTCCGCTCTGGCAACGCATGCGCCCGATACGACGTAGCTGCCTGCAAACAAAGTATCCCCCTTTTTTTTGACGACAGACTCCGACTCGCCTGTGAGCATTGCTTCGTTGACTTCAGTCTGCCCTTCGAGCACGACTGCGTCCGCGCAAATCTGCACGCCCGTCTCGAGCTTCATAACGTCGTCAAGCGCGATTTCATCCACGGAAATTTCCGTTTCTATCCCGTCGCGCACCACCTTGACTGTGGGCGCGGCTACGATTTTGAGCTTGTCCAAGGATTTTTTGGACTTGATTTCCTGAAAAATCGCTATACCCGTGTTGACTATCGCCACAAGCAAAAACGTAATCTGCGTCCACTGCCCGTAAGCCATAAGTATGACGGCAATGACGAGATAAAGCATATTGAAAAAGGTGAAAATATTTCCCAGAAAAATCTGCAAAATGGATTTTCCCTTTTTGCGGGGCATTTCGTTTACGTACCCCTCCGATTTTCTGCTTTCTACCTGCGCCGCAGTCAATCCCTTGTCCGGCAGCGGAGAATATCTTTCCGCAAGACTTAAATCGGGTGTTTTGCGTCTCCGCTTTTTTTTCGGAGATGTTGTTTCGCTTTCGTTTTCCTTGTTTTCGCCGTCGTTCAAGAGCAGCGGCTCGTCAGCCAGCTGTTCCTCAGTAGAAGCAGCCTCTCGTTCTGCAACATTTTGCGGCGAATTATCTTTTTTCCTCGATGCGAACAGCCCCTTCAGACGAGTGGAAGGCTTCGGCTCGCTATTTTCAATTTCATGTTTTTCGGTAACGCAAGGTGCGGCGGAATTCTCCGCCGCTTCTATATCGTCCTTAAGCGTAAAAATCGGTTGCGTACCGTCGTTTTTCATTTCAATCCAACTGTTTTATGCCTTGCTCCGAGCAGAGAAAAAATTCGGAGTATCCGGCTTGCTTCAAAGTATTAAGCTGAAAACCGAAATTCTTGATTTTTTTGAGAACAAGGCAAATATTCCCCTCCGACCTCTTTTGGGACGCATCCGCAAACAAAGCCGCCAATGCGGCGGGCGAAGTGTTTTTTTCAACCAGATAGACTGTTTTGACGCAAGCGTCGCCGACAGTCATGCCTTTGTCCTTCAAAATGTTGAAAATACGCTCGAACCCGATACTGAAACCGCATGCGCAAACCTTGCCGCCGAGCAGCTTTCCCAACAGCTCGTCATATCTGCCGCCTCCGCCGATTGAAATTCCGTAATCGCCGTATGAAATCTCGAAAATCGTGCCGGTATAATAATTCATGCCTCGCACAAGCGACGGATCCAAGCGCACTTTGTCAAAGCCAGCTGCTTTTACTGTGCCGAATATGCTTTTCAGGCTTTCTCCCGCTTCGGGGCAAAGCTCGAATACCTTTTCCAACGCTTCGCAGCTGTCTCCGTTGTTGAGACTTTCGACTGTTTTGACGAGTTTTTGAGCGCTTTGCCTGTCAAATGACTCGGCAAGCTCGTTTTCCACTCCGTCGACGCCGATTTTGTCCAGCTTGTCCAATGTTATGAAAACCTTGTCGAAAGAGCTTTCGTCAAAGCCGCACCCGACGACAAGCGCCTTTAAAAGCCTCCTGTCGTTTATTCTGATACAAAAATCCGATAGTCCGAGCCTTTCCAAAGCCTCTCCCGTCGCCAGAATAAGCTCGGTTTCGGCGAGAAAAGACTCCTCGTTTATTATATCAATGTCGCATTGCACAAACTGACGAAAGCGCCCTTTCTGAGGACGCTCGGCACGCCAAACGCTGCCCATTTGCATCGCCTTGAAAACAGAGGGCAGTTTTCCGCAGTTGTTTGCATAATATCTCGTGAGCGGCACCGTCAAATCGTAGCGCAGCCCCAAATCGCACAAATCGCCGTCGCAGGCATTTTCCAGCTTTTCTCCGCGCTTTAGAATCTTGAATATAAGCTTTTCGTTGTCGCCGCCCTGCTTAGATGTGAGCAATCCCAAATCCTCTACGCACGGAGTTTCAATCCCCGTAAATCCGTAGGAACGATAAACCTTTTTGATTGTGTCCAGAATTTTTTCCCTTAGCAGCAAATCTTCGGGAAGAATATCTCTCATGCCTTTCGGCGGAGTCTTGTCAAACATCGTTTCATTTACCTTTTTTATCAATAGTTTATTTTATCAGCAAACAAAAGGCTTGTCAAATCAATTAAATATTCTGTCAGCCCATCTTACCATTGCGTCCAGCACGACGTCGCCCTGCTTGTCGCTTTCGTTGGCAAACAGATACAGCTTGATCAATGGCTCGGTGCCGCTCGGACGAATTACCATACGGTTTCCGTGAATCATCTCGACAATAAGCATATCGCTCCTGCCGAAGTCCTTGTACTTCTCAACGCGCAAATCGATTTTTTCCGTTACGGGAATTCCGTTTATTTCCTCTCCGACCACCGTGCGAACATAGTCCAGCAGCTCTTTTTTACGTTTTTCGCCGTCGGCACCCGAAAACTCATAGGAAATCTGTTTGTTTTTGAAATTTCCGTATTTCATTTTGAGATTCTTGAACTTGTCTACAAGGGTGAGATTTTTGCGTTTTAATGCGGAGCACATCTGCGCTGCGACCAGCGACGCAACTACAGCATCCTTTTCCCGCACTCTGTCTCCGATAAGATAACCGCAGCTTTCCTCCATCCCCATAACGAAATCGCGTTGTCTGTCAAATTCAAGCTCCGTTACCTTTGCGCCGATATTTTTAAAGCCTATCATGGTTTCTATCGTGTGCGCATCGAAAACGTCCCCTATTTTGTCTATCATCGGAGTAGTAACCAAAGATTTTACTATTACGGGATGCTGAGGCATTCTTTTTGTCTGCTTCAGGCTGTACAAAACAAACTCCGTCATAAGCGCCGCCACCGCGTTTCCGTCCAGCACAACGTATTCCCCCTTGTGAAACACGGCAAGCCCCATCCTGTCGCAGTCGGGGTCAGTGAGAATAATCAAATCGGACTTTTCACGCTTGGCCTCCTCTATCGCCAAGTCGAAAGCCTGAGGCTTTTGCGGGTCGGGCAAAGGACAGGTGGTGAATTTTTCATTCGGAAAAGACTGAGCAGTGACTGTTTTTACTTCCTTTACGCCTGCACGCTCCAGAATACGCGGAACCATGTGCCAGCCGGTGCCGTTCAACGGAGAATACATAACCTTTACGTCCTTTGCGGGCAAGGGAGAAATTTCCCACACGGCATCCAGATAGTCCCTTTTGAGCTTGTCGGTGATATATTCGATTTTTTCCTCCTCCAGACAACCCGTAAGGTCGCCCATAGGCACGGAAAAATAATCGATTTTCGCCATTTCGGCGGATATATCAGCTACGGCTGAATCGTTTATCTGACAGCCGGTGTTGTTGTAAAATTTGAAACCGTTGTATTCCTTGGGATTGTGGCTGGCGGTAAACATAATTCCGCCGTCGGCTCTTAATGTCCTGATTGCAAAGGACAAAAACGGCGTGGGCTGCATGGTATGCGCAAGAAAAACCTTTAGACCGGAGTTCGCCAATATGCACGAGGCAATCTGCGCAAAGCGCTGAGAATTGTGTCGGCTGTCAAAGCTGACGGCAACGGTCTGCGCTTTTTTGTTTTTGAGAAAAACGGCGTAAGCCTTTACCGCGCGGGCGACGGTGTAAATGTTTATGCAGTTGGGTCCTGCGCCTAGCACTCCCCTGATGCCCGCCGTACCGAAAGACAAATCTTTGAAAAAGCAATTTTCTTTGGCAGCTTCGTCGCCCTCAAGCCTGTTCAGCTCGTTTCTTATTTCTTCGTCATACACATTGGCCTTCCAAAAGGCAAACTTATCGTTGTAGCTCATAATGCGTTTTTATCCCTTTTTCTTTTATTATAACACAAGCATTGAAAATTTGCCACCGTTAGCGCGTATCAAAAAAACTTTTTGAATAGCGTCGCAATGCGTTTTAAACGGCAAAAGCATCACATATATTGTAGTATGAAAAAATTCAAAGCATTTGTGTGTATTATTACCGTTTTATGTCTGATTTTTTGTCTTGTCGGCTGCGGCAAGGATCGGAGCGCAGGCAAAAGCATAACCGCGCTGAAAATCAAGGTGACAGACCTCGACGGAAACGCGATTTCAAAAGCTCAGATAAAGCTGGTTGAAAGCGGAGCTTCGTTTTTTACAGACAACAACGGATTGAGTCCGACTATGGAAATTCAGATTTCCAAAACAGCGCTCAACGTAAACGAAAGCTGGTCCACCGTCACCGTGGTAGTAAGCCGGGAAGGCTTCGTCACCACCGTGCTTTTCAACTGCGTGGTACCCGACAACCAGACGCGCGGCGATTTGACTATCAGGCTTTTCAAACTCGACCAAAGCGAGCTGCCATACGTTGCAATAGTCGAAGTGCCGCCCGATGACTTTATTCAAAGCCTGACAGGCGGCGGCGAAAACAATCAGACTAAAACCGAGAGCTGACGATTTTAAAAAAGATTTGACTTTCCACCGAAAAATAATTGTCAAATGCCTTCCGATATGATATAATTCATCCGTTAAAATAAACGGGCAATTAACTCAGTTGGGAGAGTGTCTTCTTGACGTGGAGAAAGTCAGGGGTTCGAGTCCCTTATTGCCCACCATTTTCCGGACGTCGCCTTTAGGCTTGTCCGGTTTTTCTTTTTCAAAGAAAATCCAGACTTCGCCGTTTGGCTCGTCCTTTTCGGTAGCGCTAATAGGGAGGACGAATTATGTGACGCTCGGCATTTCCCCTCGCTGTTCCGTCGCTTTGCTCCTTGCGAGTCCCTTATTGCCCACCATTTTCCGGACGTCGCCTTTAGGCTTGTCCGGTTT
>ERZ1673701.1484-NODE-1484-length-21037-cov-25.489372_pt1 | contig 21037 bp, 25 predicted proteins | sample MGYA00580231_ERZ1673701 | MGnify/ENA primary metagenome ERZ1673701 (study PRJEB41218, sample SAMN15661798) | gut metagenome | host: Homo sapiens | place: Canada: London | collected 2015-08-20/2019-03-30 | study: EMG produced TPA metagenomics assembly of...
CGCATCCTTGGTAAGGATGAGGTCTCCAGTTCGAATCTGGATAGCAGCTCCAGCTTAACCGCCCCGAAGTCTTAGGACTTCGGGGCGGTTTTCGTTTGCCTTTCAGCCGCATTGCAAAGAAATACCGCCGCACAGCTGTGCGGCGGTATTTTTCATTCTTCCTCGTCAGGGATATTTTCTGCATCCAGCAGATACTCGGTCTCGGTCTGCTGCTCCATCTGCTGCGCGGTCCAGTCCAGCTGCACAGCGCCGCTCAGGTCCAGCGAATAGTCCTCGGTGTACAGCAGACTGCCGGTGTTCAGGCTGCTTTCTGCCGGGCTGCGGGCATCCCATGTAAAGTGCAGACTTTCCGGCGGCACGGTGCACTGCTTTGCCAGTGCGGTCAAAGTGTAGCAGTCCCGGGCAAAGGCAGCGGCGCTGTCATACGGGCCGAACAGCTCCACGGTCAAGGTCAGGTAGACATCCCCGGCGGGCAGGGCGGCGGCCTGCTGCAAGGTTTCGGTCTGCGGGCCGCTCAGGAACATTCTGCCGCTGATATCCCGGATGGCAATATCCTGCGCATCCTGCTTGCAGGCGGTGTACAATTCGTCAATGGCCTGCGTACTCAGCCGGTTCATGACTTGCTGTTTTTCGGGTGTCAGCTCGTCAAACATCACGGGCAGCATCGCCATGCAAAAGCAGCCCGCCATCAGCACCAGACAGACCAGCACGGACACAAAATCGTACTTCCAGCGGCCGGGGCGGGCGGCAAAGAAGAGCACCTCGCATCCCAGCAGAACCAGCGCCACCGCCGGGGCAATTTTCAGGGTCAGCTGCACATCAAAGCCCGGCACGAAGAAATACAGCAGGAAGAACACGCCCGCTGCAATGAGACACGCGCCCAAGGTCAGGCTGCCCACCCGGCGCAGGGGCTTTTCAGCGGGTCGTTTTTCTGCCGGTTTCTGCTCCGGCGCGGGCGCACTGCCCGGCTGTGCCGTCAAAGGGGTCTTATTCTGCTCGGTCATCGTCATCCTCCGCAGGGGTCTCGTCCTGCTCTGCACCGGTCACCGGCTCCCCCAGCAGTGCCGAAAGCTCCGGCATGGCAAAATGGGTGTCCGTGTCTGCGGTGTCCTCGGCATCCTCTGCATCCTCTGCCTGCGGCGCAGCCGTGTAGGCGTGGAAGTCCTCGGGTTCCTCCTCGGCGGGCTGCTTGGTCTTTTTGTTTTTCGGGCCGCGCACCAGCCACATACCGCACACGATCAGTGCCACGCAGACCACGATCTGCGGCAGGGCATCCAGCATCAGGTAGATGGCGCGAAAAACGGGGTTATCCTGTCCCCAGCGCCACATCACATCGCCCAGCACCCGCATGATGATATTGTTGTAGAACACGATGGCGCCCAGTGCGATCAGCCCCCAGCCCACCAGCTTGTGGCTTTCGCCCATGAACTGGGTCATGCGGGCATCGTGCCAGTCAAAGTGCACCAGATAATCGTCCTCCGGGGCTTTTTCTGCCGCCAGCTGTGCGCGGAGGTTTAAGGTATCGAAAAAGCTGTACATATACACAACGATGCAGCCGACTACCAGTGCGTCCAGCCCCGTGGTGCTGCCTACGATAATAAACAGGCAGAACATGGTGATGAGCGAGAGCCCCCGCTTCATATAGCCCTGATACATCTGCCCCGCACCGGGGATGCAGGCAAACAGCAGGGTCAGGATCCCGTTTTTCTTCATAATCAGTTCCCTCATTTCTCAGTGGTGTCTGCACTGTGGTGCAAAAGCGCGTCCAGTGCATCGGATAGTTTTTCGGTCAGCTGCTTTTTGTCCTCTATGGGCTTGCCCAGCGGAGCGGTGGATTGCTGCGGTGCTTTGTCGTTCACCGGCTTGCCCAGCAGCTCCGGTTCGGTCTGCTGTGTGGTCTGCGGCAGCCATGTGTTCAGCTGCTGCCCGGTGTGCAAAATCTGTTCCAGCGTACCGGTACGCCACATGGTCAGCGCCAGCACGGCGGCTACGGTGGCCACAGCGGCGCGTCCCCATGTGTTCTGCATCAGCCGTATCCAGATGGTGCCCATCACCGCGCCCCGGGCGGAGCGCGGCGGCTGCTCCAGCACATCGTCGGTCAGCAGAGCGGTGTAGCGGTCCATGCAGCGGTCGCAGTAGGCAAGGTGCTCGGCGGCTTCCAGCCGCTGCGTTTCGTCCAATTGTCCACCGACCAGTGCCTGTAAGCCTTCCTCGCTCAGACAGCCTTTTACGTCAAACAGTTCCATGTACGCTCCTCCTTTCACAGGGTATGCGGTCGTTTTGCAAAATCTGCTGCGCCAGCATCTTTTTGGCGCGGTAGACCTGCGCTTCCACCGTTTTGGGTGGACGTCCGCACAGCCTTGCAGCTTCGGCCATGGTATGCTGCTCCAGCAGCACCAGACGGCAGGGCGTGCAATAGGGCTCCCGCAGATTTAAGATCATCCCGGTAAGCTCCTCCTCGCCCAGCGCCTCCAGCACCTGCTGCTCCGGCTGCATGCCGGGCGGCGCGCCCTCCAGCGCCAGCACCTCGTCGCCGGGGGTGTTCATCTTGCGCACCCATGCGCTGCGCAGATAGTCCTTGGCTTTGTTGGCTGCGATGCGCGCCAACCATTGCTTTTCAAAGCCGGGCGGGCAGCGGTCGATGGCCCGCCACGCCGCCAGAAAGGTCTCCTGCGTCAGATCCTGCGCTTCCTGTACATCCGGCACCAGCTGATGGCAGACCGTATACACGAGCGCCTGATATTTCTGCACCATCGTGCTGAATTCCTGTGTTGTCAACGCGCTGCACGGCCTCCTTTCCGGTTTTGGATGCGGTACTCTGCGCCGCCCTTCTGTCTTTAATACGAGGGAGCGGCGGCGGTTCCTGCAAAAAACTAAAATATTTTCAAACTTTTTCTTCTGCCGCAGATATGGTACAATAGCAGTATAGCACACAGGGAGGATTTTCGCCATGGCTTCTACCACCCGACAGGCGCTTTTACAGGCGCTGAGCGCCGCCGAGGGCGCATATATTTCCGGTCAGCAGCTGGCGCAGCAGCTGGGCGTCAGCCGCGCTGCCGTGCACAAGGCGGCGGCGGCGCTTACCGCGCAGGGCTATGCGCTGGAAGCCGCCTCCCGCCGGGGGTACCGCCTGCTGGGCGGCGACCCCTTCTGCACCGAGGCAGTCGGCCCCTACCCCGCCCCGGTGCAGCTGTACGACACGCTGGAAAGCACCAACCGCACCGCAAAGCTGCTGGCGCTGGAAGGCGCCGCCCACGGCACGCTGGTGCTGGCTGGCGGGCAGACCGCCGGGCGCGGGCGACTGGGGCGCAGCTTTGCCAGCCCGGCGGGCAAAGGGGTGTACTGCTCGGTAGTTCTGCGCCCGCCGCTGCCTGCCGCCAACGCCCAGACCGCCACCATCGGTGCGGCGGTGGCAGTGTGCCGGGCGGTGCAGATGCTGTGTGGGCTGGAGCTTGCCATCAAGTGGGTGAACGACCTGTATTACAAGGGCAAAAAGGTGTGCGGCATCCTGACCGAGGCCGGTACAGACCTTGAAAGCGGCCAGCTGGAATGGCTGGTGGTGGGCATCGGGCTGAACCTGACCGCCACGGCAGAGGACTTTCCCCCGGATCTGACCGCCAAAGCAGGCAGCCTATACCCCGGCGGCCCTGCCCCGGTAAGCCGGGCGGCGCTGGCAGGTGCCATCGGGCGGGAGCTGTTAGCGCTGTGCCCGGGCTTTGCCTGTCTGGACGAGTACCGCGCCCGCTGCTTTGTGCCCGGTCATTGGGTGACCGTGTGCACCGGCACCGAGACCTACGCCGCGCAGGCGCTTTCCATTGACGATGTCGGGCGGCTGGTGGTGCAGCGGGAGGGCGGACGCACCGAAGCGCTGCGCTGCGGCGAGGTGACCATCCGTCCCACTAAGACGGAATAAACGGGAAAGAGGACCATTTATAATGCCCTCCGCGTTGCTCTGGGCATCTTCAGAGGAATAATTATTTTTAATTTTGCGTTTGTCGCGCTCTGCGGAGCGCTCCAAACGCTTTTTTCACAGGAGGGGCTGTAATGGAAAAATGCATCTCATCTTTGCGACCCTTCTCGTGAAAATGGCAGAACGGAACGCCCGCAGGCGTTCCGTTCTGCCAAAATCTGAAATAATCTTTCCTTAATTTTTGCCCAGAGCAAAGCGGAGGGCATTTCCAATCATTTTCTATACAAAAAGCCCGCCGGGCATTTCTGCACGGCGGGCTTTGGTTTACAGTTTACTCTGCCTTGGTCTCGGGCTTTGTCTCAGCCTTGGCTTCCGGCTTTGCTGCGGGAGCAGCAGCGGGAGCGGCGGGCTTCACCACGGGCTTCGGGGGATTGGGGTCGTCCTTCAGCGGGAACAGGATGATGTGCTTGGGGCACTTCTGGGCGCACATACCGCAGCCCTTGCACTTGTCGTAATCAACGCGTGCCACGCCGTCCACAACATGGATAGCGTCGAACTTACAGGTGCGCTCGCACATGCCGCAGGCAATGCAGGAAGTGGTGCACAGCTTGTTTGCCACAGCACCCTTGTCCTTGTTGGAGCACATGACCACCGGCTTGCGGGGGCCGGCAGCGTCGATCATGATGACCTGCTTGGGGCAGATGTTGGCGCAGGCACCACAGCCGGTGCACTTGTCCTTGTCCACCTTGGCCACACCGTCCACGATGTGGATGGCGTCGAACTTACACACCTTGGTGCAGTCGCCCAGACCAATGCAGGCGAAGGTGCAGGTCTTGGGGCCGCCGTACAGGGCTGCCGCAGCAGCACAGGTCTGGATGCCCTTGTAGTCGTAGGCGGGCTTGCAGTGCTCGGAGCTGCCCTGACACTGCACAACAGCCTTCTTTTCTACGGCGCTTGCCTCGCCGCCCATGATCTTGGCAATGGCAGCGGCAGCCTTGGGGCCGCCGGGTGCGCACTTGTCGCAGGGCACGCCGTCCATGACCACAGCCTTTGCGTAGTCCGCACAGCCTGCGTAGCCGCAGCCGCCGCAGTTTGCACCGGCAAGGCAGTTGGTAACTTCTTCAATGCGGGGGTCTTCCTCCACCGCCATGAACTTGGACGCTGCGACCAGAACGATCGCGCCGACTGCGCCCACGATGGTACACAGGATAACAGCAGATACAATATTCATAATCCTGTTCCTCCCTTACAGCGTGACATTGAACAGGTTTTCGACGATGCCGCCGAAGCCCATGAAGGACAGGCTGGTGATTGCAGCTGCGATCAGGGTGATGGGCAGGCCCTTGAAGGGTGCCGGGGGATCGCAGGCTTCCACGCGCTTACGCACGCCGCTGAACATGACCATGGCCAGCATAAAGCCGCAGCCTGCGCCGATGGCGCAGATCAGAGCCTCGATGTAGGCGTAGCCGAAGCCGTGTGCAGCCACATCTGCGCCGTAGTCGCCCACGACCAGAATGGTAACGGCCAGCACGCAGCAGTTGGTGGTGATCAGGGGCAGATAAACGCCCAGCGAGTTATACAGTGCAACGACGTACTTCTTGAGGAAGATCTCGATGAACTGCACCAGCACAGCGATGACCAGAATGAACACGATGGTCTGCAGGTAGCCCAGACCAGCCGGGTCCAGAATGAAGATCTGGATGGGGAAGGTAACGGCCGTTGCCATGAACATGACGAAGATGACAGCACCGGACATACCAACAGCGGAATCCAGCTTTTTGGAAACGCCCAGGAACGGGCAGATACCGTAGAACTTCACCAGCACATAGTTGTTGACAAGGATCATGCTGAAGAAGATCGCAGCGAGTTTGACGAGCATCTTATTCCGCCTCCTTCTTCAGATTGTCAAGATCACAGCAGCTCTTGCGCTCAATGCGGGCGTCCAGCTTGCCTTCCAGCCACACACAGCCGGCCATCAACAGGCCAAAGCAGAAGAATGCACCGGGAGCCTGCGTCATGATGGAGACCTTGGCAACGCTTTCCGGGATGATCTGGAAGCCCAGCCAGGTGCCGCTGCCCAGGATCTCACGGATGGAGGCCATCAGGGTAGCGGTGAGGGTGTAGCCGAGGCCCATGCCCACGCCGTCCAGTGCGGAATCCACCACATTGTTCTTGCAGGCGAACATCTCGGCACGGCCCAGAATGATACAGTTGACAACGATCAGGGGCAGGAACACGCCCAGAGCGTTGTACAGGCTTTCCATGTAGGCCTGCATGAACATCTGCACGATGGTCACAAAGCCTGCAATGATAACGATGTAGCAGGGCAGATGCACCTTGCCGGGGATGACTTTCCGCAGCAGGGAGATCATGATATTGGAGCACACCAGCACGAAGGTGAAGGCGGCGCCCATGCCCAGTGCGCTGGAAACTGCCGTGGTAACGGCCAGAATGGAGCAGGTGCCCAGAACCAGACGCAGAACAGGGTTTTCTTTGATGATGCCGTTGGTAAGGATGCTTACCTTGGACTTATTTTCTTGTGCCATTTCTTACCAACCTCCTTTTATGCCAGCTCGTTGAAGCAGTTGATACAATCATTGATGGCAGCAAACAGAGCGGTGGACGAAATGGTTGCGCCACTGTACGCATCGAAATCCTGATTCATCACAATGTTCTTGGTGCCGTCCATGCCGTTGAACTGTGCCAGGAAGTCATCGGTGGACACATTGGAGCCGATGCCCTTGGTCTGGGTAGAAGCATCCACCCAGATGCCGGTCTCGGCGCCGTTGGCGTCGAAGCCCATAATGACGGTCAGGATGCCGCCGTCAAAGCCCTTTTCCTCGGCCTTGATGGCAATGCCGCCGTCCGGAGCCTTTACCACGCCGGTAACATTGGCGGTGGTGTAATCGGTAACTTCCTCCAGCGTAGCTGCGTCCGAAACAGAGGGCATCACGCTGACATAAGCAGCCAGCGTGGTGCGGCGGGTGTTTTCCTTGATAACGGGAGCGGTCATGCCGTTCACCAGAGCCAGCAGCAGGCTGACGATCAGAGAGATGACAGTCAGCACAACGATCGGCTTACCGGTGGTTTCCCAGCTGGAATTTGCAGTCTTACTCATTTGCCAGCACCCTCCTTCGCTTTCTTTGCAGGCTTCACATAGCCATACGGGGTCTGACGGGTCAGATCATTGATGTACGGGACCCACAGGTTCATGAACAGCAGTGCGAAGGACACGCCCTCGGTGTAGCTGCCCCAGTAGCGGATAGCAAAGGTAACGATGCCAAGGCAAACGCCGTACACCAGCTTACCCTTCAGGGTAAAGGGGCTGGTAACGTAGTCGGTAGCCATGAACACAGCGCCGAACAGCAGGCCGCCGCTCAGCACGGCAACCAGTGCGCTGTGCAGATCCTTGGTAGCGATCAGGTAGAACACGAACATACTGCCAACGTAGGAAGCAGGGATGGCGATGCTGATGGTCTTGGTAGCCACCAGATAAATCAGGCCCAGCACGATAGCCAGTGCGCAGGTCTCGCCCAGCACACCGCCGTGGATGCCCATGAACAGATCCAGCAGGCTCAGCTTGGAGGGATCTGCCACAGCCAGCGGGGTAGCCTTGGACAGCTGATCCACCGCTGCATCCGGGAACACCCACTTATTCATGGAGCCGGCAAAGCTGACAAACAGCACGATACGGCCCACCAGAGCGGGGTTTGCAAAGTTCATGCCAATGCCGCCGAACAGCTGCTTGACAACGATGATAGCCACCAGATCGCCGATGATCAGCTGACCGATGGGCATACCCACGGGCACGTTCATGGCCAGAATGATGCCGGTGACCACAGCGGACAGGTCGCTGATGGGGTTTGCACGCTTCAGCAGCTTGCAGTACAGCCACTCAAAGGCCACACAGGCTACCACGGAAACGGCGGTGACCAGCAGGGCGCGCACGCCGAAAATGATCGCAGAGGCAACCACGCAGGGGCACAGTGCAACGATCACGTTGGCCATCAGGCTTTGGGTGGTCTCGTCACTGCGGACGTGCGGGGAAGCCGAAACAATAAGCTTCGTATCCATTACTTATTGCCTCCTTTTTTGATTTCGCCAAGATAGAAGGCCTTGGCCAGACTCATCATCTGGGTAACAGGGCGCTTTGCCGGGCAGACGAAGGAGCAGCTGCCGCAGTTGAAGCAGTAGTCAGCGTGCAGCTTGCCCAGCTCCTGCACATCGCGGGCGGCGTAGGCCTGATTGACCTCCACGGGCTCCAGACCCATGGGGCAGTACTCCACGCAGCGGCCGCAGCGGATGCAGGGGTTGACCTGCGGGGGCTCTGCAGCAGCGGCGCTGAGCAGGATCAGGCCGGAGGTGGTCTTGGTGGTGGGGTAGCTCAGGTTCTCCACAGCGGGGCCCATCATGGCACCGCCGGCAACCACCTTGCCCAGCTCGCCCTTGACGCCCACATAGTCCAGAATGTCCTGATAAGCGGTGCCCACGGGCACAACAACGTTCTGGGGCTTTGCGCAGGCATCGCCGTCCACGGTGATGGTACGCTGCACCACCGGCATACCGGTAGCCAGATACTTGCCCAGCGTGGAAACGCTGGTCACGTTCATCACGATGGCGCCTGCATCGGCGGGCAGACCGCCGTGGGGCACCTCGCGGCCGAGGCACTTCTCAATAAGGATCAGCTCTGCGCCGGTGCCGTAGACACTGGGCAGGGGCTTTACCTCGATAGCGCTGTCGTCCTTGGTCTTTTTGCACAGCAGGTCGATGCACTCGGGCTTGTTGTTCTCAATACCAATGATGCACTTGGGGATGCCGGTATACTTCAGCACAGCCTTGATACCACGGATGATATCATCGCTGCACTCCAGCATCTCCTGCGTGTCGCTGGTCAGCCACACCTCGCACTCGGAGGCGTTGATCAGTAAAGTATCCACCGACTGCTTGGGCTGCAGCTTCACATCGGTGGGGAAGCCTGCGCCGCCCAGACCGACCAGACCGCACTCGCGCACGGCAGCAAGGAAGCTTGCCTTATCGGTGACTTCCGGTGCCTTGACAGCCGGGTCTACGGTCTGCTTGCCATCGGTCTTGATGACAACAGAATCGCACATACGGCCATTGGACAGACGGAAGGGCTCCACTGCAGCTACCGTACCGGAAACGCTGGAGTGGATATTTGCGGAGACAAAGCCGCCCGCCTCACCGATCTTGGTGCCGACGAACACTTCATCGCCTTTTTTCACCAGTGCCTTGGCGGGTGCGCCAATGTGCTGGCTCATAAGGATGCGTACCTGCGCGGGCAGAGGCATCGGGATAGGTTTGCTTGCAGCAGTTGCCTTGTCATGCGGCGTATGCGCGCCAAGCGCCGCACGTTTCAGCTTGTTCAACATGGATTTCAAATCCCCCATTCTGCTTGAATTGCCATCCCCACGCCCATGCAGGCGCACTGGTACAGGGACAGCAGCTGCTTAACACACTTATTGTATCATTTTGGCGCGGGAAGTCAACGACATCACGGCTCAAATGATGAATTTTCCTGAACTTTCTTATTCGTTTTCGCTGATTAGTTTTAACTAACCACCGTATTTTTCTTTTTGTTCTCCCCTACGGAAATCAATTTTCCTCTAAAGGCTTCCCCCGGAAGGGACAGATGCTCCCCGCGCCGGGGAGAAATGTCACCGCAGGTGACAAAGAGGGGAACAGCTGTCACCGCAGGTGACTGATGAGGGCGCAGGGCAGCAGCATTTTGCCTTAAATCTCCCCTTCTGCCGTTTGCCTTTGCTGCGGGAATATGCTATACTATACCTAACATGACAGGCGGAACGTCCCCCGCTCCGCTCCCGAACTTCACAAGGAGGCACCAAACCATGAAAGTTCTCAAAGCTCTGCTCGCCGTCCTCACCACACTGGCTGTCGCCCTGACCGCCATTTTGCTGTTCTGGCAGGATAAAAGCGCTCCGCGCTATATCCAGATCTACGAAAACGAGCAGTAATTGTTTCTTGCAAAACAGCACCCCGGTCAGGCGGTAAAACCGCCCGACCGGGGTGTTTTTTCGTTATCGTTTTATTGTTATAGTCTTACTTTGTACCAACAAAAACGATTGCAAAGGTCAAATCTTCCTTCGTAATTACGGTCACAGCGCACATATTACCCTCTTGGGTTGCCAGCGGATAATAATTTCCGTCCTTATCTGTTCCTGCAAAGTAATTTCTGCCACTTGCTTTTTCTTTATCAAAGGCCGCAACATTCACTTTCAGCATTTTGCCTTTGCTGACGCCACTCGGCAGTTCCTTAGATACTTCATCGTATTTCCGTTTTGCTGCATCCAGAGTTGCTTTGTTTTCAGCCGTCTGATCCTGGTCGTATGCTCTCCATGCAAACTGCCAGTTGGTGTAAGCATTTGCATACTCCGTCAGCTTCACAGAGTATTCTTCGTCAAAAGGAACTTTTTCTTTGCCAGCTGCAACACGCGCTTCATTCAGCGCTGCTGCGATTTCTTTTCCTTTATTGATATCCGGCTGGGTCAGCGGCTCTGCCGGCGTACCGCCGCAAGCGGTGAGCATGGTCAGTGCCAGCACCGCAGCCAGCGTAAGCGCAACCAGTTTTTTGATACATTTCATAGCTTTTGCCCTCCTGTAAATAATAAATACCCCGGCAGACCACGCGGTCTACCATAAAAGCAGTGTAAACCCACTGGCGGCGGCTGTCAATGCACGAACCACACAAAAACGCCGCCGACTTTTCGTCAGCGGCGTTTGCGTGGTTTTAAATTACAACTCAGTAAGTCACAATAACTGTAATAAACTTACCATTGCTGATCTGTTTCATAACAGCGCCGACATACGCTGCATCGGCGTATGTCACGATCCGGCAAATACTATTCATCTTGTCCGAATCATACAATTTCTGCCAGTATTCCTTGGTCAAAGTCTTCTCGCCCGAGGAGGTAGATACCAATGTGTAAAAGCCAACGCGCCCTTTGCCACCCACCTGAAGGGAAGTCAGCGTTTTCATTTCCGTTGTGTAGTCCTCATCCGAAACCAGCTTCAGATCTCTCTTTTCCTGTAGCGCTACAATTTTACTAGCCACATCCGTTGCGTCCGTGTTGACCTCCAGTGCCGACAAGCCGTTTTCCGTCCGAACCGCATTGATGTTGTCCACGACCTGCTTTGTTGCTTCCGTTGTGTCCTGCACGCTCGGTGTACCGCCGCAAGCGGTGAGCATGGTCAGTGCCAGCACAGCAGCCAGCGTAAGCGCAACCAGTTTTTTGATACATTTCATAGGTTTTGCCCTCCTGTAAATAATAAATACCCCGGCAGACCACGCGGTCTACCATAAAAGCAGTGTAAACCCACTGGCGGCGGCTGTCAATGCACGAACCACACAAAAACGCCGCCGACTTTTCGTCAGCGGCGTTTGCGCGCACTCAGTAGGTCATCACGACCACCATAATGGGGTATTCATCCATCGTTTTGGGGTCGGTGTTATGCACAACGCCCACGCCCACAAGGGTGGCTTCCGTGCTCGTGACCAGTGCCGGTTTCCATTTGCGGGTGTCCTTTACCCAGCCGCTGATCACGCTCTCTGTGGGATACGCGCCGTAGCCGCCTACGCCCACCAGCTTTTTACCCTTTACCGTCAGCTTGCTGATGGCGTTCCAGTCCTTCGTATACCGCTCACCATTCGGGTCGGTGCCGTACTTGCCAAGCAGCCAGTCCAGCTGCAATTTTGCCATTTCTTTAGCCATGGCGCAGACCTCGGCGTCCATGGTCAGCGGGGTGTTATTGCCGTTGTTCTTGCGCACTGTGTTCAGTGTGTCCACCACCGCAGCCGCCTTCTGCGCCTCGGTCTTTTTGTCTGCGGGGTCTTTACCGGGTTCTCCCGTTCCGGGGTCGGTGGGATCTTTGCCGGTCTCGCTGCTGCCGGGCTTGTCCGGCGCATCCGGCGCGGAAGGGCCGGAGGGCCCACAGGCTGCCAGAAGCAGCAGCGCCATTGCAGCTGCAAGGACCGCTGCCGTCCATCGTTTCCAAAGCTTCATCTGTGGTTCCTCGCTTTCTTCTTATGGGAGCGCATTGCTCCCCAGTTTCATCTTATCCCCTGCTGCGGCGCGTTGTCAATGGGCAGATGCGCCAAACTTTGCCGGGAAGTTTCGGCAAAGCGTGCAAAAGGCAAAATACGGCACACATTACCCCTCATCCGGCGCTACGCGCCACCTTTCCCCGGCGGGGGAAGGCTTTCGCGCGGCTGGCACACTGCGCGGGCTTTTCTGCACGCAAAAAAGGCTGCCGCACAGAATGTGCAGCAGCCTTTCAGTCTTAGTAATCGTTTTCGCAGCCAAGCAGGAATTTCATGTAGGCAAAGGTGCGCTCCCGCCCGAGGTCCCGCACCATGCACAGCAGCTTTTCCAGCAGTGCCCGGGTCTCCGGGTGCATCAGGTAGTGATCCTTGCTGCGCTGGTAGTACTCCCACGCGGAGGCATCGGTGTACTTGTCGCCCAGATAGATCTGGCTTGCCGCCACCCGGTCGCACACCATCTCACAGACGTACCGCAGGGGGATCTTCATGCCGGTCAGGCCGGTCTTGGTGGTGCTGTAATCAATCCAGTATTCCAGATGATGCTTGTTGCGCCCCTTGTGGTGCAGCCACGCCGAGGTGTAGCCCTTGGCTGCGCGCTCCGCCTCGTTGGGGCTGTGGTTGCCCTGATAGTAGATGCACCCGGGGATGAACTCGGTGGGGCTGTACTTGCTCAGGTCGTGGGCAAGGCCCTGCTCATACAACCCGCATTCAAAGCAGTATTTCATCACCAGCAGCTTGTGCCGGGTGATGGTCTCGAAATGACCTTTGATGTTCATGCTGTTATTCCCTCCACTGCACCGTAATGCGTCCCTCTTTCAGCCCGCGCAGATCATCGCTTTCGGAAAAATCCTCCCGGTCCATGGTCAGGTTGGGGTTGTAGTAGGGGTCATGCAGGATGTTCGCCTTGCCGTGCACCTCGTACAGGCGCTGCTGCTCGGCGGCAAAGCGCCGTGCCTTTACCGGGTCTTTCTCGTCCCCGCCGCGGCTCTTGCTCTCGTAGTGGGTCAGCTGGGCGTAGGGCGTCCACGCAATGCGGTAGCCCGCATCCCGCACCCGCAGGCAGAAGTCCACATCGTTGAAGGCCACCGCAAAGGCTTCGTCCAGCCCCTTTACCTCATCCCACACGCTGGTCTTTACCAGCAGGCAGGCACCGGTGACGGCGGAAAAATCCTGCACCGTGGCGGTGCGGAACATATACCCGCTGCCGCCGGCCTTTTTGTACTTGTGGCTGTGCCCCGCGTAGCCCCCCAGCCCGGTGATGACGCCCGCGTGCTGGATGGTCTCGTCCGGGTAAAAGAGCATTGCACCGCACACTGCCGCCCCGCCGGGGTGGGCGCATTGGCGCAGAAGCTCTGTGAGCCATTCGCCGCTGCGCACCTCCACATCGTTGTTCAGCAACAGCAGATACTCGCCGGTGGCGTACTTGCGGCCAAAGTTGTTGATGCCGGAAAAGTTGAAGCCCTTTTTCGGGTAGGTAACCACCCGCAGACCGTCGTAGCGCTGCTGCGCCTTTTGATAGTAGGCAAAGGTGGCGGGGTCGGTGGAGTTGTTCTCCACCACGATGACCTCAAAGTGCTCCCACCCGGTCTTTGTCCAGATGCTGTGCAGGCACTTTTCCAGATCCTCGGTGTGGTCCTTGTTGGGGATGAGGATGCTTACCTTCGGTTCGCCCACGATGTCCCACTTCACCCGGTAGGTGCTGGGGAACAGGCCGTCCTCCACCATGCCGGTGCGCCCGGTGCGGGTCAGGTGGTCTGCCAGCGCCTTTTTGGCTGCTGCCGCCACATAGGGCTTGGCGTCTGCACCGCCGGAGGTAGACCCCGCGTGCACTCGCCAGTAGTAGAGCACCTGCGGCACATGGGCGGCACCGCCGGTCTTTTCCAACAGACGCAGGAACAGATCATGATCCTGACTGCCGTCGCATTCCGGGCGTTCGCCGCCCAGCTGCTCCCACAGCGCTTTTTGGAACGCCGCCAGATGGCAGATGTAGTTGCAGCACAGCAGGTAGTCCGGGGCGTAGTCCGGCTTGAAGTGCGCCACCATGGGGCGGCGGATGCTCTTGGTGAACAGGGCCTCGTCGCTGTACAGAAAGCCGTCCGGCTCGCCGCGCTGCCGCAGCTGCAAGATAGCCTTGCCCATGGTGTACAGGGCATGGGGTGCCAGAATGTCGTCGTGGTCAGCCAGCGCCAGATACTCCCCCGTTGCCAGCTGCGCGGCGGCGTTGGTGTTGGCCGCAATGCCCTGATTTTCGATCTTTTTGTATACGATCTGTTGATTCTTTTGCTGATATTCCTTTACGATCCGCTCCACGTCCCCGTGGGCGGCGTCCGAAGCATCGGCAAGGCAGAGCTGCCCGTTGGGCGCGGTCTGCCCCACGAAGGAATCCAGAAATTCCCGCAGGTATTTTTCCGGAGTATTATACAGCGGGGTCAGCACCGAGATGGTGGGCAGACCGCAGTCTGCCGCCGTTTTGCCTGCCATCTCTGCGCGCTGGGCCTCCAGCACCTTTTTGGCGGGCAGGTAGCGTGCACGCTTGCCGAAGCAGCGGCGCTTCACAAAGCCCGCGCCGCGTTTGACCATGGTGGGCAAGCCCTCGTCCTTTGTCAGCTGCACGGCGTAGCCGACAAGCTCCTTGGCGCGTTTCAACCGTACATTCATATCAGACCTCGCCGCGCTGGGTCGCCTTGTAGGCGGCGCAGACTGTCTGGGTGTCCCCGTTCATTTTCAGATGGCCGTGGCTCAGCCATGCCACCTTGGTGCACATCCGCTCGATCTGCTCGATGGAGTGGGACACCAGAATGACCGTGGTGCCGCCCGCCATCAGCTCCTGCATCCGCTTTTCGCACTTCTGCTGGAACAGGAAATCGCCCACCGACAGCACCTCGTCCGCAATGAGGATATCGGGCTTGGTGATGGTGGCAATGGCAAAGCCGATGCGGGCCACCATGCCGGAGGAGTAGTTTTTGAGCGGCACATCCAGAAAGTTCTGCAGCTCGCTGAACTCCACGATCTCGTCAAACTTTTCGTCCAGATACTTGGGCGAGAAGCCCAGCACCGTGCCGTTGAGGTAGATGTTCTCGCGGGCGGTCAGATCCATATCAAAGCCCGCGCCCAGCTCAATGAGCGGGGCGATGGTGCCGTTTACGGTCACCTTGCCCTTGCTGGGCTTGTACACCCCGGCAATGGTCTTGAGCAGGGTGGATTTGCCCGAGCCGTTCAAGCCCACAAGGCCGTAAAAATCGCCGGGCATAATGTCCAGACTGACGTCCTTCAGGGCGTAAAACTCGTCGTATTGCAGCCGCCCCTGCACCATGGCCAGAAAGTACTCCTTCAGGCTCTCATGCTTTTCCTTGGAAAGGTTGAAGCACATGGAAACATTGTCCACTTTGATGATCGGTTCCATTGTTCACCCTCCTTAAATGTGCAGCACAAAGCGGTCCTGCGTTTTGCGGAACACCTGCAGTCCCACTACCATGGACACTACCGCGCAGATGCCGCAGACAAGGAACATATTCCAATCCAGCGGGATGCCCCACATCACCGTGCGGCGGAAGCCCGTGATATACCAGTACATGGGGTTCAGTTTGATGATCTGCTGCATATTGAAGCCGCCGATGGAAAAGGTCATCTGGGTGGGGTCGTAGAAGATGGCGGAGAAATACAGCAGCGCCGTGATGAACACGCTCCAGATATGCATGATATCCCGGAAGAACACGGTAGCCGCCGCTAAGAACATACTGACCCCGAGACTGAAGAAGAACAAGGTCACCAGCGGGTACAGCGCCTCAAAAATGGTCAGGTGGAAGGGCGCGCCGGTAAAGATCATGACCAGCAGCAGCGCCACAAAGCTGAACACGCAGTTCACCATGGCAAAGCAGCACTTTTCCAGCGGGAAGATATACTTGGGGATATACACCTTTTTCAGCAGCGGGGCGGCGCTGAGCACGCTGCTCATGCTGGTGGAGGTGGCCTCGTTGAAGAAGTTGAAGAGCAGCTGGCCGCACATCAGGAAGACCGGGAAGTTGTCGATGCCGCTGCCCCGCATATCCATCAGGCTGCTGAACACCGCCCAGTACACAAGGCACATCAGCAGCGGGTTCAAAACGCTCCACACCACGCCCAGCACGCTGCGGCGGTACTTCAGCTTGAAATCACGGCTTACAAGGTTCCACAGCAGATAGCGGTAGCGCCAGAAGCCGTTCCACATTGCTTTGAGTTTTGCCACGGGCGATCACCACTTTTCAAAATACTCGAACTTCTGGGCGGCAAAGGGCTCGTGCAGCTTGTCCTTTGCGCTGGTCTTGTGCTCACAGCCGCAGTCCGGCCACTGCACGTTGACGGTGGGGTCGTCGTAGGGGATGCCGCCCTCACTGGTGGGGTCGTACACATCGGTGCACTTATAGCAGAACTCTGCCACATCGCTCAGCACCAGAAAACCGTGGGCAAAGCCCTCCGGGATATAGAACATCTTCTTGTTGTCCTCGGAAAGGGTCACGCCCACCCACTTGCCAAAGGTAGCGCTGTGGGGGCGGCAGTCCACGGCTACGTCATACACCTCGCCCTTGGTCACGCGCACCAGCTTGCCCTGGGTGTGGTTCTTCTGGAAGTGCAGCCCACGCAGCACGCCCCGGGTGGAGCGGCTCTGGTTGTCCTGCACAAATTCCTTGTCGATGCCAGCCTCTGCAAACTGATCTTTCTGGTAGGTCTCCATAAAATAACCGCGGTCGTCGCCGAATACCTGCGGCTCAATGACCACCACGCCGGGGATCTCGGTCTGCGTAAAAATAAACTTACCCATGATATTGTACCTCTCTTTTTTTCTGAAAGTTTTTTCTTTATCTGGAAAAGTCTGGTTTAAAACAGGCTTTTACGCTTTGTTGCGGCGCTTTGCCGTTTTGCGGCGTTTTTTCAGGCGCGCATGCACCCGCAGCACCAGCACCGTGACCACCGCCGCACCCACGGTGCAGCCCACTGAGATGCCCGCCAGCAGCCATGCGCTGCTGCCCGGCTCCACGTCCCTGGCGGCTTCCAGCGTTGTGCCGGTGCTCTGCTCCAGCAGCTCCGCCAGACCGGTGATCTCGGCCTTTACCCGCACGCTGGTGCTCTCCTGCTTTGTGCCGCCGTTCAGGGTGTACACCGCATACACGGCAGGCTCTGCGCCCAGCAGATACTGCTCCGGCAGCTCCAAATCCACGGTCACGTCCTGCGCGGATAAGCCCTCGGCCAGCAGCAGCTTCACCCCGGGGTCGGTCACAGTAACGGTGCCAAGGCTCTGCCCGCCGCCCGCCACTGCCAGCTGTGCGGTAACGCAGCCGCCGGGCAGCTGGGTGTAGTTTTTATAGGTGGCAAAGGCGTAGTCCAGCAGGGTGCGCATATCGTTATATTTATCGGTACTCAACTGGCTTTGCATGGTCACGCAGATCAGGCGCACCCCATCCTGCTCCGCCAGACAGACGTAGCTGTACCGGGCGGTGTTGGTGTAGCCCAGCTTAGAGCCCAGCACGCTGTCGATGTGGTAGCGGCTGGAGCCGATGCGGATCTTATCCTGCTGGGAGAAGTAACGGGTCACCGGCTGAATGTTGGTGGACTGCATGGTGTACATCTGGTTGCGGGTGAACACCTCCTCAAACCCGGGCTGCTGCAGCGCCCAGCGCAGGATCTGCGCCATATCATAGCAGCTGGTGTAGTGGTCCTCATCGCTGATGCCGTGGGGGTTTGAAAAGTGGGTGTGGGCAAGGCCAAGCTCCTCCACCTGTGCATTCATGGCCGCCACGCCGTCCGCGATGGTGCCGCCGCCAAAATACTCTGCCAGCAGGTTGGCACCGTCGTTGGCGCTTGCCATCTGGGTGGCGTACAGCGCATCCACCAAGGGGACTTCTTCCCCTTCCAGCAGGGCAATATGGCTGGAATCCGTGCCCGCCAGCGAATAGACATCCTCGTGGGTCACGGTCAGCTTTACGTCATCCCAGTCTCCCTGCGCCTTTTCGCAGGCAAGGCCAAGAGTCATCACCTTGGTAATGGAGGCCGGGTGCAGCTCCTCGTCCATATTCTGCTGCGCCAGCACAAGGCCGGTATCCGCATCCACGATGCAGTATGCCCGGGTATTGGCCAGCGCCGGGCCGGCTGCTGCCGCGCCGGGCACCAGTACAGCACCTATCAAAAGCAGCACAGTGCACAGTGCTGCGGTAAATTTTTTCATCTGGTATACTCCGCTTGTCAGTTTTATGCCAGTAAGGCATCATTTGGAGTATACCACATTTTTTCCCCGCTGAAAAGAGATTTACGCATTCCTTTGCCCCAGCAGCACCGGCTGCAGCTGCTCGCCCCGCAAAGCGGCGTCCACGGCGGCGGGCAGCAGGGCAAGGTCCGCCTTCAGGCTCTGGGGCTTGGCAAAGGGGTCGTCCTGCCCGTAGGGCACAAAGTAATAGTGCTTGCGCTGGCATAGCCGTGCCATGTTTTCCCCGGAAGCGCCAAGGCCATCGTTGGTGGAAACTGCCAGCACCACCGGGCTGCCCACCCGCAGCAGGCTTTTGGCCGCAAGGGTCACCGGCGTATCCGAAAGCCCCGCCGCCAGCCGCGCCAGCGTTGCGCCGGTGCAGGGGGCGACCACCAGTGCCTGTGCCAGCCGCCGGGGTCCCAGCGGCTCCACCGCCTGCAAGGTGTCCAGCACCGGTTGCCCGGTAACGGCCTGCAACCGCTGCCGCCAGCTTTCCCCCGTGCCAAACCGGGTATCCAGCTGTGCGGCAAAGCTCATGACGGGCAGCAGCGTCCAGCCCTGTGCCGTCAGCGCCTGTGCCGCGCCCAAGGCATCCTCCAGCGTGCAAAAGCTGCCGCACACCGCAAAGGCAAGACAGCCCTTTTTCTCTGTGGTCATACCTTCCCCTCCCGCTCCTGCAAAATGGCTTGCACCGTGCGCGCCAGCGCCTCCCCTGCCGTTTCCGGTGCCCAGACTGTCGGCAGGCTCAGCGCGTGCAGCGCCGTGTGCCCCAGCCGCCGGGCGGCGGCAAAGTCCGTGCCGCCGGGCTTTGAGGCCAGATCCACGATCAGACACCCCTTCGGCAGCGCTGCCAACTCCGCCGCCGTCAGCACCGGCGCAGGGATGGTGTTCACCACCGTATCAAAGGCTGCAGCTGCTGCGGCAAGCTCTGTCAGCGGCACTGCCCGCAGCCCAAGCTCCTCCGCCATCGCTCGCTGCACCGGGCGGCGTGCCGCCACGGTCACCCGCGCACCCAGCGCCGCCAGACGCACCGCCAGCGCCCGCCCCACCGGGCCAAAACCCAGCACCAGCACCGCCGCGCCCCACAGGGTACGGCTGCGCCGTTCCAGCAAAATGCCGATGCAGCCCTCAGCGGTGGGGATGGCGTTATACACGGTCAGCTCCGGGCGGGCAAAGTAATCCACCAGCTCCACCCCCGCCGCCCGGGCGATGGTCCTTGCACTGTCCGTTACCTTGCCGCCCAGCGCCAGCGCGCCGGGCTTTGCCGCGCCCAGCAGCTGCGCCAGCGGCAGACCGGACTGTTCCAGCGGGAGCGGCAGCAGGATGCAGTCTGCCTGCGGCAGCTGCTGCACGCCGCCCACCGTATACCCTACCCGCGCCAGTGCACGCCCTGCCGCCGCCTGCCGGGCATCACTGCCCACCACCGCAAACCGCTTTGTCTGCCTCATGCTGTCATCTCCCCTTTTCCGCTGTGCGCCATCCTATGCGGGCGGGCAGAAATGCGTGCGGGGAAGCCTTGCGGCACCGCCTGCAAAAACGGGGTACAGGAACGCCCGCAGACGTATCTGTACCCCGAAATCAAACGATTCTTCCGCTCTCAGCTGCGCTCCCCGGTCAGGTCGGTGCGGCGGGTCACCTTGTGGATGGTGCCGTCCGGCTCCTGAATGGACGTGCGCTCCAGCTGGCTGCGCAGGCTGGCCTTGATGTCGGCCAGATACTCCTGTCGCAGCGCCTGCTGCTCGGCTTTTTCGGCCTCGGTCAGGCCGGTAGTCTTGCTCTTTTTGGCCAGCGCATTGATGCGGGCGATTTTTTCTTCCGTCATGGGGGAACCTCCTGTATTTCATCGTAAAATATGCTATAATGTAGACAAGACCATTATAGCAAAGGATGATACCAATGGCAACACAACGCAACTATGCCCAGCAGATGGACGCCGTGCTGGCGGGGCTTGGCGATACCCGCCCGCGCCTTTTGCTCCACGCCTGCTGCGGTCCCTGTTCCAGTGCTGTGCTGGAACAGCTGTGCCGGTATTTTGAGATCACGGTGCTGTACTATAACCCCAACACATGGCCAGCGGCAGAGTATTACCGCCGGGGCGAGGAGCTGCAAAAGTTCGTGGCGGCAGCCCACCCGCTGGGGGTGACCGTGGTGGAGGACAGTTACGACCCGCAGCAGTTCTACACCGCCGTAGCCGGGCTGGAAAACGAGCCGGAGCGCGGCAGCCGCTGCACCGTCTGCTACCGGCTGCGGATGCGCCGCGCGGCGCAGTACGCCCGGGACAACGGCTTCGACTGGTTCACCACCACCCTGTCCATCAGCCCCCACAAGGACGCCGTGCGCATCAACGCCATCGGGCAGGAATTGGAGACAGAGTTCGGAGTAAAGCATCTGCCCTCCGACTTCAAAAAGCACAACGGCTACCTGCGCAGCCTGCAGCTTTCGGAGCAGTACGGCCTGTACCGGCAGGACTACTGCGGCTGCGAGTTCAGCGCCAAAGCAAGAGGCATCGAGGGATAACGCAAAACGATTTGAAATGCCCTCCGCTGCGCTTTGGATATTATCAGCGGAATCATTATTTATAATTTCGGGGTTCAGGAAAGTCTGCGGACTTTCCTGAACCCCATTTTCACAGAAAGGGTTATAGGGAAACGGCATTGCCGCGCAGCGGCACATCATTCCTCCGGCAGCTTTGCCACCAGCAGGGTAAAGACCACCAACCCCACGCAGGGCACGATGTTGGAGGCCATACCGGCGGCAAGCCCCGCGCGCTCGGCCACGATGCCGATGACCCACGGCATCAGGATGGCACCGCTGGAGGCTACCGGCAGCATGA
>ERZ1673701.1497-NODE-1497-length-20834-cov-7.306511_pt1 | contig 20834 bp, 19 predicted proteins | sample MGYA00580231_ERZ1673701 | MGnify/ENA primary metagenome ERZ1673701 (study PRJEB41218, sample SAMN15661798) | gut metagenome | host: Homo sapiens | place: Canada: London | collected 2015-08-20/2019-03-30 | study: EMG produced TPA metagenomics assembly of...
ACTCCCTTTGCTTTCAGCAAGGGGAGTTTGTTTTTCAAGGAAAAAAATAAAAAAACCGCGTTATTTCCCTTGACTTGTATAGGGGCTATAATTCAAATACACAATCTTTAAAAGAAATTAAGAGAAATCAAAATGAAATATTGTAAGTTTTGCGGAAAACAAATTTCGGACTACGCCGAAATTTGCATGCTTGCGGCATATCGGCATAAAAGGGAACAAAATCCAAATGACGGCTCAAGCGCGGGAATTGCAATTTTGGGATTTTTGATGTGCCTTGTCCGGAAATCGACTTTGCCGCTAAAAGCAAGGAGCGCCGGGAAGGGAGCTTTGATAGGGATTGTTGTGGAAATAATAATTTAACTGCCGGATTGTCGTGTTTTCGGCAGCTATGTTTAGATGAAAAGCTTTTGAAGAATTTTGTTTTTTATTAAGTTTTGCAAAGCCGAGTTTTTAGACTCGGCTTTGCTTTACGGAAAGCGTCAGGTAGTTTCCTTTAATTGTATGACAAGATCGTTGAGCTTTTCTCTCTGCGCGGGGCTGAGCATGGGGGATACGGTTTTCGCAAATTGCTCAATCTGGGCGTTGGTCAGCTTTCCGCTTTCTTTTTGCGCCTTTACATTGTTGTAGATGTCCTTAATCAGCTGGTCCTCGCCCTTGCCTTCGTAATACTTGGCAAGATTTTTTATGTAATTGATTTGCTGCGCCGTAGGCGGCACGGCGTTGTTTTCCGTTTTTTCTTTTCCTCCCGCTGATTTATTGTTTTTTGCGCCTGCCGAGTCATTGGCATTGATATCTCTGCGTTGGTCGAAAAACATATTTCTCGGGTCGTTGTTGTTGCGTGCGTCCATATAAACCTCCAAAAAATTAGTACACTAACATTTATATGCTTGCATACAATATATTGACCACAAAAAAGAACCAAAGGGAGGGGTGAAGGTGAACTTTTTACCCGTATTGATAGGAGTTCTCTTGTTTTCTTTGTTTTCCGACAAGGGCGGCGCGAAAAAGAGCGGCGATTCCGACAACGTGATTGATATGGAAAACATACAGAACACCGTCGGCGCAATAAACTCGTTCAACAAGCTGGGCGGAAAGGATACGGACAAAATGAGCGTAGTATTCGAGCTTATGTCCAATCCCGTAGTGGCGGAGCTGGTAGGCAAGTTTTTGGGAAAACAGCCGGCAAACGAAGAAACGGAGGTACATAACGACACGTCGGGAGGCGGACAGGATTTTTCGGCTGCCTCTGCGCAGGATTTTTCCGAAAGCTTTGCGCCGCAGGAGACTCCGACAACAGAGGATACTGCAAACGAATCGGAGGAGCTTTTCAGACCTGTGGAAAATATTGCCGGCGTGGAGGTGTCGGAAAAGCTCAGACATCTTTACGACAACTGGTATACCAAAAGCTGAGCCGTCAGACAAAGCGGCGATACAAAAGCGGTTAAATGATTGTTTAATAGCAGCGTAAGTAAATTCTGAAAAATTAAGGTTTTGCCTTGAGTTCCGATTAGCGCTCTTTAAGGCGCGGTAAGGAATAAATCACTCGAATTTTCATACAACAAAAGCGGGGCGCGGTTTCATTTCCGCACTCCGCTTTTTGTATGCTTAAGATAAACGGCTTTTGCGCATGAATTTCGATGCCGCTTGACTCCGACTGAGACATGCGCGCACCCTTATGCCAAAAGAGGAAAAAAATTGCTTTTGATTTCACTGCTGCCAACGCAGCGCGAAGCCTTGCAGCGGATTATTTTTAAAAATCCCGCAAAATGAATACGACTTATTTTTTTCTTTGTATTTTGTCACGGATATTGTCTATTGCAATTATCAGCGCAATCATAAACGGCATATCGGCTTCATCTGCTTCCAAGACAAACGTATCGTTTATCACAGTAAATTCTCTGTTGATTGTTCCGACAGGCTTGCCGTTTCTCGTAATGGTGGATTTTAATGAAAAGAAATCGCCGTCAATCAAAATTTCATCCTTATAGCCTTCTACGACGAACTTTTTCCCGCTGAGAAACGGATGTTTTACTTTTGCGATTTTCGATTTGCCCTCATAAACATAAGCTCTTTCATTTATAAAATTAAACCATTTGTTGCGGACTTTAAAAAGCTTGTTTTTATTCAAATCACAAACCCATTTGACATGAGTAGGGCTTAAAACTTTTCCTTTGACAAAGAAAACGTCTTCGCCGTTTTCGTTTTTTACGCTTGAGCTTCCGCCGAGTGAGAAGAATTTGTTTTTGATTATAACTTTCATTTTGTCCTCCTATAGTTTTATCATCAGCACTGCTATTGCCGTGATAACTATTGCCAATGTCAAAAAAATTTTTGTAAGCCTTAAAATTTTAAGCGTTTTCTTGGCTTTTGTATCCAAATAATAACGGTTGGAAATTTCCCGATTTGTTAAATCTGTTTGAACATCAATTGCCTGTCCGTTTTCCTGCGGAGAATTAAGCTGCAAGGTTATTTTGTTTTCTTCTTTTAAATCAACTTCGGTTTCAAAATTAAAAACCATACATTTTTCTTTCCTGTGAATGTCGAATATTCCGAAAACGCTTATAAGAAAGAAAAAAATTTGCGTTATAAACCAAACTATACCGCCGACGTCCAACATTCCGAAAGCCTTTATGTTGACTTTGTTGTTTTCCGTATGATATTTGCAAATTAAGCTGCCGAATTCATTTTTTTTGAAATTTACGGGCTTATCGTCAAAGCAGACGACTATTTCGCCTGAATTTTGCGTTCCGGTAAGCTTTAACTCCACGTCTCTCATTTTTACGCCTCCGTATTTGCGAGCTTAAGAAATAAAACTGCAAGGGCAAAAATACAAATAACCGCAGAAACGGCTATTCTTGCCGTGTGCTTTTTGTTTTTGTCGAAGCAAAGGCATATTAAGGAGGCGACGGCTAAAACAGTGACAATGGGAACGGTGTATTTCCAGCTTTGCGCCAGCGTCTCCGCCATTTTTGCCAATGCTTCCCCGCCGGACCAAAAAGACAAAAACGTCGGATTTGCAAAAATCAAAAACAACGTCAGAAACGCAATACATAAAAGCAGTAAATAATATACGACGGGCATTAAAAAGGAAAGAACGCTCGCTGCCATTACTGCCAACGCAATAAATTGCAGATTAAACAAAATCTTGCCAAAATGCACGACCTGCATTCTGGCTAAAGTCTTGATTGGTGTTTTAAATGCTTTTTGATTTTCCATAAAATTCCTTTATAATAGGTTTAGATGCAAGATAAAGCAATTTTGCTTGACAAGGCTGCCGACATTGCAATTATATTCAAGATAAGGAGAGTTAGCTTAGAACACCTTTTCTTTTTTTCTGTGCTGTTTTCGACGGCGGCGCGAATTGTACGTCTTTCACATCGAATAAGTCAATTCGAGGCTTCAAAGCTTCCGTAATTTTCTCTGTCGACTTGAACTTAACTCAAATTAGTCAAACTGCACTTTGCGGGGCATTGATTTCGGCAGGGGTTACTGTCATTTATCATTTTTGTTAAGTATTTTTATTTTCGTTAATCCTATTATACACAATTTCAATTATTTTTGAAAAGCGTTTTGTCATATAAAATGACGAAATTTTAACGAATATTCTTAAATTCAGGCATTTTACACAGCTTCAGACTTTTCGTAAAAACAAAATAAATGAACGTATCTTAATCAAGCGAATTGATTCGAATTGCTTTTATTATTGAAAATTTTGACATTGTTTTTTGTAAATATAAGCATTTTCGTTGTATTTATATCAAGTTTCCATTTTTTCGGCTATTGAATTATGTTGTATTAAACCGATGCGGCAAAATACTCAGATATTTGATTTTTTATTCGGGCTATGCCCGTCATACAGAGCTAAAGTAAAATAAAAATAAAAAGAACTTCATCGGTGACGACAGAGTTCTTTTTGTTTTGGTTTTTTCGAAATTTGAGCGTTATTAGTTTAATCCGCACGCATGTTTTTTGCTATGTGTTCTATTGCGTTGAGAAATATGTATGCTTCTTTTAAGGTGTTCTGACCGCTTACGCTTACGCGCACCAAGCCGATTTTTTCGGTCCCGAGAAATTTATGGCAGAGCGGCGCGCAGTGAAGCCCGCTTCTGACGGCAATTCCGTACTGCTCGCTCAAAACGTCGCCCACTTTGTCGCTGGAGCTGTTTCCTATGCGGAAGCTTATTATGCCGCTGGGGTTTTTTAAGCTCATGATGTGAACGTCCGGGATTTCCTTAAGTCCTTCCTTTATCGTGTTGCACACAAGCTCAATTTGCGCGCGATTGTTTTTTTCGTTTTCCGCGTGCCAGTCTATCGCCGCACCGAGAGCGAGTATGGCGGGGGTGTTGAGCGTGCCCGCCTCGAAGCATTCGGGACTGTCCTTTGGCTGAAGCAGCAGATTGCTTTGCGTTCCTGTGCCGCCGAAAATTATCGGCTTGGGCTTGCTTTCCTCGTTGAAGCACAGGCAGCCGCAGCCCTGAATTCCGTGCAGTCCCTTGTGCGCGGGAAACGCCAACAGGTCTATGTTCATTGCCTGCATGTCAATGTCGGTGTAGCCTGCCGACTGCGCCGCGTCCACAATCAGCTTTACGCCCGCGCGTCTGCACATAGCGCCTATAGAGGCAACGTCGTTTACAAAGCCCGCCACGTTGCTGACGTGACTCAAAACCACAAGCCTGGTGTCCTTGTTGAACGCGCTTTGCACGGCTTGCGCGGTAAGCTTGTTTTCTCTGTCGGGAGCCAGCACCGAAAGGGAAATTATGCCGCGCTGTCTTAGCTCGAAAAGGGGACGAAGCACGGAATTGTGCTCGTGAACGCTTGTCACGACGTGAAACCCGCGCCTTTTCACGCTCCCCAAAATCGCCAGATTCAAGGCTGAAGTGCAGTTCTGGCTGAACGCGACGTTCAGCGGGTCCGAAAGGTTGACCATGCGCGCGACCTTGTTGCGCACTTCGGTTATCTGCGCGGTTGCCGCGACCGAAAGACTGTGGCTTCCTCTGTTTGCGTTTGCGGGATTGTTCAGGCTTTTTAAAACGCAGTCTATGACCTGCGGCGGCTTGTAGAAGGTTGTTGCGGCGTTGTCGAAATAAATCATGGCGAAAGCTCCTTTCACATTTTCGGCGGCGGAAAAGTATATTATTATACGGGTGCGTTTTTTTCCGCCCGCCCGCTATAAGAAATTATATTAAGCGCGATTTGAATTTAATCCTTACATAATGAAAAAGGAGAGGTTTTTATGACATACATGATAGCAACCTTCAGGTCGCGCAGCGCTACGACGAGCGCTTACAACAGACTGATAGAAAGAGGAGCAAACTGCGCCATAACGAGCACGCCTCAGGCTGCAAACGTGGGGTGCGGTCTGAGTATAAAATTTCTGCCGCAGGATAAAAATATCGTTGCCGCGGTTGCAAGGAGTTATTCCAGCTTTTCGGGATTTTTCGCGGTGACGGAAATAAACGGCAGAACGGTGGTTGTCCGCGCGTGAAAGCTGCTGTGCGGGCATGGACGTGCAGTTACGCAATTTCCGCAGGAAAGGGAAAACGCTTGTTAAAAAACGCGCTTTGATATATAATTGTTGCATGGAACAGAAAACCAAAGAAATACTCGAAATACTGTCGGAGGAATTTCCGTCGCCCAAAAGCGAGCTTGTGTTCGGTTCGCCCTTCGAGCTGCTTGTAGCGGTGATTTTGTCGGCGCAGTGCACGGACAAGAGAGTCAATCAGGTGACGCCCGAATTGTTCGCCGTTGCGGATACGCCTCAAAAAATGGCTGCTCTGCCCGACGAGAAGTTGGAAAAACTTATTTTTTCCTGCGGCTTTTACAAAAACAAAGCCAGATTTCTTAAAGAAATGTCGCGGGATTTGATTGAAAGATTCGGCGGGCAGGTGCCCGACAACCTCGAACAGTTGAGGTCTCTTTCGGGCGTCGGGCGCAAGACTGCCAACGTAGTTTATGCCGTCGCTTTCGGCGGACAAGCCATAGCGGTGGACACCCATGTTTTCCGAGTCGCCAACAGGCTGGGGCTGGCGCACGCCAAAAACGTGCTTGACACCGAAAAGCAGCTGTGCGAGGCGATTGACAGGGAGCTTTGGGCGGACAGTCATCACTATCTGCTGCTGCACGGCAGATACGTATGCAAATCTCAGCGTCCCGATTGCTCCGTTTGCAGGCTCAAGGCTTTGTGCGAATTTTACGCTTCGGGCGGAAACAAATCGAAGGAGAAAAACTGAAGTGTTTGCGGATAAGGTTAGGATTTTTGTCAAAGCAGGCAACGGCGGCAACGGCGCCGTTTCTTTTCATACGGAAAAATACGTGCCTAACGGCGGTCCCGACGGCGGCGACGGCGGAAAGGGCGGGGACGTGATTTTCGTCGCCAGCTCGAGCGTAAACACTTTGAGCGAATTTTATTACAAAAAGCATTACCGCGCGCAGAACGGCGAAAACGGCGCGGGACAAAATTGTTACGGCAAGCAGGGGCAGGACCTTAAAATTTCCGTGCCTGTGGGCACCGTTGTGCGCGACAAGGAAACGGGCAGAATCATGGCGGATATGTTTGAAAACGGACAGACTTTTGTGGTCATGCGCGGAGGCGAAGGCGGCAGGGGAAACAGAAAGTTTGCGACAAGCCGTCGTCAGGCGCCCGCATTCAGCCAGCACGGGGTGAAAACCGAGGAGAAGGAAATAGAGCTGGAGCTCAAAACCATCGCCGACGTGGGGCTTGTGGGCTTCCCGAATGTGGGCAAAAGCACGCTTTTGTCCGTTATTTCCGCCGCGCGTCCCAAGATTGCAAACTATCATTTTACGACGCTCAATCCCAATCTCGGAGTGGTAGACGTTTTCGAGGACAGCTTTGTCGTGGCGGATATTCCCGGTCTGATAGAGGGCGCGGGCAGCGGCGCGGGGCTGGGACACGAGTTTTTGCGGCACATTGAACGCACACGCATGCTTGTGCACGTGCTGGATATGAGCGGAAGCGAGGGGCGCAATCCATGCGAGGATTTTCTTCAAATCAACAGGGAGCTTGAAATTTACAGCAAGGATTTGACTAAGCTGAAGCAGATAGTCGTCGCCAACAAAATGGATTTGCCCGGAGCGGAAGAAAATCTCAGAATTTTCCGAAGCCGCTTCAAAGACGGGTATGAGGTTTTCCCGCTTTCCGCAGTCTGCCGCGACGGAGTAAAGCCGCTGCTGACGCGTATCGCGCAGATGCTTAAAGAAATTCCTCCCGTGGCTCCGTTGGAATTCGAGCCGTTTGTCTATGAAAGAGAGGATTCCGACGCTTTTGAAATCCTCGCAAACGACGACGGAAGCTTCGAGGTGGTGGGACCGCTTGTTGACAGCCTTGCCAGAAAAGTGCTGCTTGACGACTACGACAGTCTGCGGTATATGCAGAAAACGCTCAAAAACAAGGGCGTTTTCGCCGCGTTGAAAAAAGCGGGTATGAAGGACGGCGATACGGTTGTCATAGGCGGAGTGGAGTTCGACAACGTGGAGTAAGCAAGGTCTTTCGGAAAACGCGCGCACGCGAAAAAAAATTGTTGCCCTACACCCATTCGTTGCTTGACGAGGGGTGTGGGGCATTATTATTTTAATTTGTCGTAAAACGACCGATACCCTGAACGCGAAGCAATCGAAGACGAATAGGTCCGGCGTCGGAGTTTAGATTTTGTTACGGGAACGCCGCGCGAGTGTAAGAAAATATGAAAATAATGTCGAAATTTTGAGATTAACCGTCGATTTTTGTCCGACGGTTTTTTGTTGCTTTGTTGTTTGAAATATGATGAAAAACTTGACTTTTTTGTAGCAAAATGTAATAATAGCTCTGATATCGTATGCTCACGAAAGAGGGGTTTTGGCAATAAAAAAACTCTTCCTTACGAAAGAGCCTGAGCGCACTTCGTGCGCAACCGTAAAAACGGCGACTTGGAAAAACTTTATTTGAACTAATGGTGCAATTCTAAAGGGCAGTCAACCTTTCAGAACACCGTTATTATATACCGAAAGATAAGGAGTGTCAAGCATTTATGGACAAAAATTATTATATTGGTCTGGATATGGGTACGGAGTCGGTAGGCTGGGCGGTAACTGACCGCGATTACAATCTTGTAAAGCAGCGCGGAAACGATTTCTGGGGAGTATATCTTTTCGACGAGGCTCATACCGCAGAGGAAAGGAGAGCTTTCCGCGCGGGAAGAAGACGTATTGCAAGGACAAGGCATCGTCTTATGCTTTTGCAGGAGCTGTTCGACCGTGAAATAAGCGCGAAGGATTTCGGGTTTTTCCGCAGACTGGAAAACAGCAGATATCTTTCGGAGGACAAGGCGGAGGAAGCGCGCGGCAAATATCTTTTGTTCAACGACGAAGATTTCAACGACAAAGATTTTTATAAGAAATATCCGACCGTTTTTCATTTGCGCAGCAGTCTGATTTCCGAAGAAATCAAGGATGTGCGCCTGCTTTATCTTGCGATACATCACATAATCAAAAACAGAGGTCATTTCTTGTTCGAGGGGCAGAATTTTGAAGTCGGTGACACTCAAAGAGCGACGGAGGAATTCCGAAATATAAATCTGTTTTTGGGAGAGTACGGAGAAGCTACGTTTCCGGAAGAAAATTGGGACGAGATTTTCGGATTTCTGTGCGACAACGACATGGCAAGGTCAGGAAGAAAAGAAAAAATCCTTGCATTGACGCGCAGTCCAAAGGACAAAATTTTAGCCAATGCCGTGTCTGCAATGGTCGGCTTGGAATTTTCTCTTAAAAAGCTGTTTGACGCGGGAGAAGACGATTTCGCGGGCGCGGACAAGCTGAGCTTTGAGGACGCAGGCTTTGACGAAAAGTTTGCAAACATAAGGGACGCGCTGGGCGACGACAGAGCCGCATTTGTAGAATCGTTGAAGAAAATTCATTCGCTTGCAAAACTGAACAACATACTCAACGGAAAAAAGTTTATTTCACAGGCGAAAACGGAGACTTACGAGGCTCACCGTTCAGATCTTGCGGCTCTGAAAAAATATGTCCGCGAAAATTGTCCCGAGAAGTATAACCTTGTTTTCCGCAGGCAGAAAACCAAAGACAAAAAAGCCGATACGGAGGACGGGCAGGAGCAAAGCGAAAATAAGAAAGCAGTCTGCAACTATGCCGCATACATAGGCATGGACAAGGGCAAGGGCTTTGCCAAATGCAATAAAAAGGATTTTTACGATTTTCTCAAAAAAGAAGTCAAAGTAAAGGACGAAAAAATCCTTGCCAAAATTGAGGCGGGTACATTCCTCCCCAAGTCCGTTTCGTCTGAAAACTGCGAAATACCGTATCAGGTGCACCTTGAGGAGCTTAAAGCCATACTTAAAAACGCGGAAAATTTCTTCCCGTTCCTCAAGCAAAAGGACGAGTCCTGCGGTCTCACCGTGAGCGAAAAAATAATTTCTCTGATGAAATTCCGCGTGCCTTATTATGTGGGACCCTTCACCGACAAGGAAACCAGATTCAGCTGGATGATAAAAAAAGAGGGCTTTGAAAAGGAGAAAATAACTCCCTGGAATTTCGATTCGGTGGTAGACAAGGACAAAAGCGAGGAAAGGTTTATTCAGCGCATGACGAACTTCTGCTCATACCTCACGGGAGAAAAGGTGCTGCCGGCGGCGTCCTTTCTGTACAGCGAATTTGTCTTTCTCAACGAGCTGAACAATCTGAAGGTCAACGGAGAAAAAAATCCGCGCGCCAAAGAAATCCTTTACGAATTGGCGAAAAGAGAGAAAAAGCTCACATTAAAAAAATGCCGCGACGAGCTTGTCAAGCAAGGTCTTTTGCCTAAAGACAGCAAAGCGCAGGAGGTTTTTTCGGGCACCGACGGGGATTTCAAAAGCTCCTTGTCCTCTTACATAGATTTTAAAAGGATAATCGGAGACAAGGCGGACGAATATCCCGACATGTGCGAACAGATTATTCTTTGGATAACGATAATATCCGACAAGAAAAGACTTGAAAAGCTTATCAGAGAGAAGTATTCCGAATTTCTCGGAGAGGATGAAATCAAGCAGATAAAGTCTCTGAATTATACAAAATGGGGACGGCTGTCGGCAAAGCTGCTGAGCGGGATATACGAAACCGACAGCGACGGTGAAGTGGGTGACAGGTCGATAATCGAAAGACTGCGCGATGGAACAGACAACTTTATGCAGCTGCTTTCCGACGGATACGGTTACAAAAGGTCGATTGATTTGGCAAACGATGACAGCTCTGTGGACGATAGGGTAACCTACCGAGCGGTAGACGAGCTTTATTGCTCGCCCGCAGTCAAGCGCTCTATCTGGAGCGCGGTAAAAATCGTCAGAGAAATAATCAAGGTGCAGGGAAAAGCGCCCGAAAAGGTTTTTGTCGAAATGACGCGCGAGGTTAAGGACGGCTCCAAAAAAGGAGCTCGCACCGTGTCGCGCAAACAGGAGCTGCTTAAGCTTTACAAAGAAAATTGCAAAAAAGAAAAGGAGCTTATCAAACAATTGGAAAGCGCCGACGACATCAAATTCAACAGCGACAAAATGTTTTTCTATTTTACCCAGATGGGCAGGGACATTTATACGGGAGAAAAGATTGGTTTCGACGACGTTTTCAACACCAGGCTGTACGACATCGACCATATTTATCCGCGTTCAAAAATCAAGGACGACAGCTTGAACAACCGTGTGCTCGTAAGCAAAAAGGTAAATCAATCGGAAAAGAGAGACGTTTATCCGTTGCCCGGCGAAATGCGGTCGAAAATGGTTGATTTCTGGCTTGAGCTCAAGGAAAAGAAGCTTATCAGCGAAGAAAAATATTACAGATTGATGCGAAGCGCGCCGTTGACCGTGTCCGAATGCGAAGGCTTCGTCAACGCGCAGCTTGTCGCCACAAGCCAGAGCACAAAAGCCGCGGCTCAGCTTTTGAGGCGTATGCTGCCGGGCACTGAAGTCGTGTATTCCAAGGCGGGCAACGTCAACGAGTTTAAGGACAGATTGAAATTCGTGAAGGTGAGAGAGTTAAACGACCTGCACCACGCTAAGGACGCATATTTCAACATTGTGGTCGGAAACGTGTTCAACACCAAATTCAATCACGACGCCGCAGTTTTTTTCAAGGACAACGGGGTAGGGAATTACGATTTTGAAAGGATTTACGATTTCGACGTCAAGGACGCCTGGAAAAGAGGTGACGAAAACAGAATCCGTTCAGTTGCGGAGAAAAACACCTGTCGGGTCGTGAGATTTTCCAAAGAGGAAAAAGGACAGCTTTTTAAAGCAAAGATTTGTCCGGCGGGGAAAAACGCCAATCTTATTCCCGTCAAGGGTAAAGGTCCTTTGACGGATACCGGAAAATACGGCGGCTACGACAGCGTGAAGGTAGCATATTTTATGCTGGTGAAAAGCAAGGACAAAAAGGGAAAAGCGTTGCTATCTCTCGAATGCGTGACTGTGCTTGCCAATAAAAAATTCCGCACTTTGGAAGACAAACTCAAATATTGCGAGACCGAGCTTGACCTGAAAGAGCCTGAAATTCTCATAGAAAAAATAAAGATAAACACTTTGTTCAGAATAAACGGCTCTTACGCCTGGATTCGCGGCAAAACAGGTAGAAAGTTAATATTGTGCAATGCCAACCAGCTCTTGCTGGACAACGGAAGCGTAAAGTATCTGAAAAAGATAACCAATTATTTCAAGGACGTTGAAAAGTACAAAAACGATTACAAGAACAAGAACAAGGATTTGCCTGTCAAGGAAGAAATAAACGCTAGTGAAAATCTTGCCTTGTACGACTTGCTGACAGAAAAGCTCGGAAGCAAAACGTATGCGGGGCTGTCTTGCGGAGGGCGAGCAAAAACACTAAAGGCGGGAAGAAATAAATTTGAGGAGCTTTCGCTTGAAAAACAATGCTATGTGCTTATGGAGGTTTTGAAATTCATGACGTGCAACAGAGAGGAAAGCGATATTACGCTTGTCGGTGGATCTAAGAATGCGGGTAAAAATACATTAAATAAAAAAATTGATCAAGAATCCGACGTTAAAATTATTTTCTGTTCGCCGACGGGATATTTCCGAAGCGTTGTGGACTTAAAGAGCTTTTTATGAGCTGGAGAGTTGTTGTCGTAAGAGGACGCTGCAAGCTGGAATACAAATTGGGCTATCTCGTCTGCCGCGGCGAAGAGGTCAAAAAGTGTTTCTGAATGAAATTTCCTCGCTTGTCGTAGAGTCCACCGCGGTGTCCATGACGGCGGCGCTGCTCAGTGAGCTTGTCAGAAACAAAGTGAACGTTTTGTTTTGCGACGAAAAGCACAATCCCGTTTCGCAGCTTATGCCGCTTTACGGCAGGCACGACTGCAGTGGGATTTTGCGCAGGCAGCTTAGCTGGAAAGAGGAAAACAAGCGCGCGGTATGGACGGAAATCGTGCGCATGAAAATAAGAAAGCAGATGCAGTTTCTTTCCGAGTTGCAATGTCCTCAGGCGGAGCTTTTGCGCGGATATATCGATTGCATAGAAAACAACGACGTAACCAACAGGGAAGGGCATGCGGCAAAGGTTTATTTCGACGCGCTGTTCGGACTCAGCTTCAAAAGAGGGGACAAAACCTTTTTGAACGGCGCGTTGAACTATGGTTATACGGTTTTGCTGTCCGCCTTCAACAGAGAAATTGCCGGCTGCGGTTTCAATACGCAGCTTGGCATAGCGCACAAAAGCGAATTCAATCAATTCAATCTGAGCTGCGACCTCGTCGAGCCGTTCAGAGTTATTGTTGACAGAGCCGTGTTCGGAAAGGACAACTGCGAGCTGTCGCCCGACTTCAAGCGTTATCTTTGCGACGTGCTTAACCGCGAAATAAAAATCGACGGAAAATATTACGTTGTCAGCGACGCGATAGGCATTTACGTAAAGAGCGTTTTCAATGCGCTCGAGGAGGGAGATTTGACCAAGCTTAAGGAATATGAGTTTTAGATTTATGCGTGTCGTTGTTTTTTTCGATTTGCCGACAGAAACTGCGGAGGAGCGTCGCGAGTACAGAAAATTTCGCACCGCGCTTTTGAAAAACGGTTTTTTCATGATGCAGGAATCCGTTTATTCAAAAATCGCGCTCAACAACACCGCTGCGGAAGTAATCAAGGAAACGGTCAGAAAATTCAGGGCAAAAAAGGGGATTATTCAGATGCTTACCGTGACGGAGCGACAGTTTGAAAATATGGAATTTGTGCTGGGGCAAAAGCAGTCGGCGGTCGTCGACAGCCCGGACAGGTTGGTGTTGCTGTGATTTTGTCGCATTTCGATTTGGAAAAACCGATTGAGTTGAATTCGTCGGTCGTCAATGTTCTGGTTGTGGAGAACGAAACGAAATTTTTCGATTTCTGCAAGGAATTTGCCGTGCAGTCAAAGGGCGGGGACGGAGGCTTTGCTTTGTTTGACGAAAACGAAAAGCTTTCCGTCGCCAGAGACGTTAAATTCGTTTATGATTTTTTTGACGTCGGTTTCGGCGACAGGCGCGCTCAGAACGGCTTGATTTGTTGTCTGGAGCAAATAGCCGAAAGCTCTCTTGCTGCCGAATATGCGGATTTGACTGAGGCTGTTTTTTCTTTTTTAGAAAAATTGAACGGAGAAACGGATTTTTCGATAGAATTTAATTCGGACGGAAATTTGGCGTCCTTGCTGAAAGCGTACGGCGTGCGCTGGCAGGAGGATTTCGGCGGCCTGTTGGAAGCCTTGGTTTCTCTGATACATTTTAACGCGCGTATACTCAAAACAAAGTGCTTTGTTTTTGTAAACTTGAAGTGCTTTTTGAACGAGGATGATTTGAAAAAGCTTTATTTCGAAGCCCGATTGGAAGACGTTTGTCTGTTTTTGTTGGAGAACTCTTTGAAAAATAAATGGGACGGCGAGTTTGTGACAGTTATTGACAAGGATCTCTGCGAAATAGTTGTGTGAAAATGTTTTTGTTGGTATAATATAAAAAAATTGCAGTTTGTCCTTTAAAATTGATGCGTGTGGTGCGTAAAAATGCTCTAATTTGAGGTTTGAGTATGGTGCAATTCTAAAGGGTAGTCAAACTAACGTTCACGATACTCCTCGGCCTTATCTGTTTGAGTATGGTGCAATTCTAAAGGGTAGTCAAACACTCAGACAGCTCCTGGAGCGTCTGAGGAGGTTTGAGTATGGTGCAATTCTAAAGGGTAGTCAAACAGCTGAAAAGCATAACGTAAATCATTTATAGTTTGAGTATGGTGCAATTCTAAAGGGTAGTCAAACCATACATGGCTGACGTAGAAAGGCGCATTTGTTTGAGTATGGTGCAATTCTAAAGGGTAGTCAAACGCGCTATTTCGTAGTATTCTCGCCGAAATTGTTTGAGTATGGTGCAATTCTAAAGGGTAGTCAAACGACGCGACGAAGCTCAAAGCGGATAAGCCCGTTTGAGTATGGTGCAATTCTAAAGGGTAGTCAAACAAGCATTAATCGAAGTTGCGGCAATGCGCGGTTTGAGTATGGTGCAATTCTAAAGGGTAGTCAAACGAAGCTGAAAAGCATAACGTAAATCATTGAGTTTGAGTATGGTGCAATTCTAAAGGGTAGTCAAACCGCCATTTCGACCGCAAGGTCATACTGGGAGTTTGAGTATGGTGCAATTCTAAAGGGTAGTCAAACATGAAGCAAGCTCCGTACATAGGCGAAAACGTTTGAGTATGGTGCAATTCTAAAGGGTAGTCAAACTACACCTCTCGCCGAAGCTACACCACTTGCGTTTGAGTATGGTGCAATTCTAAAGGGTAGTCAAACATCCTTTACTGAATAAAGCTCAATCATAAAGTTTGAGTATGGTGCAATTCTAAAGGGTAGTCAAACTATCCCAAAATCGACCGCGCTTTCAATTTCGTTTGAGTATGGTGCAATTCTAAAGGGTAGTCAAACCAGCTTTCAAATCGCTAACAGCTCTCTGATGTTTGAGTATGGTGCAATTCTAAAGGGTAGTCAAACTGCGCCTAAAAAGCCGCCGACTACGACGATGTTTGAGTATGGTGCAATTCTAAAGGGTAGTCAAACATCGACTCGGCGTCGGTATATTTAACGATCGTTTGAGTATGGTGCAATTCTAAAGGGTAGTCAAACATATCGCCGAGATAGTGCATGTAAAGATTGGTTTGAGTATGGTGCAATTCTAAAGGGTAGTCAAACCGTGGAGGCGGCAAAAAGGCTTGCCGCTTCGTTTGAGTATGGTGCAATTCTAAAGGGTAGTCAAACACATGTCGGAAACCAAACTGTTAAAGTTGTGTTTGAGTATGGTGCAATTCTAAAGGGTAGTCAAACTATGAAAAACAGTTATTTGGTAAGCAAAGAGTTTGAGTATGGTGCAATTCTAAAGGGTAGTCAAACTCCTGGACAAACACCTGCCCTGTCTCATCAGTTTGAGTATGGTGCAATTCTAAAGGGTAGTCAAACAAAAGATAAGTCAACCATAGTAATTAAAGAGTTTGAGTATGGTGCAATTCTAAAGGGTAGTCAAACTTGCCGTGCCTTTTCTTTACCGTGTCCTTTGTTTGAGTATGGTGCAATTCTAAAGGGTAGTCAAACAGTCCAACTCGTCTGTGAAGCCCTCTTCCGGTTTGAGTATGGTGCAATTTTAAAGGGTAGTCAAACCGTATTCATCGCCGTAATCTGCCCAAGCGCGTTTGAGTATGGTGCAATTTTAAAGGGTAGTCAAACGTGAAAACACAACCACACGCTCAGACGTCGGTTTGAGTATGGTGCAATTTTAAAGCACCCGAGCGAGAAGTATCTTTGATATTATAGTTTGAGTATGGTGCAATTTTAAAGGGTAGTCAAACTGTTGTATATTCGCCTAAAGCTTGCAGATAGTTTGAGTATGGTGCGATTTTAAAGGGTATGTCTAAAAGTTTTTCTGCTTCGCCTTAGATAGCAGGCATTCGTTGTCAAGGCTAAAAGAGACAGGCATGGAATCTATTGAAGAAATAATCGTATGACGATTTCAAAACAGTTGATTTTTTGTTTGCTATATTGTATTATATTTAAGCAGATTTGCTTCCTTAGTTAAATGGATATAACAGCCCCCTCCTAAGGGGTTGCTATATCCGAGAGATTATGGGCAAAACAGCTCAAAAAGGGTTGTTTTCGGCGGGTTTCAACCGATAAAACAGCTTACCCAAAAACAAATTGCATCTTTTTTACACCCGAACAGATATTTCTTAATTTTTCGAGATTGAGAATTATCTTCCAAACTGAATATGCTTCCGTAATTAAATGGATATAATACCTCCCTCCTAAGGAGGCTTTGTGGGTTCGATTCCCGCCGGGAGTACCAAAAAGCGACATAAACAATGGTCGCTTTTTCTTAATATTTTTAATCTTCTTCTGTATCAACGCCAAAAAATTCTAATCGTATTCGCTCGGTTTCTCGTCCCAGCGGCTCAATGCGATTATAGTCTTTAATAAATATATCCCACTTTTGAGCGAAAGTATATTTTGAATTAGTGTAAATCCAATCAACATAACCTTGATGTGCCCAATGATTACGTATATCTGTTATTTCTCTTAATATTTTATATTCTTTTTCGCTAAAATAAGGCTGTTGATAAGTATGGTCAATTTTATATAATTTATCAAGAGTTTGCCCAAGCGGAGTTTTAGAAATAGATTTGTAAACAGCATCAAAACCCCTCAAACAGCCAATCGCTTTCATTTATCTTGCAACGCCGTCGGCTTCCCGTATAGACGATTATATTTCCGTTTTGCCTATGTAAAGAGTTGTAACTCGGCGTTCGTTTTATCTGCCCGAACGCTTCCAAAAATCTCAAATCGGCTTGTATCGTGCGTTCGCTTACCCCGAATTCTTTTGCCATAATTGCGACGATAAATCGTCGTCCGCTTCGCCGTCGGATAATGCAAGCAGTTCTTTCCGTCGCTTGTTTTTCTTACACATAAACACCTCCTTAAAGCCACTAATAAAAATACCCCTCTACTTATAAGGGAATAAAGGCATACGAAAAACGGACTATTTTTACAGTAAATTCAAAAAGTTTTACAACAAAAAATCAGCCTTGTATAAGACTGACTTTTTAACGAATATTAAGTTTTCGATAAAGCCCTTACATAATATAGCCATAGGGACGTAGCTCATATTAGCTAAATCAAGGTCGAAATCCTGTACTATGTATTGTTCTTCACCGATTTGCTCGGTACGAATTTTCGGTATATACATCGTTTTTTCTTGAATACGGTCAACGATATTATTTTCCGAAACGCCGAACATCAATTCGATAATTTTTTGTAAATCCGTATCTTCACGAAATTGCTCGCCGTGGTCGCGCTCAACCGCTTCTTTCACTTGCGATACAGTAGCTTTTGTATTCGTCTTTTTTATATGCTCCTGTACGGCAGTCGTAATTATTTGTTTAGCCGTACTATACGTCTGACGACTTTCTTCTTTAGTGGAATCCAAATCCGCCGCTTCGAGAATATCAGCACGTTCTTTATCGGTACCATTGTAATTTATATTTCCTTCTACTTGGTTTATCGGTTCATCTTTCATTCCATAAAGAGAACCTAATTCCCATAAAATAATCAAATTAGAATTTTTTTCGTCAATAATTTTTTTATAAAAATCATTTCTAAATAATCGATACAAATATAATCGCATAGTAAACCACAAAAGTGCAGGATGATAGTCAACTACACTTTTAAGCATAACACTACAATCATTGATATATTTGTCCATATCGCGATTATCGATCTTTTTTGTCCTATCATCCTCAATAAGGTCAGCTGCAACTTTAACTATATCATCAATTATAAAATTTACACCTTTTTCAATAATAGCTTCTGTACGTTTATCATTTATCTCATAAAATAGGTCAATCGATCTGTTTTTTAATAATACAACGGCATTAGTTGACAATTCAAAATTATATTGAAAAAACTTGCGCAAATAATCTTCACTATTTCCACCATAATTTTTCTCAAAATTTTTATGTATAGCATCCTTATTCAATGCAACGATAACTGCACAATTATGAACATCAAATAAATGGTGTAAGCGTTCCAAAACAATAAGTTGTTCATTGGGTAAACATCTATCAATTTCATCTACTAAAATAACAAATTTTGTTTGTCTATTTTCAAAAAAACTCTGATCAGTTATTTCATTTAACTGTTTAATTGTTTGATTAAGAAATGAAGCATAAGATTTATAATCTTCAACTTCGGGATTATTTGTTAAAGCGGTTGATTTATAAGTTTTAATAACTTCCTTAACCTTTTGTATTGCATTTTTAATAAAACCTATTATTTTACTTTTTTCAGCAACAGCATCTACAACAGCTTCGCCAATTTTTGTAGTTACAGTTACAACTGTCTGTTTTGCACGTTTTGAAATTATAGAATCTGAAATTTCATCTGAAACGCTGTTCTCTAAAGTATCTAAAATACAATAGAGCATGGCAATAAGTGGATCAGAGTAAAAACTATTTTTCCAAGCGTCGTAATGAACAACTATGTGTTCGGGATGCGCCAAGAGTTTTTCTTTTAATAGCTCAATTACAACAGACTTTCCACTACCCCAAGCACCGTTCAATGCCAAACAAAAATTTTGACCTTGGGGTAGAGTGTCTATTAAGTAGTCAATTTTATTAACTATATCTTTTCTACCGATTTTGTCAATCATAGCCGTAATCCTTTTATAATTTCAGTATTGCACCTTGAAATAATCAAGGTAAAGTTTGAATTTATCTTGTGCCATTAGGCAGGTGTCGCGTAAGTAGCCGCGCTCGTTCGTCCATTCCTTTAAGCCGCGATAGTAGAACAGCTTCAATTCTTCGTCGATAATGAACGGCACAACAGTATGCTTTAAGCACTCTTTGAAAAGTAGCAATCTGCCGATACGTCCGTTTCCGTCTTGAAAAGGGTGAATACACTCGAACTTATAATGAAAATCCAAAAGGTCGTCGAAAGTTTTTTCTTTTTTCGCATTATACTCGAAAAGCAGTTTCTTCATTTTTTCGGCAACTTCTTCGGGTTGCGCTGTGAACATATCTCCGACGGTGTTCGGCAATCGTTTGTAATCGCCAACGGCGAACCAATCCTGCCGTGCGTCCGTCGTTCCGCTTTTCAACGTGCGGTGCAATTCCTTTATAAAGGTTTCCGTAATCGGCTTCTTTGCGTTTTCGATAATCAAGTCGATACACTTAAAGTGATTTGCCGTTTCTACAATGTCATCAACTTTAACCGTGCCGCCATCAATCCCGATAGTGTTCGTTTCAAAAATGTAACGGGTTTGGTCGTGCGTTAAACGGCTTCCTTCGATATGGTTGGAATTGTACGTCAATTCGATTTGTACCTTGTGATAAATTCCGCCCGAAAGTTTTGCTTTTTTTTCCGCCGTAAGCACTTCTAAAAGGGTAGTCGGCAAATTCACTTTCTTATTCGCTCTGTCCGGCTTTTGCGCATCTTCGGGTATATTCCAAGTCTTGCCCGTTAAAAATGCGCCATCAACCTTTCCCAATGCGCAATAGTTACGAACGCTCCGCTCCGATATATTCCATTTCTTTGCCGTTTCCGTTACAGACAAATATTTCATAGAAAAGCACCTCGTTTATAAGTATAGCACATTATCGGCAAAAAAGCAATAGCAAGAACAACAAAAACACAATATTTTTGCCGTTGTCGGAAGATTTTTACACCTTTGATTTTACACCCGAATTAACCCGAACAGAAATGCACAAGATGAAAGTTACCGAACAAAACGAAAAAATAGTAAAAAAATAAGCGTTCATAACGCACAAAATGGCTGAAAAAACCTTAATTGTACGCCATAAACGCTCTTTCTAATTGCTCCTAAGGGGCCGTTGTGGGTTCGATTCCCGCAGGGAGTACCAATCCGTGTGGGGCGCGTTTTGCGCCCTTTTTCGTGAACGGCGCCCGATTTTTACTTCTATGGGAACTTCGTCGCGTTCTAACTCGAAAGAACATGTTCCGCAAACTTTCTCCGAATTTGTAGGCGCATTTCGGGTAGAGAACCACGTCGAAGCAAAAACGAGCTTTGCAATATTCGACTTTTTCCGCATTTTCTCTTATGTCGATTTTCCATTATACCGAGTTGAAAAGCATATACTTTTTTCAAAATGTTTAAAATTTGTCCTGCAACTCGATTACCCTTCGTCATTTCCCACATACGGGATTCGATTTACGAACCTTTGACTTTATCTATGAGTTTTGCTATAATTGGGCAGACGAGGAGAAAAAATGCTTACGAAAGAGGAGCTGCCCGAATGTCCCGTTGCCACAACGGTATGGCTTATAGGCAACAAGTGGAAGCTGTTGATTATCCGCAATTTGATTTACAATGACAGGCAGCGTTTTACGGATTTCTTAAAAACCATTCCCGCAATAAGCAAAAAGGTTTTGTCGGACAATCTCCGCGCTTTGGAGGATGACGGTCTGATAGAGCGGGAAGTTTTTGCCGAGGTTCCGCCGCGCGTGGAATACTATCTTTCCGGACTGGGAAAAACCTTGAAGCCTATTCTCGACGCTATGCGTGACTGGGGGAGCCAATATAAAAACATTTTGTAAGCGTGAATTTTTGTCCCTGTTCCGGTATTTGTCTCGAACAAAACCGACTTGATAGGACGGGCAAACGAACAAATCCGATTCGGCGTTTAAGCCCGCAAACGCCGGATTTAACCGCTGCGGGAGCGTATTCGTATTGCACGGGTAAGTGTTACGTCGTATTTCGGATGAAATACGGCTTTTTTTATTTCGGTGAATTATACTATCAAGTGCAACACATGAAGAAAAAAAGAAGTTCATATAAA
>ERZ1673701.1511-NODE-1511-length-20694-cov-5.397548_pt1 | contig 20694 bp, 23 predicted proteins | sample MGYA00580231_ERZ1673701 | MGnify/ENA primary metagenome ERZ1673701 (study PRJEB41218, sample SAMN15661798) | gut metagenome | host: Homo sapiens | place: Canada: London | collected 2015-08-20/2019-03-30 | study: EMG produced TPA metagenomics assembly of...
AATTTGTCTTCTTCACTCATTTCATCAAATACCATAAAAATCCTTTTATTATATTAATATAAATTATATTCTTTTAACTGATACCTAAACTTGTAGGTTTTGAAATTCCTTTTTCTTTTTCTTTTGTTTTAGTTATTTTTGATACAGCTTCTTTTGATAATTTTTCTATATTGCTTAATTCTTTTTCTGTGATAGCATTATTTTGTTTATTTATAGGATTTTCATTTTCTTTATTTTGTTCTTTATCATTATTTTTATTGTTGTTTTCGTTAGGAAAATTAAATTTTCTATCTAGTCCATATGAATTTGTAAAAGCAACTAAAAAAGCTTCTAAATTATCATCTCCAAGACCTTTTCCTGCTTTTGCAAGTTCATCTATTCCACCATCAATGGCTTTTTCTATAGATTGAGTATTAACTTTAATCTTATATTTTTTATTTTGATCTTTTTCAAAAATTTTTTTCCAATCTCTTTTGTCATCTTCATTCAATACATTATTTGTTATTTTTTCAGTGCCAATATTTATGAGCTTTTCTAAATTTCCATCTTGAAATAAATTTCTTCCCATTGGTGCATTAAAATCTAATTTATTTCCACTTGGAGTTTGAATTTCAAAATTTAAAGTTTCTTTAGGAAATTTATTTTTGTTAAAATTTTCTTCTTTAACTATTTGGTCTAATTCATTAACCATCTGCATAACAGCGATAGCACTATCGCCACTATGAATTTTGTCAAAAATACCAGTTTTTTTAAAAAACTTCTTAAACTCAGGACTAAAATTTTTATCAGGTGTGATTTTTATGGAAAAATTTGGTTTTTCTTCATTTTCTTTAATGTTTTCTTTGTTTGTTGATATATATTCATCATTTTTGATATTTTCATTTTCCATTATAAATCCTTTATTTTATAATTTGATTAAAATTTTTATTGTAATTGGCAATATTTGAAACAACTTTTATGTTATAAGTGTTGTTATTTACTTTTCCGTTATAACAATTTAAAGCTTTATAGTTTAGTCCCCACTTATTGATACATCTTTTCAAAACAATTGCTCCAAATCCAATGTTAATATCAGGGTTAAATAAATCTTTTTCTTTATAACCCATAGATTTTAACTCGGGCAAATGAATAGAATTAATTTGCATAATTCCTATATCATAACTTCCGTTGTCATTTCTTGCTACTTGATTAGGATTTAAACTGCTTTCTGTTTTTGCAATTCCATATAAAAGCAGTGGTGAAATATTGTTTAATTTTCCGTGTTTTATAAAAAGATGATTAAATTCACTGCAAATTCCTAAATTTACTACCAATAAAAAAAGAAGTAATTTTTTCATAGTTTATTCCTTATATTTCAGGCTTTCCATTTTTATCATTTATAAAACCTATTTGGCAACCTTTTGTCTTCCAACCGCTACAAGACCAATAATAGCCATCTCCTTTTTTGTTTTTCCACCTATTAAGAGCAGAGCCACATTTAGGACAAAAATACTTTGGTATGTTTGGTTTTCCATTTAGGTCTGGATAAATCTCAGAGCATCCATTTTTCCAATTGCTACAACCCCAAAAGTCTTTACCAGTTTTTTGTGAGTGTCTTTTTTGCAAAAACCCTTTTCCGCATTTACAAGGATATGTTTTGTCAATTCCATTAAAATTTTTATCTAGTAAAGCATTATTTTTTATAAGCTCTATTTGTTCTTCTACTTCATCAAATACTCTATTTAAAAAATCATCTTTACTTAAATTTCCATTTTGAATTTCAAGTTGTTGTTCATACCAAAGAGCGGTCATATCGGGAGTTGATAAAATTTTAGGTGCTAGAGCTATTAAATCCCTACCTTTTTTTGTTGAAATTATAGATTTTTTTTCTTCTCTTATATATTCTCTTTCAAAAAGATTTTTAATGTGTTCTGATCTAGTGGCTGGTGTTCCAATTCCACCATTTTCGCCTTTTTTATCTTTATCTTTTTCTTTTAAAAGAGTTTTTATTTTTTCATCTTTTACATATTTACTTATCGAAGTTAAATCTTTAAGTAGTGTTGGCATTGTATAATATGGCTTTGGTTTAGTCTGCTTTTTATTTATCTCTATATTTAATGTTTGGCAATTGCCGCTTTCCAAAAGTGATAAATCAAAACTATTTTCTACTTCATCATCATTTTTTTGTTCGCTATCGTTTTCACCACTAAAAAGAGAAAGATAGCCGTTTTTTATAATTTTTTTCTTACTAGTGGTAAATTTATAATCATTAATAAGAATTTCAATATTAGTTTGTAAATACTGCATAGGTTCATAAAATTGAGCAATATATCGTTTTGAAATTAGTTTATAGACATTTTGTTCATCTTTGCTCATAGAGTTAAAATCAAATGTCGCTTCAGTTGGAATGATGGCAAAGTGTGCTGTAATAAACTCATCATTGAAAGCTCTACTTTTTAAATTTGGATCCGCATTTTTTATTATATTTTCAAAGTCGCTTAAATTTGATTTTATCGAGTTCAAAACATTAGTTGAACTTTCCCACATATTAACAGGTAAATATTCACAATCTGAGCGGTTATATGTAATGCATTTGTATTTTTCTCTTAAGTCTTGAGTGATTTTTAGAGTTTTGTCTGGTTTAAAGTTAAATTTTTTAGAACAATCTGCTTGTAAATTTAAAAGATTGTAAGGAAGTGGTGGATATTCTAGTTTGTTTTCATTGGTTACATTTAAAATTCCATTTTTACCCAAGCAGATATTCTTAATTTCATTTGCTTCATTTTCATCTGTGATTTTTTCATCTGTTTTCAAATTTGCTAAAATTTCAGCTTGATGGGTTTTAAATTTTCCAGTTAAAGTATAATAAAAACTACTTTTATGACCTTCTCTTTCTAGGTCTCTGCTGACTACTAATCCAAGTATTGGAGTTTGAACTCTGCCAACACTGATAACACCTTTATAACCATTATTTTGTGCTTTTGTAGTATAAGCTCTTGTTAGATTTATACCAACAATCCAATCTGCTATACTCCTAGCAAAGCCACACTCACTTAAATTACTAAAATCGTTATTTGATTTCATATTTTTTAATTCGGATCTTACGCCTTTTTCGGTTAGATCGTGTAACAAAAGTCTTAAAACTGGTTTTTTATTATTTGCATATTTTAAAATTTCATCAATTAAAATTTGACCTTCTTCATCAGCGTCACCGCAATTTATAATAGTATCTACATCAGATCTTTTTATTAAATTACAAATTATTTTTAATTGTTCTTTTGAACTTTGTATCGGTTTATATTTAAATTCATCTATTTTTAATGGTAAATCTTTTAAATCCCATTTTTTAAAATTTTCATCATAATCTTCTGGCATATATAATTCAAGTAGATGTCCAAATGCCCAAGTGATAATATTTTCGCCTTTTTGAAAAAAGCCATCACCATTTTTATATTCTCCATCTATACCTGCTGCAATTGATTTTGCAAGAGCTGGTTTTTCTGCTATAAAAAGTTTCATATAAACTTCCTTTAATTTTTGTATAATTTAGCAGAGAAAATCTCTGCTAAAAATTTAAGACATTGATTTACTCTTAGTGGTTTTTTTGGTAGCTTGTTTTAGTATCTTTTGCTCACCTAAATTACCACTATTATCAATTGGAGTAATCGACTTTAATACAGCACCTTGTGTTTTTACAAAATCAATCTCAACCATAGCTGAGCCACCTTTTATTTTGTCAACTGTTTCCATTAGTTGTGGGTAGTTTTGCAAAGTTGAATCTTTTTTTGCAGATAATGTAAAATCACAACCATTTTGAATTTGGGCATTAAATTTGTCAATCAATTTATTGTCACAATTTTTATCAAATGAATAGCCGTTCATTCCTTTGGTGGCATAAAGTTTTTGAGCTGATTTAACAATTTCATTTGCTTGATTTCTCTCTTCTTCTTGTAGAGTTATGCAGATTTTGTTAAATCCATAAGCCTTTCCATTTTTTCCAATTCCAGATTGATAAAAAGCATCAGCTCTCATAAAAGTATCTTGGTTATTTTGATCTTTACCTTTTATATCAATACCTATTTTATCTGCATCAACTGCTTTTAAAAAATTATCAATATTAGAAATCTTGTAAAAAGCATCTCTCGCACCTGGTTTGATTTCTTTTCCATCTTTTTCATAAGGTTTTAATCCACCAAAACCAACTATTGTCAATGTTTCACCTTGTTTATTGACCGATGAACCAGCACTAACATAAACAGAAGTTATTTTTTTATCGGCAGATGTTGAATTGTTCGGAGTAGTATTTTCTACTTCAACATCTTTTTTATTTGTAGCCATTGTAAATCCTTTTTTATTATTTTAGAATAACTTTTTTCTCATTATTGTCACTTATAAATTGGGCATCTAATGGAAAATTTAAAGTTATAGATTGCTCATCTTGTTTAACTGAAATCTCTGCAAATTTTTTGCCAACTTCAATAAGACTATTTAACTCATTGTTTTTAATAAAACAAATTGCAGTTAAAACCCCTAAACTAATTGCTAGTGCAATATTTAATATAATTAAGCTCCAAGTTCCTCCTTTAAAAAATTTAAGATTTTTGTGTAAAAAATCATCATAGCTTTTTGCTAACTCTGCTGATTTTTTATTAAAATTATCAAGTTCATTAGTTTGTTTATCTAAAAATTTGTTTAGAAATTCATCATAAATTTGAGCCATATTTTCAAGTCTAGCTGCTAATTTATTCTGATATTCATTTATGGTTTTTAAATTCTGCTCAAAATCATTTTTAATACCATTGAACTGTTCTTCTATATGTAATTTTGCAAAATCTTCTGAGAATTCTTTTAGGCTGTTATATATGTTCTTTAAAAGTAAAGCGTGATTTGTCAGTTCAAAAATTTCTTTACTTGGCGGATTTATAAAAAAGCTCATTAAAGTTTCAAAATATTTAGAAATCTCTTCCCAATTTTTATTTAACTCATTAATCAAGGCTGTTACAACTTCGTTGTCTGGCATATAGTTTTTCAAACTAACATAATTATTTTTTTGAGCATCCAGTAATTTTTTGAAATTACTAATAGTTCTTGAATAATCCAATACAATTCTTTTATTTTCGTCATTTATTGCGATACCTAAAGCTTTAAAACTTTCTTCCAGTTTTAGTTTTTCTTTCAAGCTTTCATTTTGAATATTTTCTTTATTTAAGTTGGTAGTATCGTCAATATCAACATTTGTTGTTTGAATTACTTCATTAACTATTTTTTCTTTTTCTTTCATTATTCTTGTTCCCAACAATTTTTATTTATTGTAATTTTTTGATAATATTTTGGCTGACAAAAAGATATATGGCTTCTTTTACAAAATTTTGACTTGTTTTTAACTTCTTCAACTGAATTTTTATCTTTTGCCTTTAATGAGTTGTAAAAAGTTTGTGGTATTTCATTTTTAGTTATTCCTTTATCCCATTCATCAATAGGAAAAAATTCACCACTGCAAGTATATTTTACTTTTATATCTGTATATTTACTTGTTTGAAGTAATTTGCAACTTTTTGGTAAGTTAGGGTTTATTCTTGCTGATATTGGTATATGTCTGCATCTTCTTTCTCCGCAAATTTCCTTTGTTTTATATTCAACTCTTGAATTTAAATACTCTGTATTGCAAGGCTCTGAAATGTAAACTAAAATATCATCTCTTAGTTTTTTAAATTCAGCATCATTTTCTCCACTTTCTCCAACAGGACATAGTTTTAAAAATGCTTTTCTTGCATTTAATGTATCTTTCCATTTTTTTTCTTTGATTGAAAAAAATCTATTAAGAGATGGTTGGCATTCTCCTGGTTTTACAGAACTACTAAGACATAAAATAGCTTCGCAACTCAATCTAGTGTCACCAGTAAGTAAATCAACTTCAACTGCGTTTAATGAGCCAAATAAAATAGCTACTAACAAAATTATTTTTTTCATTTTGTCTCCTTTGTGTGAAAAAATAATACATTTACTAAGTCTTTTTTATAATTTATTGAATCTAATGGTCTAATTTCTATATTTGCATTTACATCGTTTTTAATAAAATAATCTTTATATTTCTTTGCTAATGGTTCGTATCCTAAAATAATCAATTTATCAGCATTATGTGCCAAATAAAATGTTTTAACAATTAAATCATTTTTAATTAAAGTATCTTTATCTACTGGACTCAAATAAATATTGTAAGCCCAATTATTATTTTCTAAAAAATTATCTTTAGGAACACTATATTTTCTATCTACAATTAAGTTATGATTTATTGATATGGCTGAACCACTATCTAACTTAATTGGTTTTGGCGGTTTTGAGCAACCATTAAAAAGAAAAATCAAAGATACAAAAATTATTAATTTATTCATAAATTTCCCCTTGTTTCAAAATTTTCATACTCATCACTGTTATACTCCTCATCTTCTATATTTATATTGTCTAATGCATTTTCTATATCAACATCTTCTTCTATTGGCAATTCATTAAGTCTTTTTTCTATATTTTCTTTTAAATAATTTTGTAGTGTCTCTTCATTTTGAAGTGGTATTTTTATATAAGTTTCACCATTTTGAATTGCATTTTCTAATGATTTTCTATTTGGAATTCCTTTTATATTTTTTAAACTAGGACTTACTTCTTTGAATTTATCCATAAAATATTTGTTTGAAAAATATAAAGCCTTTTTGCATTTAATCGGTGGTTTGCCCTCTATTTTGATAATTTCTGTATCAAACGGCATCTCTTCGATCTCTTTTGGAAGCATTAAAGCTCTACTTGTTTCGCTCTCGCTTCCGCCGCCACCAGAGCCTAAATTTCTACTTCTTTGCTTAACTGTTTTTGTGCCAAGAGATTCACTTAATCTTTTTGCATCATCATCTTTCATCGCGTAGTAAATTCTACAAGCGTGATTTTTTAGCAAGGTATTTGCCTCTGCTTGTCCATATCCTTCTGGTTTGTTATTTGTCAATTGAGAATCTGCTTGATATATTATTAGACTTCTTAAGTCATATCCAGCCATAAATGATATAGCTGATGAATAAGTTGCCAAATATCCACTTGCTGTAAATTCATCCATTAAAAGAAGGCAAGGGTGTTTTAGCTCTTTATTTGATTGTGGTAAGCCTTGCTGAACATTTATTAAAATGAGCTGTTGCCAAAATATATTCAAAATAGGCTTTGCAGAAGCCAATTTATCAGGCGTAATTCCAATATAAATTGTCATTTTTTTACGCCTTAAGTCCCTAAAATCAAAGTCATTTGCAGAAGTAGCTAGTCTCATATTATCAGCTCTAAATATTGCTAATGGGGATATAAAACTACCCATTGCTGAACTTCTTTCATTATCGCTTTTAATTTCAAAGAATGCATCAATTCTTTCTTTTGCCTTCGGAGATACCATTTTCATTTCTACTAAAGTATTGTAAGTATCTGCAAAATTTGATATTGTTTTTATCTCTCCATCGGCTATTTCTACTTCAAAATTTAATCCTTCACTTAATTTTAAGATTCCATATAAAGAAAATGAGCATTCAAGTTCATATTTTTGTAAAAATGCTATACCTTTTCTAGTCCCAAGCAGGTCATTCATCATATAGCAAAGCCCAATAAAAAGATCTTTTGCTTTTCCATTAAAATAATCAGTTACTGAGCCATCATTTTTCAGTGGATACAAAATATTTGCAAAGTCGTTCAATTCAGCATCGGCATTTTCACCTTTCATATCTATATAAAAAAGTGGATTATAACGATGAGTTTTAAAACTATATGGATTGAATAAAAATATATCTTGTTTTAGAATTTCTTTTCTATATTTACTGGTATATTCAAAACACTCTAGTTTTATATCTTGAACAACACAAGAATTTGGATAATCAAGCAAATTTGGTATAACTATACCAACACCTTTTCCGCTTCTTGTTGGAGCTCCAAGTGCTACAAATTGTTGCCCACCAAATCTCAAAAGCTGGTTATTATACATACCTATAATAATCCCATTATTATCTATTTTCCCATCTTTTCCTTTTTTAGGAAATAACCCCATTTTTCTTATATCTGCTGAGTTTGCAAATCTTGCATCTCCATATAATTTTTCTTTTTTTGGTATAAAGGGGAGTAAGAAAACTACACTAAAACTTAAAAATAGAGAAATAGCCAGTGCTTCATATACTTTTGGATAACCATTAATTAAGGCTAAAAATGTAAATTCAGGCTTCCATACTTTTGGAAGTAGTTTTAAGGCGTCATTTAATACAAATATTACAACACTTGTTAAAAAATAAGATATAACAATAGCAACAATAGATAAAAATATGATTTGAGCTTTATTTAACTTATCTTGCATCACTTAAATCCTTATTTTTATTGTTTTCTGATTTGTTTTTATCGTTTAATACTTTATTTACAGCTTTGCTTGTTAATTTCCCTATATTGTCTAATTCTTGCTGTGTTATTTTGTTGCTTTTCTTGGAGTTATTTGATATACTTTCACTCAAAGCAGGACTGTTGCAATCGCGGTCTTTAAATTGTTCGGCGAAGCTGACCCCGTTCGCCCTATCCTGCTTGTTATCTTTTTTAGAATAAATTCTTTCTCCTCTTTCTGTCTTTGAGTGTGCTGTTAAGAGATGGCTTTGTTTGTCCCAAGTTCTTTCGCCATAGACTATTTTGCTACCATCATTTGCCTCAACAGACCAAACATTTCCTTGATGTTTTATGCTAAATTCAGGCTCTACATTTTTAGCTACTTTTGGAAAACTAAGCATTTCTTCTTTTGTTATCATTCCACGTAAATTTGGATCATCTAAATGTTTTTTTTCTTTTTCCATAAAATTTTGGCTTACATTTATATTGCCCTTGTTGGTTTTAACATTTATAAAATCTTTTTCTTTTTGTAAAACCTTAAACATATCTTTGGCTTCTTTTTTAGAGGTTTTATCCCAAGCTATCTCTTTTAGTTTTATAATTCTTTTTTTTATTTCTCTGATTATTTCTTCAGCTTTTTCAACATCTTTTTCTAAATTTAAAATTTCATTTTGAATTTCTGTTTCTGGTTCAAAACTATCTTTTATCTCGTTAAAACTATCTTGTGATTTCATACAAAATCCTTAACTTCTTTAAAAATTCCATCAAAGTTTTTATATAGTTTTTGTTCGTATAAATATTCAGCTACTCGCCTAATTCCGTTATGCTCTTTTTTAAAGACTATTACTAAATCGATGATATTTTTTATAATGTCAAGTATCATATCTTTACCAAGAGATCTGGCAATTTCATTTTGCATAGACATCATTGCTAGTCTGTTGTAGCAATTTTTGACACTTCCTGCGTGACAACTTGTCATTGAGCCATTGTGTCCGCTTGAGATAACATTTAAAAAATCATATGTTTCAGCTCCCCTAACTTCTGCGAGCAAGATTCTGCTTGGTTTCATTCTAAGGCAAGATTTCAAAAGAGCTGTTGAGTTTAGAAAATCACTTTCTTTTGCTTCGCTTGGATAAAAGAGTTGTTGATAGTTTTTATGTTCGTAAAATCTTATTTCTTCAACATCTTCAATGGTTATAATTCTTTCATCTAGCGGAATAAAATCAATAAAAGTTTTCATTAAAGTAGTTTTTCCACTTCCAGTTTCGCCACAAATGACAATATTTTTTCCTTGTTTAATGGCTTGAATAAAGAAATCAGCACTATTTTTATCAATTGATCCACTTGATATATAATCATTTAATGTATATCGAACTTTTGATGGTTTTCTAATTGTGATTGAAACGATACCATCTTTTGTCGCTGGTGGTATTACGATTTGAACTCTCTCGCCAGTTGGCAATACACAAGAAAGTATTGGTTTTGTTTTGTCTATTTGATCTTTTTTAAAAGAGGCACAAGAAGTAGCAAATGCTATTGCTTTTTCATAATCAAAATTTGCATTTTCATCAATATGCCAATTGCCTTTGTTATCTTCATAAAAAATAGCAGTGCCGCCGTTATAGCAAATTTCGTTAATTGTGTCATCTTGTAAATATTTTCCAAAATATTCATTTGAATATTTACTTAATGAAACACTACTTCTAATACCACTCATTTTTTAATATCCTATTTCTGAGTTATTTTCCAACTCTTTGAGTAATTTATAATATTCATCTCGTTTTTGTTTTAATCTATAAATTTTTAATTTATAGGCTTTAATTTTTTCATCAATATCTTCGATTGTTTTTTGTAAATCTACCTGGTTTATTTGGCTATTTGTATTCATTTTTTATCCTATTTAATTATTTTATTACCTATATAATTAAGCTTATAAACTTTACTAAAATCAATATCTCTGTTTACATAAACTGCTACTAAATCCCCGTGATTTCTATATAAAGTAGGCTCGATATTTATAAATTTTTGTAAAGCAGTATCAGCCATATCCCTTGTTGTCTCTCTTGTATTTTCTGTATAGTCTTTGTTTTGGTTATTTCTATTTCCAGTTCCACCATTTAAAGCCACATTCATAGCATCATCGATTACGCTAAGCAAAATAGCAGCACCAAATCTTTGGAGCCAATGATGGTCTATATAGCCTTGAATTCCACTTCCACCAAGTTCATCAGTTGCTCCACTTGATACTGGTATATCTATATTGTTAGGAGTTCTAATTTCTTGCCAAACGACAAAAATTCTATCCATTCCATCATTTAATTGTCCGCTATTAAAAAATCCTGATATTTTTGATCCTTTTTCAATTAAAAGTGTGTTTCCATTTTGAGAATATATGTTTTCAGAAACTGTGCAAGATATACTTCCTTTGATTGTGCTTACCAATTTTGTATTTAAACTGCAACCTATATAAGTGCCTTTTGGTAGCAATAAATTTGGATCATATTTGTTTAATTTTGCTATTTTTGGAGTAAAAGCACCAAGTTCATAATCTTTATTAAATTCATTTTTTGGAGTTCTTATTATTTTGCCATTTTCATCAAAACTATAATTATAATTTGGATCGGTAAAATCTACAGGTTTATCTTCTTCACTTAAATTATTGGAATTTGAGGATGGGTTGGTGTTATTTATCAATAAAGAACTAGAGCTTTTATAAACCTTTGGCGTAAAAGATGTTTTTGTTTGTGCTATTACGAAAGGGTTTGTATTATCAGTATTTTGTAATGTTTCATTTGTTTCTACTTCCTTTTCTTCTTTTAGAACTAGTTCTTGAAATGTTTTAACTGGCGGTTCTTTAAAATCGAAATCTTTTTGCTCTATTTTGGTTCCAATTGCTGTTTCTTTTACTGGCTCATCACTATTTTTATTAGAAAAAAATTTTAAAGCCAAAAGAATTAAGATAATTATTCCAAAAACAATAATTCCTATGCTTTGAAGTTTTTTAGTGCTAATTGCTTCATCATTTAATTCAGATATATTAGTTTTTACTTCTTTATTTTCTTCATTATTGTTTAAAGCGTTTTGACTATTGTTTTTTTCGTTACTCATCTTTTATAATCTCTCTTTCTACGCTTCTATTTATAGTGTTATATGTTTTATCAAGCGGATTTTTAGCATATCCATTATTGAAAATTCCAACTAATTTATCACCACTTCTAAGAAGTATTTTTTGAGCTGTTTTGTGAATTACTAATACATCGTAATTTCCATCTTTTTTTAAATGTGTATTTAAAATACTTTCTTTTGATTTTTTATTTACATTTTCATATAAAAAAACAGATGGAATAGTTTTTGTATTGTTAAAGCCTAAATATGTGAAAACTCCATCATCGTATGCAAAATCTGGTGAAATTGTGTCACTTCCTTTATTAATATGCATTAAAAAATCCCAGTTTTTAGGGATAGTAACTTTATTAAGTTCGTTTTCAATATTTTCTTTATTTTTTTGAACTTCTTTTATTCTTTTTTCTTCTGCCAATTTGTCTTTTTGTTTTTGTTTGATTTCATCAGGATATGAAAATTCTACCTTATAATTTATATCTTTATCTTCTATGATTTCTAAGTCAAATACATAAATTCTTTCATTTGTAGTGACTATAAGGTTTGTTTTCCAATCTGTAGAATTTGGTTGTATAACTGCATTATTTTGTAATTCTACTTCATCGCCATTTTGATCTGCTAAAACTTGTTCTTCTTGTTTTATGATATATGCTTTTGGTTTTATAAATAAAAAATTTTCTCTATCTATTAATTCCCAACCATCACTAAAACCAGTAGCTATATTTATTATTCTTTCATCTTTGCTAAATTCCAACATAGTAACAAAACCATTTTTGCAATTAACCCGAAAAACATCATTTGTGTTATATGTTGCAAAAGTTATTCTATTATCAAATTTTGATATTTTTGGTATGCTTATTCCAAATAGAGTTGAATAAAATATTATAAATAAAAATATAAATCTATGCATAAAACTACCTTTCCACTTCATCATCAACTCTATATGTTAAAACTTTAAAACCTAGTGGATTAATTAATCTTTCATTTTCTGTCATTAACGATTGTGGAGAATAATCATATGCAAGAGTTACAATTTTAGCTTTTTTATTTGTAATTGTGCGAGATTTCGCATCTTTATAAATTTGATTAAATCTTATAGTAGCCATCTTCATTCCATTGCTATTTCCAAGAGCAACAGAATTAATTTCTACATCTATTTCAGTTCTATTTTTTAAAATATCCACTCTAGAATTATCACCTTCATATATTTTTAAATAATCAGAACTTACTTCAGGACTAGACCAAATTTGAACAGTGGTATAATCGTTTTGTAAAATATTATAAAAATACCCTTCACGAATTTTTACATAAGAAGTAGTGAAATATTTATCTAATGCTTCATTGTCAGATACAAATTCTGTCTGATTTACAGAAGTTATAATATCTACCATTCCAGTTGTATTGTCAACTCTTATAATATAAGGCTCTACACTTTTTAACGGCGTTAAGAATACAACTGCTGTAACACTTATAATTGATATAAAAATTGATAAAAAAGCTATTAACCAAGCTCTACGATTTGATTTTTCAACCAAATATCTGATACTAGCTTCATAACTTATAGCAGTTTTTGTGTCATTATTGTCTATCATTACATTGCCTTTTTGCTTATATTTTGATTTTTGTTTATAGGAACAAATTCTTCACTATCAAATAAAAAATTCCAATCACTTGTTTCATTATGTAAAGTATTTGTCTTTGTTACGCAACCAGTAAAAAGAAAAGCTAAACTTAATAATAAAAATATCATTTTAATAGATTTTATATTTATATACATTATCTACCACCCGTTTTTCTAATTTTGTCTAAAATGAATTTTCCACCTGTTTTTATGCCATCATAAGCTCTTGCTGAGCCTTTTGCACCAAACAATAAGCCTTTCGTAGCTCTTTTAGTGGCTAAAGCACCAAAGCCTAAATTTGCACCTAAAGTAGCCATTCCACCTTTTATAGCACCTCTGCTTGCGGATTCTAAACTTACATTTGTCATTTTTTCAGCTAAACTAAGCACCAAATCAACAAAAATCTTTAAACAAATTCCTGCAAATATACAAACTATGGCTACATTGTAATGCGGAATATCTTTAACACCGATTTGATTTAATGCTGTAATTGTGTAGCTACTTATTAAAGCTAGAGCATATCCACAAAATATATGTATAAAAAATAAAGTGATAATATTTGATAAAATCATAGTGACCCATTGAGTAAATATATTTTTTAAAAAAGATCCAAAAATAAGCCCATAAAATGCAACTGGTGCGATAAAAAGTAATATGTAAAAAGATACAGTATTTGTTATAAGTGCAAAAAATAGTCCAAATGTACCTATAAAAAAACCAATCCAAGCCACTATTGAATATAATAAAGCAGCTAAAAATTCAAAACTACTAGAATGTTCTATAAAATTAATTGTAATTGTTCTTGTAATATTGTAATAATGTTGTAATTGATTGGGAACAGACATATAATAACTATCTATCAAAACATATTCTCTAAGACCTCTTATGGCTTCTTTGATTAGACTTATCCATTCATTTGGAAACATACAAATATATATAAAAATAAATTTCAAAAAAGCATCCCATAAAAAATCTTTGAAATTATCATTTGATTTTCCCCAAAGAATTTTGTAACCACGATATATAATCCAACAAAGCAAATAAGTTCCTACGATAGTCAGCAAAACACTGATCAAATTATCAATGTTTTTTTCAATAGAAGAGTTATACTCAGGATTTCCTATAAAAAAATTATCTATACTTTTAAGTATATTTGTTAAGAGATTATCACTGTGAATTTCTTTTGGTGGCATTTTTATACTCTAAAATTGATTATAAGGGTCAAACGAACTCCAATCAATATAATTATTCATAATACGATTAGTTCTATTTTCCAACTCTCTATCTTCCATAATATTTTTTGAATTTTCCCTTTGTTTGGCATATAAATCTATTTGAATTTTTTCTGCTTGCATAAGTGCAACTTGAGCTTGTATTGCATTGTTTAAATCAGAGCTTTCTTTAATATCTTTACTTTTTTGTAGTTTTTTAGCTAATTTATTTATATTTTTCGAATACATACCTATTGTGTCGCTTCTTTCTTTATAAAAAACAATATCTTCTATGTTTGCACTTCTTTTTTGATAGCAGATATTTTGCGTAGTTTTATCTACATCAACAATATCTTTACAATAGTCATATTCAAAAAACTTATCCATCAATTTTTTAACTTTTGAGCTGATACTATCTTTTCCGCTATTTTTAAAATCTTTTAACTCTCCAAGAGTTGTTCCAACTTTCTTTGCTTCATCATACACATCTTTTGCTTCTTCTAAAAAAGAAGTAACATCTCTCACACCGCTTTGAGTTGCAAGTTGTTTTGCATATGCATTTAATTGTGCAGAATAGTGAGTTGTAGTATCTACCCACCTTTTAGCTTCTTTTGCCCACTCTGCAATTTGTTTTAAATTTTGAGTAGTCATTTGAGCATTTGCAGCAGCATCAACTACTGGAATACCACTTGCACTTAATGAATTTGAACTTAAAAATAAAGAAGTTAAAGTAATAAAAAGAATTTTTTTAATTTTCTCAGTATCTGTTTTTGCAGGGCTAATGCTAGGATTGTCTGTGATATTTGTAAATTTGTTTTTCATTTTGATTCCTTATTAAAATAAAATTCGTATCTTTCATTTAACAATTCTTGTTTTGTCTCCCACACATCTCGTGCATTTACTTTGTGTCCGCCTATACTATGTGTGAAAATTTTTATTAAATCTTGCATTTTTTATCCTTTAAATTACAAAGTCTGGATTGTCTTCTAGGTCTGGATCATCTTCTTTATCTTTTAAAATAAAACCATTTATTACTTTGCCATCTATTATTTCTAGAGAATTTTTTATATTCGTTATTTCGTATTTGATTTTTTTGGCAAAATCTTTAATATATTCAACATCATCTGATATAAATTTAGCAGTGGTTCTAAAAACTTCATTATTGTAGGCTTCTGTTATTTCATTATTTTTTGCGATAACTTCATCATATTTCAAAATTTTAATTTCAGATTTTATTTCTAATAGCTCTATTTGAATATCTTTTAATGCTATTTGCAAATCTTCTAAAATATTTTTATCTTTTTTAAACATCTTTAACTCCTATAAAGGTTTTTTAAATTTTCTAATTTTTCATCATAATTTTTAGATTTATCGTTGATTATTTTTTCAACTTCATCAACAAAGGTAGAGCCAGTAGAAAGAATTGCTAGATTTTCTTTTCCAATACTGCTCAAATCTAAACTTACAATTGATTTTTCGCCAGTATTTTTTCTAACTAGAAATTTATATTTATTTGGATCTACTTTTTTTACAAACTCAAATTCTTCTTCACTTAAGTTTAATCTATCTACATAATCCACTTTTTTTGCTTGTGGATTAGCTAAAAGTAGTATTGTTGCACTTTGTTCTATTACCGCTGTTGCTATTTTTGACTTTGCAAAATCTTCTACGCTTTGGGTTCCAAGAACTACAAAACCATTTTGTTTTCTAATGGTTTTTTGCTTATTAAAAACTTCTTTTGCAACGATTTCATTTTGTATCCAATCCCAAGCTTCATCTACTAATAATCCAAATCTTCTTCCATCGGTTAAATCCATAATTCTCCAAAGAATATAGTAGGCAACCATACAATTTATTTCACTATCTTTTAATAAATCTGTTCCGTCAATTCCATATATGTTTACATCTGTATCATTGAAATTAAGCTCATCTATTTCATTATCAAATACCCAGCCAAATTTATTGTCTTGTGACCAAAGTTTTAAACGAGATTTTAAAGAATTTCTTTCATCATTTCGTTCTGTTAAGTGTTCTAGCATTAAAGAAATTCCATAATTTCTTTCATCTTTTTCAAAACGATGCATAACATAAGTTACGGCATTATTTAAGCTTTCTTCTTCTAGAGTAGTCAAAATTTCATTATTTCTGGTTACAAGCATTTTCATTAAGGTTTGTAATTTTCTAATATTTTCTGCTGTATTATCTACCATAAAAGGATTGAAACCAGTTGGTTTTCCAGCATCTATTGTCAAATACTTTCCGCCACTTGCAAATATGTTTGCACTAACACCTTTATCTTTGTCTAAAAAGAAAAATGTAGCATTCTTTTTATCTTCAGGTGTTCCTGGTGCAAAAGTATTTTTATCTGCATATTTCTGAAGTTGATCTAATAAAAACCCCATAAGAACTGTTTTTCCCCCACCACTTTTTCCAATAATTAAAGTATTTGCCAATAAAAAAGTGTCGCTAGAAAAGTCTTTTTTATTTTTTCTAGTTTCGTGAAAATTAAAGTAGAATGGCTGTTTATTTGGTGTTTTAAATATTGTTACTGCATCTCCCCATTGGTTATTGCTTCTCTTACCTTTTGCAAAATTATGAAAAGATACTAAACTAGCAAAATTTAAAGTAGATAATGTATGAATTCTTGGTCTAATGCCAAAATTAGCTGGAAATTGCGAAAAATATGTAGCAGGTAGTGCAATACTAGCTAATGTTGTCAAAAAACCCAAATCTCCCAAAGGTTTCATTATTTTATTTGCATTTTTTTCAACTTCACTTACACTATCGCCAAAAACCACTAAAGAAAGATGATATTTTCCAAAATTTAATTCTCCACTGACTAAATTATCTAATGCGGTATCTAATTCTTCAATTTGACTTATTGCATCATCTTCTGCGGCAACTAATCTTTTTCTTTGTTTATCAATATTTCCTTTTGCTTCCACTTTTGGCATTGGAACAAAACTTTGTGTCATAATATATTCTATGTCTTCATACATTAAAAGATCAAAAATACCTGAAAAACTTTCACCTGGATAATCTTTTATTTCTATCGCTTTTATGAATTTTTTTCTTCCATCATTGTAATTTAATTGTGCAGTTGAATTTCCAAACATTATATCAGTCAAATTTCCAGTCAAATATTCATAAATTGGTGCGTTTGGTGTTCTTACTTTTTGAAATTCACCTGAGATTAAAAAATTATAAAATTCAAGTTGTTCTGAATATTTTTGACCTTTAATTTCATAATTTTTTAGCCTTTTAATACCAAAATCATTAAAATTTGACTCAATAGTAATAGCAAAGTTTTCAAAAGTTCTAATAAAATTATTTAGCTCTTTAACTTTTTTATCTAGACTATCTTTTATAAAACTAGATCTTAGAGCTTTAGTAGTAAGTGGAGAATATATTGCAGTTAAATAAAAGCTATTATTTTTTAAATCATTTTTACTAAAGCCATCGTAATATTTTTTATTCAGATTTAATAAAAATTCATTTTTAAATATTCCATCAAATTTATCCCAAGTATTAGTCCTAACACTATGGATATAAAAAGAAACATTTTTAGCATCAAATTGTCTTAAAAACATATTGATTTTTTGTTTGTTGAATTCTATAAAATTTTCATTTTCAACTTCAAAACTTATTCCATTTATGTGCCAAGTTGCCATTATGTCAAAGTTTTTAGTTATTACAACATTGTCCGCGAGTGTTTGATAAGGTAGATATTTGCTGATATTTGGAACCTTATCAAGCCCTATAATACTTAATTTAGGCATATTAAAATTTATATGATTATTGTTAGAATATTGATTTGTGATATATGCTTTTTTACCACTGCTAAATTTTTTAGAACTTGGATTTGTAAAAAAGCTTATTTTTAGAAAAAGCAATTTAAAAATGAAATCATCTTTTTTTGTAATTTCTTTCATAATAAAAATAACAACTGGCAGAAATGAAAGAAAAATTAAATTTGTATATAAGCTTGTTAAACATATGATGGCACAAGCTATAAAAAATGGAGTTATTGGAACTCCAAAAATCATAGCTGGTCTTGTCAAAGCCTTATAAATGACTTCCATAGTTTTTTAGCTCATTAAAAGTTGTGCGACTTCACTGGCACTTGCAATAATTAAGGCACCAATAATGATTGGGGTGCATTCTTGGATAGTTCTTCCACCAAAAAGAACTTTATAGCCAACAACTAAAATAGCGATCGTAACTGTAGCGATTGAAATATATCGGAGCCATTCAGCTACTTTTTCAAGTAGTGATTTTGCTTTTTCCATTCCACCTGCTGCAAGAACAGAATCTGGAAAAATTAATGTTATTAAAAATAAAGCTATAAAAAGATAGCTTAAACTATTGTGTTTTGAAAGTTTAGAAAGGAAAGAGGGTTTTGAAAGAAGTGTTAATTTTTGATAACCATTATCAAATAACGGCTCTCTCTCTCTCTTTCTCTCTACTGGTCTTTAAAAATATTTTAAACATTTTTATCTCCTAGATTAAAATTATGGTATTTTAATATAAAAATTATTAAATAGTGCTTAGTAATAAACACTATTTAAACAAATTAAAATTTTATTTATTTTTTGAAGTATATTCTTCTATACATTTTTCTTTTATTGCTATAAATTCGTCGTATGATAATAAACTTTTTGAATTTTCCAAACTATCAAAAAAACATTTATCAACATATTTAACACATTCATCGCTAGGATAATATTGAGATTCACAATATATATTTAAGTTTGTTCTAAAAGTTGATTTATTTACTTCAAATTTCGCAATATTTGCTTCAGCTTTTTGTGCATTATTGCAATCTTCTTGTTGTTTTTTTGACATATCATCAAAATTTTTATTTCTACATTCGATTATTTTTTGTTCTCTTGCTTCATCGTTCTTCTCGTAAAAATCAATTGATTTTACATTAGCAGAACATCCAGCAGCCACAGCCATTAAAAAACCAATCAAAATTAAAAAATTTCTCTTCATTTTTTACTCCATTATTAAAAAATTATTATATTTTAACAAAATAAAACTTAAATAATTATATTTTCATTTAAAAAACAATCAACCATTAAAGAGAAAATTATTTTTCAATTCTTAATTTACTTTTTATCTTTAGAAGCTCTAACTCTAATTTGAGTTTTTCATTTTCAGCTTCTAAAATAGCCAAATCAAGCTCTTTTAGTCCTTTTTCTGTGATGTGATCTCCAGCATAATCCATTTGTCGTTTACTACCCTGCTCAAAATTTAACTTGAGTTGTTTTTGTTTATTTATTGTAGACTTTTTTTCTGTCGGTTCGACATTTATAATTTCATCGTCATTATCATCTGTAAATTCATCTTTTTTACCAATGACAATTTCATTTGTAATAATTTTACCATTCTCACTTATATTTTGTGTAATTTCTTTTATTTCGTGTTTATCAGTATTGTCTTTAATATCATCAAAACCGTCATACTTTGCTTCTTGTGTAACTTGTTTTGTCATTTCCATAGTATCAAAATCAAAATCTTGAACTATCGTCTGTCTTATTTTTCTTATATCTCTAAAGCTTCCTTTGCCAACTATCTGAGGATTTATAAGATAGTCTTCACCAGTAAAAATATTAGAAAATAAAGCTCCTTTTATAGATTCTCCAAGAGACTGATACTCGTCTTTTGTTAATTTTTTTAATACATTTTTTTTAATTAAACCATCAATTGCTCTTGTAACGCTGCTTCTACTTACTTCACAAGTTAACATTGCATTCTTTTTAAAAGTTGAATCTATTTTAATAACATTTACCCAATTCATAAAATTTATACATAAAAATAATAAATTTTTCTCTTTGTTATCTAGATTAACCCAAAAAATAACATTTTCAAGAAAAAGTTTTATAAATTGATCTCGTTTTAACTCTTTTTTTATAAAAGTATTTTCTTGAGTTATAACTTCACCTGTTTGGTTATCAAATAAATTATTTTCTTTAGTATATACTACTTGTTGTTTTTTTTGTTCATCTAAATTAACAATCTTATTCAAAACTAAAAACCTTTTATCTTTTTTTGGTAAAATTATAGAATTTTAAACTTAAAATAATCTTATTTTAATCATTTTTTGAGTAATTTTTGTTTTTTTTATGATAAAAAATAAAAATTACTAAATTATTAAGTCAAATTTGACATACTGTTGTGTCAAATTTGACGAGTTTTGTTGCAAATTTGACACAATGTCCAAAAAATGGACACAGTTAAAAAACCCATTTTACCGACTTTTTAAAAAATTTACAACTATTTTTTCCTTCTTATTCTATTCTAAAATTTAAAAAAAATCTTTATCTAATTTTTTTTGTTCATTTTCTGCGTTTTTAATAGCAAGATCCAATTCTCTAT
>ERZ1673701.1564-NODE-1564-length-20116-cov-5.373162_pt1 | contig 20116 bp, 10 predicted proteins | sample MGYA00580231_ERZ1673701 | MGnify/ENA primary metagenome ERZ1673701 (study PRJEB41218, sample SAMN15661798) | gut metagenome | host: Homo sapiens | place: Canada: London | collected 2015-08-20/2019-03-30 | study: EMG produced TPA metagenomics assembly of...
CTCTTTTTTACGAAAAATACTGTATCCTAATCCTTTCCAATCATAATGATTTACCCCCATCAAATCCAGTAAGGTGGGATAAACATCTATCTGCTCTATTAGAGTGTCACATTGGAGTTTTTGCGGAGCATTTAGAACGATCATGGCTATTTCTTTATCTTCCGGAAACACTTCTCTTCTATCTTCAACCTGATTTTTATCAATTTCATTATGATCTGAAATAATGGCTATCACAGAATTTTCATATATTCCTTTTTGCTTCAATTCTTGAATAAATTTGCCGATAGCATCATCGCAATAATGTACTGTTTCCAAATAATTTCTTATTTCTGCAGTATACATTTGTGACTGGGATATTTCTGTAGATGGAATGCGTAATTCATCATATGGATAATGCATGCTAATGGTTACTAGTTGTGCATAAAATGGAGAGGGAATATTTTCCAGCCTATTTGCTGCCTCTGTTAATAAAATATGGTCATTTATATCTTCAGGACTTTTAAAAGAATGTTTATCATATAGTTGCATAAAGCCATAAGAATTAAAGGCATTTCTTTGGTTCCAGAATTTAGCGTCGTCGCAAACCATAGCCAATGAATAATATCCCTTAAGTGCTTTGGGAATGGATGAATATGGGGTTTGACCGAAACGGACAGCCACTGCGCCATTTTGTATGGGTAATAATCCGGTATTATACATAAAATGTGCATCACTGGAGCGTCCATTTTGAACCTCTGGTTGCATATGTAAAGCTACTATGGAGTTTTCTTCTTTGCAAAATCTGTTTAAATTAGGGGTTATTTCAATACTATCTATGCAGAAATTAATAGTCCATGAATTCAAAGATTCTACGACAATCATTATCAGGTTCGACTTTTCTTTTACAGCAAATCGGTTATCGCAATATTTCAGATTGTACCGAGAAAGGTAGGTTTCAATTTCTTTCTTCTCTTTTGAATTTAAGGTTCTATTCTCTAATAGTGTGTCTACAAACGAGTGAATGCAATATGCAACAAAGCCATTAAGCTCAAAATAAGAGATATTGCTGTAAGTGTTTACATATTTTCCACCGATATTAATAAATGCCCGTGCTTTTTCCTTTTTGTAATATGAATAAGCATTTGCTGCATGGATGGAAAATGAACAAAATAAAATTATTACAATGTAAGAAGCTCTTTGTTTTCTTTTAAGTTTAGCTTCTTTGGCTGGTTTTAAAAAGAATAATCGATATAGAAAAAACAGAAAGATAGGTAGTGTGAAGAAAAACATATCGGTATGCCGGATAGATGCCTTTATGCTACGTATTAATAGCGGAGAGATGTTCTCGAAAAGAAGGAAAGAAGAGAAGGGCATTAGATCATTATAGGTTCGATAATACCACAATTGTGATAATCCCCAAAAAGTGAATAAAGAAATAGTAATACCTATATAATACCCTCTGAACTTGGATGGAATTAACCAAAAAGGCAATAATAATAACAACGCGTCGGATATGGAGCGAAGGCTGTAAGTTATTAGTTGGGAGTCTTCGTCAAAATCTAGGATAATAAATTGGCGGAGTAACAACAACTGCAAGGTAATACATAGAACTGCAAGAATATAGAAGATTTCAAGCGAATACTGTTCTCGTATTTTGAATAATTTATTTTTCATGTTTTGTCGATCTAAAAGTGACAATAATATATGCTTCAATTAAGTGATTATTATCAGTAGCGAAATTTGATTGTATTTTTAATGAGAACGTTGTTTTTATAGATTTATTGTTGAAGCAATTAAAAATGCTTATATGTTTACACTATTCTTTCGTGTAGAAATTCTTTTGAGCAGAAAAAGTATAAGGTAAGTAGTATTGCTAAATAACACTGTTCTATATCTATCTTCTTTAACATTAAAATGGTTTTATATTTTACTTTGAATGTGACTACTAAAGCAGTACCTTGCGATGTTTTTCAATGCTAATTATTTAATTCAACTATTATGAAACAGAAAATTGATTTAACAAGTTCTTATGTGAGGACAAATGGTATAAAGTTAGCTTCTACTATTTATAAAATAGCGGAAGATGTCGACTTTAATGGACAGCAAATTCAAATGCCTGCAGACTGTGTACTTAGTTTTGAAGGTGGAAGTATTAGTAATGGTACATTAACAGGGCTAAATACTGTTATAAATGATAATCGACTCTATGGATTTATTAAATCTAATATGCAATTAGCTGGTAGTTTTAATATAGAAAAGGTTATCGCTAATTGGTTTGTAGAGGTTGAAGATTATAAAATGTTTCAACGTGCATTCGATTTTGCTTATGCTATTTCTGAAGCCCAAAAAACATATTTCTCTTCATCTTCTATTTTTGTAACTTGCTTTGCTATGTCATATAATATAAGCAGAGGTATGTATCTTCCTGTTGGCGTTTCTTTTAATGGTAATAATGCAAGTTTCTTTCCTAGCTCAAGTTGGAATACTAGTGAGTATATGTTTTACTTGAATATAAACAAGCAAAGTTTAAATTGGGAGATAGAATATCCAGGAAATATTGAAGAGGAATTTTGTCATATAAATTATTGTAACCCAGATAACAAGCTCTGTCATTTTATCTTAGGTGGCGATAGTCGATATATTCATGATATATATGCTTTTCGACCAGCTATATTCTATAAGCAGATTGATGCATACATAGATAACAAACATATCTGCAATGTTGTTATCAATGGAGATAATTCTTCTTTCCCACTTAATAAACAAATTTCAGATACATATAGGATTCAATGGTATTTAGGAGATGCGTCTGAGATAAACCATATATCAGATGGTGTATCAATTTATATAGGAGGAGGTGCAAATGCTTCTATTCGAAACTCTATAAATGCAACAGTATATGTAAGTAGTTGCAGAAATATTCTTTTAGAAAGTTTTCATAATGAATTAGGAGCTATTATTGCTGAACGCTCATCGATAATAATGAAGAATGCATATTTCTATGCAAATCAAAATGGAAATATATTAATTACTGGACAGTATAATGTAGGAAGTGAATTGTTTCTTGAAAATGTATTTTTCGGAAATTTAATTAGCTTGACTGATTTTAATTCATATTATCCTATTGTAAGCTTAAGTACTTTTGAGAATTCCAGAATTGTGCTGAAAAATGTATATGGCCTTATTAATAATGGCATGAATGGTCACAATAGCGGTAATGCTATTATGCTCAAATATAAAAATAAATATAGCAATGAAACACATTATATTAATCCAAATGGAGAAATTATAAACGTTGGCCATGTTGTTAATAGTTTCAAGCATCTTGATTCGAACTCCGTGCTTCCTCTAACATGGTCTAATGAATCTGGCAGTAGAAAGGCATATATGAGAGTTCTCTATATTGTAGATGATGTTCGAAAATTAAAATTATTGGGAGGTTCACTGACTGATGGAGAAGTTCTTGTAAATTCAATAGATAGTACATTTGCATATCGTGCTACAATGTATAATAGTGGAAGTTCTATTCAACAACTAACTAATTTGCTGGTTCGAATCTTTGTTGGAACCACAAGTGGTCGTTATAACTCCTATTATGATTTCGGTGTGGTGATGCAGAATCAAGAGAACTTTATATTGAGAGAGAATGGAATAGATGGATTGGTACACAAAAGAACAGATAATATTGATGTAAATTATACTCCATGTATAAGCTATACCTGTGATGGATATAATGTCTCTGTGAAGTTATTGAATAATCAACTTCCAACTATAGGCAGTTGGTTGGTAGGAGATAAAATTTTCTTTCCGAATGGAAAAATCTATCAATATAATGGAACTGGTTGGCAGGAGTAATTGAAATTTCTAAATGTACGAATTAAGAAAATAGGCTAACTTAATCATAGGAAGTAAGTTGGCCTATTTGTTCTTCTCGAAATGAGCATTGTTGATAAGTTGTTGAAAAGAAAAATGCCCTGAAACTGGCTTATATCCGAGATTTCCGTTACTTTTGTACCATGATTGAATTGGCACAACATATAGAAACTTTGTTATTGGAAAATGACTGCGTCATTGTTCCGGGTTTGGGAGGATTTGTTGCTCATTATGCTCCGGCTACGAGAGTGAAAGAAGAGAATATTTTCCTGCCTCCTACCCGTATCATCGGTTTTAACCCACAACTGAAGATGAATGACGGTTTGCTGGTTCAATCTTATATGTCTGTATATGGAACCAACTTTTCTGATGCTACCAAGATGGTAGAACGTAAAGTGAATGAATTGATTTCTGTTTTACACGAATAAGGTGAGGTTGATTTGCCCAATGTTGGCGAAGTACGTTATACGATTCATAACACTTTCGACTTCGCACCATACGATAATAAAATCACAACTCCCTATTTATACGGCTTGGATGCATTTGAAATGAAGGAATTATCTGCTTTGGGAAAGCCACAGGCAGAAAAGGCTGTTTCTTATTCAATGCCTACTGTTGTTAAGGAAGAAAAGCGTACTTTCGCAATCAAAATTAATCGTGCATATCTGACAAATGCTGCTGCAATAGTAGCTGCTATAGTGCTTTCTTTCTTTTTTTCTACTCCGATAGAAAATACAGAAGTGATAGAGGAAAACTATGCAAAATTACTTCCGGATGAATTATTTGAAAAAATAGAAAAACAATCTCTGGCCATTACACCGATTGTTGTAAAGCAGAATACTCCTACACGCAAATCTGCAACAGATAAACAAGCCGGAACTAAGAAAGTTGTAGCTCCTGTTGCTGTCAGAGAAGTTAAGGTTGGCAAAACACCAGCTGTTGCTTCTGAAACAAAAGTGAAGGAAGAAGCCTCCCATTCAGCTACAACGACTGAAGCTCCCAAGCAGAATGTACAGCCTGCTACAGCTAAACCGGTTATTGCAACTCCTAAAAGACCTTATCATATTATCATTGCCAGCGTTGGAACTGAACAAGATGCAGAAACAATGGCTGCTCAGTTGATTTCTAAAGGTTTTAAGGGTGCAAAAGCGATTGTCGGTGATGGTAAAATGCGTGTTAGCATTGAATCTTGCGGGACGGAAGTAGAAGCCTATCAAGCATTGGCTAGAATTCGCCAGGATGAAACATATAAGAATGCTTGGGTTTTGAAGAAGTAGGAAGCATTTACTTTGCTTTAATTTTTAATTCTTTAATTTGTAATTGTCATGAAGCGTATCCGTTGCCCTAAATGTGAGAACTATCTTTTATTTGATGAAACAAAATATAGCGAAGGCCAATCTTTGGTTTTCGTTTGTGAGCATTGTGGTAAGCAATTTAGTATTCGTCTGGGAAAAACCAAAATGCGTGCTCCTCAAAAAGAAGAACGTCCTGACGAAGAAGAATTCAAGGATGCTTTCGGTAGCATTACGGTGATTGAGAATGTATTCGGATTTAAGCAAGTGTTACCTTTGCAAGAGGGCAATAATGTGATTGGGCGTCGTTGTGTTGGTACTAATATCAATACTCCCATTGAAACTTCGGATATGAGTATGGATCGTCGTCACTGCATTATTAACGTGAAGCGCAATAAGCAAGGCGTGCTTGTTTATACTCTGCAGGATGCTCCCAGTCTGACCGGAACTTTCCTGAATAATGAAATACTAGGAAATAAAGATCGCATTCGCATTGAAGACGGAGCCATTGTTACCATTGGAGCTACGACGTTCATTTTGCGTACGGCGGAATAGTTGGCCCATTCATTCTGCGGCAGAAGCTTTGATGCTAACTGAATAGCAACCAGGCTTCACTTTACTTTACCTCATTGATTTTGTGTATTTGCAGTAACTCTGAAAAGGTGTCAACCTTGGTTAACAACTCTATCAACCTTGGTTGACGAGCCTGTTAACCAAGGTTGATAGGCCTGTTAACCAAGGTTGATAGCTGATAATTTCTAAGGTTGAACAGGATCTTCCTTAAGACAGAATAATACAATCTCTCATGTAAAACCTATTAATCTCTCATTCAAGTTTCTCAAGAAATCATAGCAATGAGACATATTCATCGTTTACGCGGGAAGAAAAGTCTAAAAAAACACCAGATTACAGACAGCCTCAATATGGATACTAAATACTGGGTATTTCATTGTAAAATAATAAGTTAATCCATAAAAATGCAAATTCAGAAAGTGAGAGTAAGCGGTTTACTCTCACGCCGGATTTTTACTCTCACCCACACTTAATAGTCTAATTATCAATAAGCTACTTTAATAGTGAGAGTAGTGAGAGTAACCTGAGCCAACTTTTTATTGATCGCTGAATTCCCTGATAACCTCCTTCAGATGTATTCTTTAGTCACAATTAGTAGCTTTTAGTGTATGCTTTCTATTTTTTTACGAACTTTTGATTGTAATATTTTTCATTTGTTTGTCTGTTGATTAAACTGTCTCGACTATATAAAAAATGGGTACCTGATAATTCGGGAATATAACGTCCGGACACATCAACAGAATCAGATTGCCCACATATGTTATGGATAAATCATCAATCTTTCCATAAGTACTTCCACTTACCTTACCATATCTTTGTAGACCGGTAATGTTTCCATTATAATCATAACCGATCACATTCTCTGAGAAATTTTTTCCTGTAGGAGGAGTGATACTTGTTCCTTCGCCATAAATAGCATTTCTCATGCGACTCATATTATCATAAGTAAACTTATAACCACGTATACCGTCTTCCCCACTCTTCCAAGTCATACTTCCAATATTGCCATTATAACATTGACTTCCACTCCCTGTGTTATAATAAAGATTTTGTTCGAAAAGTCTTCCGCTGATTTGGGTCAACCAATTACGTATATTATATTCATAAGTCAGCTTATGTCCTGAAGTGCCATGATGTGTTTTGGTTTTTAATCTCCCTAACTTATCATAGGTATTGATAGCAAGCTTTACTTCACTATTCTCATTTAATTTGTGTCTTACTTCTTGCAGGCGTTCTGCATGATCATAAACATAAGTATATAATTCTGTTGCATTTATTGCTGTATGTGTATGACTTGCTGTTAATGGTTTATCAGTAAAAGAATAAGTAATATTATCCACTTCATATTCATTCATATGATTGCTTGAGACCTTTTTTGTCATTCTGCCTTTGACATCGTAATAATTAGCGGAATATAGTTTCTTACCATCTTCCAAAATAGTAACGACATTACCGGTTAGATAGCCTTTGGCATTGCTGCCCATTGAGAAATGTGGTACACCGGAAAATCCTGTTAATGAACAAAACTTATAATCGTCGTAATAATTCACAATATGTATTTCTTTGACCTTATCAATCGGTATAAATGTAGAATAATATCCACTTCCCCCCAAACCTGTATTGCTATTTTCTCTGTAGCAGGTTACTGCTACATCGGGAATTAAATTTAGCCAGTCTATTTCCACGCAAATGCCTTGTATTGTAAGACGATTCAACCTATCATACAAATAGAAAGTCCATTCGTTTTGTAACCGTTGATTGCCATCTTGCGAGAATATGAGTCTGTCTAATTTATCATAAACATATTTAATCGCTTCTGCTCCCGGCATCTTTTTCTCTATGCACAATTGTCTTCCCATATATTTATATTGAAAAGCATACATATTCAGATTGGCATTTGTCTGATACATCGGTTGAAGAACGTATCGTAAATTATCAAGTCCATCATACACATAATATGTATCAAGAATTTGACTTCCTGAGATTTGTCGTGTTAATATGGTATGTCCCGACTTATCTGTAAAAGTATACCCAACGTTATTATCTTCATCAGTACTTTTGGTTACATATAACTGTCCTGCGGCGTAATATTGATTGCTGGACACCAAAGCTCCGTTGTCATTAACCATGTAATTAAGACAGTTCAATGGAGAAGAAGTGGTGTTTGTCATATATTCAATGTGTACAGGGTGATTATTCCAATCTTCTCCTGCTCCGTATTGATTGACTATTTTATTCAAAGGAGAAGCTTCGTATTCTGTCTTTGTATAAGGATGTGTATCTCCATAATCAGCTACAGCTTGAGCTTTAACAGAAGCAGATGGCATATATGTACTGGTAGCAGACTCAACGGGTAACCATGTATATGTTTTCCTATTTGCAGCATCATATTCTTGTAAAGTGATTAAATGAGTTTGGAATGGAGTGATTTTACATTCCACTGTCTGGTATGGGCGACCTAAACCATCATAATAACTATATACTTCCATATATTTATTCCCTTCCTCATTCATCATAGTACGAGTTTTGAAGAAATTTTGTGATGTTCCATTATGGGATAACTGATATTGAAATGACATGATTGTTTTTCTGTTTAAATCTAATATCTCAGAAACTCTGCCTATAGCATCATACTCATAGAATGTTTTTAATTCATTGGGTGACCTTACTTCACTAACTCCATATGATGGATTATAAAGCCATGTGGTAACTTCACAATCAGAAAATATATTTTGCAAATTATAGAGTGAAGTACTATTGGGGATATTAGAGCTACACAGAGTATTCAACGAACTTTCTCCTAATCGAGACAGTACTTTGGCATATGTAATATTAGTAATTTTTGCAATAATCCGGGAATATTTATATCCCCATAAATAAACAACCGACGAACTGTCTTGATAGGTTACTTCGACAGGATTCCATTTACTATCATATTTATATGAAACAGTACGTCTTTTGGGTGATACATTGCTTGACTCCGTACTTGAAAGCAATGTGAATTTAGTAAATGCATTTCCATACTTATTTTCTAAAATGGCTGTTGAACTGCCTGATGTACGTTTATATCTCATTATTGCAGTAAGTACATTATAGTCCAAGTGATCTTTATAGAAAGAAGAATCGGCAGCATATTTATATGTCTCCTGAATGTAGTCGGAACGACTGGTACTTGTTTGACAGGTTGATATTTGATTACGTTGATTATATGTATAAAGTTTTTCTTTGCTTATTGGTACTGAATTGAAATACTCAGTTTCTGTTTGTTGAGTTAACTGGATGTCATAAGCAATGTATGGATATAAAGTTATAAAAAAACGTCCATTATATATGTATGGATTACAATAAGGATGTCCTTCAAGTAAAAGACAATGATTTACAGGACCAACATAATTGTCTATGACTTTTATATTGACTAATTCTTTAGCCTTATTGGCAATGGAGTATTTATTAATTTCTTCTTTTACGAGTTTGTTATTTGCATCATATGTACTTTTCCTGATTAAGCGTCCACTGTAGTTCTCTGGAAAATAGCAAAGTGTAGCATCAATAACTTCACAACTTTCATTGGCAAAAACAAGTACTTCTTTTCCTATATTGATTATTTCCTTTTGTTTAATCACACGACTATAACCGACTGGATTTCCATTGGAAGCAGAAGCTGGAGGAGATAATGTTTGTGCATCATATCTGCGAAATTGATGGTCTACTATGCTATGTATAGGACAATTATCCAGACCATGACGGATATTATGATCAGTCACAAAGTTAATAGGAATCATCAACAGACCGGAACTTTTATGATTATCCAATTCGTAAAGATATTTGGTTCTCTCTAAGATTTCTCCTGTATTATTCCTTTGGGTAATAGTTTTTATTCTCACTCCGGCACCAATATGTTCCAAAGTGTCTATATCTACATTGAATATTTGTGATTTGTAAGTTAATGTTGCAGCGCTAACATTACGGGCGGTGTAACCTTGATTGGGAACTGTTGACGCTAAAGTAGATGACATTACATAATCCCCAGCTTCCAATGTAAATGATTCAACAACATGATATGAATGTTCATCAGTTACATTTTGTGATGTCACTTTATATGATTTTAGAATACCTCCTCCGGTAGAACCAACCTGCCTGATAATTGTTCCTGAACCTTCGACTTGACTCGCTGAATAATCATCAAAACGGACTGTTACATTTATGGTTACAGTTTGTGCAAATGGAATATTGAAAGTTACAAATGGAGTGGAAAACTCTGCATTATTGTTATTCACCGTATTTAAATATGCCAATTTAGGAGCATACTTTTCTAAATCCTCTTTTGAAATGACTTTGGCATTAGTAAAAGTATGAGGTTCAAATTCGAATTCTACACTACCTCCCGTCGGGTATGTTATTTTTTTTAGCATATTAGCCGTTATATATTTACGACTCGCATTCCTGACAGCTGTTTGTGCTGGTAGCTCCTGTCCCTGAATTATAAGTGCGTTTTGATTAATTCCTAATCCTTCAATAGAGGGTATAAGTGTGTGGCGGTAACCGGTAAGTGAAGATATATTTTCTGCGCCATTGTAAAATCCCCAATAATCCATAGCGAAGGATGTTTTATATGGCAACGGTTGTTCTTCATTATAAATAAATGAATATGTTTCCCCTTGTAGGTTGTTATTTTGTTTAGAAAGAGAAAGTAGTTTGAGTCGTTTACGTAAAGTTACTTCTGGATTTTGAGAAGCGTATCCTGCTGCTCCTTTGCAATCTTCACTACTTAATGCATTACCTCCAATTGCATTCGTAGCACACATAAAATAACTATAGTCAAAATTATATGAATATATAATTTCATTGTTTAACTTATTCTTTATTTCGATGGAAACTAATCTCCCTGTTGTTCCAGGAGAAAGATCTTCTCTGCTACTTAATGTAAATTTTATCTCTTCAGTATTAGACTCTATCTTTGATAGATAAGGAGCTTTATTGGTTGTTGAATTGAAGTTCCGTTTAGTAAAATCATTATGAAGAGGATAGCCAATCGTGTAATATTCAGAAACAACAGGAATAGAGTAATAGCTCGCATCAACATAAGAAAGTGATATAATATTACTTCTCGTGTCTTTAATTTCAGTTAACAAATATGTCAGTGGGGCATACTTGCCATTGAAGGTATAGGCTGTGAAAGTATATTGAATTCCAGAATCATCAGTTACCACTATATCTCCCGTAGAGTGTACTATTTTGTAATTATGACGTGGCCCGATAATAATAGGGGTTTGATTTTTGGGATGTAATATGTATTTAAATGAAAGTCCATTAGGAAGAGAAACTTCAAAAACATCTCTTTCCCCTTGCCCGAATAACCCTTGATTTAATACATCATCGGTAGTTGTACTTGTGTATTGATCATAGGATAAGCATCCCCATTTGTGAAATTGGTCTTCAATACCTGTTCGAATATTGGCTGTATCTCCAGCAATAACTTTCCATTGATATTTAATTTTTTCCCATTCCTCCCATGATGGATAATTTGCGGAACATGCATCTACATTACCAACGGCGTTCAGTGTAACACATCCTCCTGCAAGCAGATTCCATCCTAATCCCACCCATGTTGCTTCTTGCGCAACTTTTATACCACTTGCATGATATGATAGAGTAATGGGCAATTCTATTTGGCCACTTTTTAGTGTATATAGGGGAATAGAGATATCAGGAGTGCCCGTATATTCATTAACAGGGATATTTCCATATAAATTCATGCCCGCAACTTCAGGTGTAGGTGGCGTATAATCCGATACATTTAAGAGATTATCATTCATGTCCGTATTACTTCGTTGCATGAATTTCTTTTCATATTTTTCATTTTGCTGTTTTCTGATCAAAGAATTTATGCTATCTGCAGAAAATCGTGGCAATTCTATTGTATCGTTGGATAACGGACTGCAATGCATACTAAATATATTTGTAACTAAATATATTATAATCAAAATATGTTTTTTCATAACTATTGTCTTTAATGATAATTCATAATTATTTCTTTATGACCTTCTCGCCATATTTTTTATTTCCTACAACTATCTGTAATATATACTTTCCCTTAGGATAGTCACCTATTTTAATAATTTCATTATAAACTCCCGAAGATTGGTTATACTTCTGAATGGCAGAAAGTTGTTCCCCCTGTATGTTATAAAGAATAATCGAAATATTACTCGATTCTTTTAACTCATAATAAACCTATAGATCATTATTGTATACTTGAATCTGATAATCAATTGGGATATTGGGGGTATCTTTATTATCCCTTTCTTTTTTCCAGTCTTTTTCTTGTTGTTTGATTTCTCTTTGTCTTTGGTTTTCTGCATCATGTGGCAAATCATAATATTGTTCACTAGGCATATAGGCAAAAGAAGTAGTAAAATGCTCATAAGGAGTCTCTACTTTGTATGTGGTACTCTTTATTGTCTCAAATATAGGATAGCGATATCCACTAGCGTACCAGCGCCATATTTCCATTTCTATATGAACGGAATCATTGGCAATTAGATAGTCTATACTATCTTTATTGATAGTGAAAGGGATAGTATCTATGCATGACGAATTATCTGATTTTTTTTTTGAGGTTGCATTTGTTGATGGATATACTTGTGAGTATAAGTACGCAATACATTCTGTATCGTATCTCCGTCTGGTAATATTAATTTTCCAGAAGCGTCTGCTGTAATTGTTGTTTTACCACGTAAATGTATATCTAAATAATTGCAATAATTTCCTTTACCTTCAAAATAATCATAGACGGTATGTCCTTGAGAGATAGGAAAGGCAAGCAATAATTCAGGTTTTTGATAGATAATAAAAGTTGTTGGATTTTCATAGCCAATGCAAAAGAGAGAATCACCGGATTTTTGATAGTAATACATTGTACGGTGTTCTGTAGCAATAATTGTATCATTACCCTGAGCTTCATATTTCAATTCATAATTCGCATCCTGGAGTTTAATATCTGTGAAATTCCAAACTTGTTGGTTACCACCTTTATTGGGTTGAATAGTGGTTATCTGACATTTCATTAGTTTGTCTCCTGAGCGAGGGAGATTATAAGATGTGTTCAAGGTTTGACTATAAACACATAAAGGGAATAAGAACCCCACGAGAACAGTACATAGTATCTTTCCCATAGCAGTCTGATTTTAAGAATTAACGCTTTAAATATACTAAAAAGGAATGACAAAAAGAATTTATCGGAACAGAAAAGACATAGTTATGTTTCTTAACATAAGAAAATAGGGCGAAGCCGCTGCTCCACCCTACTTCCTTTACGATACTTAATAGATTAATTAAAGGATACCCTTTACTGTTTCCAACATTCCTTTTTCCTGAATAGAATCCAGATTAGCTTTTACAGCAGCGGTAAGTCCCGGGATATTATTCAAATCTTCGCCCCAGATAGAAGTTGCAGCAAGTACACCTTCGGTTACTTTCTGGGTATCGCCTGTTGCCCACAGGTCTTTCAGCAATTGCATGATTTCCGGAGCATCGTTCGGGGTGATCTCAGCACCGTCTTCACGAACACCACCTTTATAATATGTGATGATAGCGGCCAAACCGAGAACCAGCCCCTTAGGCAATTCACCTTTGCGTTGCAGATAAGTCTTCAAACCAGGCAGGTCACGAGTTTCATATTTCGGGAAAGAGTTCAGCATAATGCTGGTAACGGCATGGTCAACAAACGGATTGTTGAAACGCTCCAATACATCTTCCGCAAACTTCTTCAACTCATCTTTCGGCAAGTTCAATGTTTCCATCAACTCATCGAACATTACCTTATTGATGTACTGACCAATAACCGGATGTTGACAAGCATCACGCACAATGTTTACGCCCGACAAGTAAGCTACCGGAGAAAGAACAGTGTGAGGGCCATTCAGCAACGTTACTTTTCTTTCGTGATACGGTGCTTCAGAAGGAACGAATAATACATTCAGACCAGCCTTGTCAGCAGGGAATTCTTTGGCAATCTCCTGCGGGGCTTCGATGACCCAGAGGTGGAAGATTTCAGCCTGTACCACCAAATTATCATCATACTGTAATTTTTCCTTAATTGCTGCAATATCCTTGCGCGGGAATCCCGGAACAATACGGTCAACAAGCGTAGCGTATACACCACATGCTTCTTCAAACCAAGTCTTGAATTCATCACCCAATTGCCATAATTCGATATATTGGTAGATGGTTTCTTTCAGCTTATGACCGTTCAGGAAGATAAGTTCGCAAGGGAAGATAATCAGACCTTTGCTCTTATCACCGTTGAATGTCTTGAAACGATGATACAGTAGTTGGGTCAGTTTGCCCGGATAAGAAGAAGCCGGAGCGTCAGCCAGTTTGCAGGAGGGATCGAAAGCGATACCGGCTTCCGTTGTGTTGGAGATTACAAAACGCATTTCCGGTTGCTCAGCCAACTTCATGAATTCATCGTTCTGTGTGTAAGGATTCAGTGCACGGCTGATAACGTCGATCATTGTCAGGCTATTGACAGTTTCTCCTTTATCCAATCCTTGCAGGTTTACGTGATAAAGATCATCCTGTGCATTCAGCATGTCTACCATACCTTTCTCGATAGGTTGAACTACTACAACACTGCTATTGAAATCAGCCTTTTCGTTCATGTTATAAATAATCCAGTCGATAAATGCACGTAAGAAGTTTCCTTCACCGAATTGAATGATACGTTCCGGGCGCTGAGCCTTGGAAGCGGTCTGTTTGTTTAATGCTTTCATGCTTAAAAAAACGTTTTTTAAATGATTGATATTATGATGTTTATTCAAATTCAAAATAGAAATTGATGTTTTCTTTCATCAGGATGTCGATAGGCATATACTTTACACCGGTCACCGGACGTTTGAATACGACATGGTCGCACAGAGCTTTTACACCGCAGTATCCTTGCAGTCCCGGGCGTTGTCCAATGAGATAATTTACTTCACCGGATTTCAGGTATTCCACGTTTTTGGGCAGAAGGTCATATCCAACCAATCCTTCCAAATGGTGTCCTGTTTCCTGTAGATATCCTGCCACCTGGTAGACACGTGAGTTAAAAACGGCTCCTAATACTGCCTTGGGATGTGCGGCAAAGAAATCTTCCAATGTCCGGCGGTTGGCTTCATCATCTTCTTTATTCAGTACTACATCGTGAACCACCAGATTCTCATGTTCCTGTGCAATAAAATTCATGAAACCGTCCATGCGTCGTTGCATCTGTATTTCTGCCGGGCTATTCTTTTTATTATTAAGAAATAGTATCAGTTCCTGTCCTTCCTTGTACTTGCGCATCAGGATTTTAGCAGCCATATACCCGCTTGTTTGGGAGTCCTGGCCGATGTAGCAGAGTGCATGGGTGTCTTCTATATTAAAGTCGACAAATGCGTAAGGTATCTTTTTCCCTTCCAGATAAGATGTCAGCGATATTGTCTCTTCACGGAAATTGGGGGCGATCAATACGGCATCCACTATTTCTTTGCGGAGCTTCGCGCAGGCTTTTTCATAAGAAAGCCGGTCGGCATGATGGTAGCACAAAAAGTCCACGCTTACATTAAAAGGACGCAACTCTTGTGCGGCACGGTTGATGCCTTCTGCAACGGAATGCCAATAGTCATGTTCCACATAATAAGGTATAATACACAGAACACGGTAGCGCTTCTTGGCTGCCAGACCAATGGCAAACATATTAGGATGATAGTCTATCTCATCAAGCACTTTTTGAACCTTCTCCCTGCTGGCAACAGAAACATCTCCCCGATTGTGCAACACGCGATCCACAGTTCCGGCAGAAACACCCGCCATGCGGGCAATGTCTTTAATGGTGTAGTTCTTGTTTTCCATATTCTTTGTTTCATTCGTTTTAAGGCACTAAAGGTTCAATGTCTAAAACTTAAATATTATAAATATTTGCGGCAAAGATACGAATTATTTTGTTTCTCCAAGTAAATTTTCTACTTTTGTGTTCGATAACGGTTAATAAAAGCAAAAACCAATATCTTGCCTATTAGCTTTACAATCAATACTATATAGGTATAGAAAAGAGAAAGTAATATTTTTATATACTAAAAACACAGTAGAATGAAAAAATTTATGGATGAAAACTTCCTGTTGCAGACAGAAACCGCACAGAAGTTGTATCATGAACATGCGGCCAAGATGCCGATTATCGATTATCACTGTCACTTAATCCCTAAAATGGTAGCAGACGACTATCAGTTTAAGTCATTGACTGAAATCTGGTTGGGCGGCGACCATTACAAATGGCGTGCTATGCGTACCAATGGTGTAGACGAACGTTTCTGCACAGGTAAGGATACTTCCGACTGGGAAAAATTTGAAAAGTGGGCTGAAACCGTTCCTTATACTTTCCGTAATCCTTTGTATCACTGGACACACCTGGAGTTGAAGACAGCGTTCGGTATCGATAAGATCCTGAGCCCGAAGACTGCCCGTGAGATTTATGACGAGTGTAATGAGAAGCTGGCTCAACCGGAATACTCTGCTCGTGGCATGATGCGCCGTTATCATGTGGAAGCTGTTTGTACTACGGATGATCCTATTGATTCTCTGGAATATCATATTCAAACACGCGAAAGTGGTTTTGAAATCAAGATGTTGCCGACATGGCGTCCTGACAAGGCAATGGCTGTAGAAGTTCCTGCTGACTTCCGTGCATACGTTGAGAAACTGGCTGAAGTAAGCGGTGTTGCTATCTCTAATTTCGATGATATGATAGCTGCCTTGCGCAAGCGTCATGACTTCTTTGCTGAACAAGGTTGTAAATTGTCCGACCACGGTATTGAAGAATTCTATGCAGAAGACTATACAGATGCTGAAATCAAAGCTATATTTAATAAGGTATATGGTGGAACGGAACTGGCTAAGGAAGAAATCCTGAAATTCAAATCAGCTATGCTGGTTATCTTCGGTGAAATGGACTGGGAAAAAGGCTGGACACAACAATTCCACTATGGCGCTATCCGTAACAATAACAGTAAGATGTTCAAGTTGCTTGGTGCTGATACCGGTTTCGATTCTATCGGTGAATTTACTACTGCTAAGGCAATGTCTAAATTCCTCGACCGCTTGAATTCCAAAGGCAAGTTGACGAAGACTATTCTTTATAACCTCAATCCGTGCGCTAATGAAGTTATTGCCACTATGTTGGGCAACTTCCAGGATGGCACGATTCCGGGTAAGATACAGTTTGGTTCCGGCTGGTGGTTCCTCGATCAGAAAGACGGTATGGAGAAACAGATGAATGCTCTTTCCGTACTGGGTCTGTTGAGCCGTTTCGTAGGTATGTTGACGGACTCTCGTTCATTCCTCTCCTATCCGCGTCATGAATATTTCCGCCGTACATTGTGTAATCTTGTTGGCCGTGATATTGAAAATGGTGAAATTCCGGCTTCTGAAATGGACCGCGTGAACCAGATGATTGAAGATATCAGCTACTATAATGCAAAGAATTTCTTCAAGTTCTAAGAGAAGAATTACTTTTTACCCATAGCAAGGAGTGCATCAAAGTTATATTGATGCGCTCCTTTTCTTTTATACGCAGCCATCGCTTCTTTAAAGAATAGTGTTGCTTACACCCGGGTGTAAGTAGCATTATCTTTTAATAATAACTGATATATCCTTTAGACTTACATGAGATATTATATATACGAGAGAGAATTTTTTCCGATGTTATTGGCTTTTATAAATTATTCATTAACTTTGCGACATCTTTAGGGTTATTCTGATATACTCCTAAGGCGTTACATATTAAATAGTTAGAAGCGTTTACCATATTATTCTTGTCAAAGGAAATCGCCAATTTCAAAAAGACACGAGAATAATAGGCAACAAAACGCTCATGCTCACTGTATATCTAAATGTATAGTAGGGCGTGGGCTGTTGCCTCATTATCTGTGTCTTGGGTGTTTGGCGATACCTCTTTGACAGATAATGGCAACAGTTCCCACGCTTTCATTTTATTTATAGGTGTCGTATGGGACTTTCGACACCGGATATACATGATGAGAAATACTATATCTGCCTTATGTGCGGCAACTTTTCTGTGCCTGCTCTGTTCTTCCTGTTCATCAAGCAGGCAAGTATCCTATTTGCAAAAGCTGAATGAGGAATTCCGGGACACTCTTATAGAATATGATGCCCACATCATGCCTAAAGATTTGCTTACCATCTCCGTCAGTTGTTCTGAACCGGAAGCCGCCTTGCCTTTCAATTTAGTGGTACCTGCTTCACAAACCGGAATTAATTCCACTAATTTAGTTTCACAACCTACCCTGCAAAACTATCTGGTGAATAATCAGGGGGAAATAGTTTTTCCTGTGCTCGGCACTTTGAAAGTAGGCGGAATGACTACTCAGGAAACCTCTGAACTGATTGTGGGGAAACTGGAACGTTACTTGAAAGAGCGTCCCATCGTGACTGTCCGGTTGGTAAACTATAAGATTTCCGTAATTGGAGAAGTAAGCCGCCCGGGAGTCTATACCGTAAATAACGAACAGGTGAATGTTTTTGAAGCTGTAGCAATGGCGGGTGATCTGACCATATACGGGAAGCGTGATAATGTACGCATTATCCGCACTGTAGACGGCAAACAAAATCTTGTCACCATCAACCTGAATGATGAAAACATTATTTATTCCCCCGACTTTTATCTACGGCAGAATGACATCGTTTACGTGGAGCCGAACAAGGCAAAGAAACAGAGTGCCAACATTGGTTCTTCCACCAATCTTCTGATCTCCATAACCTCTATTCTCATATCCCTGGCGGGGTTAATGGTTAACATTTTACGATAAAAAGTATAAATCACTACTAATACAATCTATATATGAACACCAATCATATGGACAGTAATCAAATGCAGGAACAAGAAATAGACCTGATTGAACTTTTCTACAAACTGTTGGCGCACTGGCGGTGGTTTCTGCTAGCTGCTGTGGTAGCACTTACCGGCGCATACATTTATGTACATGTAACCACTCCCGTCTATCAGGCAACGGCTTCTGTTGTCATCAAGGATTCGGAAGGAAGCAATAAGGCCATCGACGAGTTGTTTCAGAAAGTCGCTCCTTCTTCCCTCACCTCTGCAAATACGCAGATTGAAGATGAAATGGAGATATTGCGTTCACGCTCTATCCTGCTACAAGTGATTAATGAGCTGAATCTGCATACAAAGTACAAGGTGAAAGATGGACTTTTCTATAATGAAACCACTATGCCGCCCATCATTGCTTCTATGGATAAAGCATCCATGGATACATTGAGCGGAACGTTGCTGATACAAGTGGAGAAGGCAGGTGAACGCTATACCGTGAGCAGTGCCTTGGACGATATATGTGTAACGGAGATTTTCACAGGTTTCCCTGCTTTTGTAGAAACTCCTGCCGGACGATGTACTTTAAGATTACTGCCCGGACATCAGTTTTCCGAAGCCATAAAGATAAGCATTTCCCGCCCTATCGATGCCGTGAACGATTATTCCGGTCAGCTGGTGGTCACTACTACTTCGAAGAAAACTTCCATCATCAGTCTGACCTTCAAGGATACGGATAAGGATCGTGCGGAATCCTTTCTTGCCAAGTTGATCGAAGTCTATAACCGGGATGCAATGGATGATAAGAATAAGGTGACAGGAAATACACTCATCTTTTTGGAAGAACGTTTGGACAGTATCAGCAACGAATTGGGATTTGTAGAAAAGCATCTGGAGCAATACAAACAAAAAGAACGTCTGAGCGATTTGAAAACCAACATGACTCTGGATCTGAATACAAACAATGAGTACGAAAAGAAGTTGCTGGATGTGGAGATGCAACTAAATATGACTAACTATATTTATAATTATCTATTGGATGATAAACACCGTTTCTCTCTACTACCGGTGAATACGGGTATTGCCGATACGGAGCTGATGCAACTGATTAACGAATATAACAAGGAACTGCTGGAACGTGAGCGGCTGATGAACACCATGAAGGCAGATAATCCGACGGTTGTTAATCAGGATATTCGCATTGATGCGCTGAGAAGAAATGTGGTGAGTTCTGTGGTCGGTGTAAAAGACGGACTCGGCATCGCGCGCACTGACATCCTACGTAAAACCGATTATTTCAACTCCCGTATCGGAAATATGCCGAAGCAGGAAAGGGAGTTCAATAACATAGACCGTCAACAGCAAATTAAGGCAAACCTATATCTGATGTTACTTGAACGGCGTGAACAGGCAGCTATTTCTTTGGCAGCCACAATGAACAAAGCAAGAGTGATTGATGCTCCCCTATCTGCTGACAGACCGATAGCTCCGCGAAGTATGATGATCTATGCCGGAAGTCTGTTTCTGGCATGTG